>Ga0316209_1001896_pt1 | contig 18994 bp, 15 predicted proteins | sample 6monopyrite_MG_FD_204945 | JGI IMG/M metagenome (GOLD analysis project Ga0316209, IMG submission 204945) | Microbial mat bacterial communities from mineral coupon in-situ incubated in ocean water Damariscotta River, Maine, United States -... | ecosystem: Environmental > Aquatic > Marine >...
CAATTACAAAACTCGTTGAACTCTTCACTTTTACAAGTCGCTGCTTGTATCGTTTGTCTTAATTCGGGATCTGAAATATATTCGAGTAAAAACTTTGTGCGGACAACTCTGCCCAGCTCTCTAAATGCAAAATAGATTTTGTTCTTTCTATTCCTGGTTCCAAAGCGTCGCAATAAAGCCGATGCAGTGATCTTGCCATTTTTAATCGAGATTGCAACTCTCATCATGTCTGCATAATGAGTTTCAATAAGCTCCCATTTGATCGGATCTGAAAAAAAAGAGTTAATATGCTCAAGAATGAGACTCTTGTCTGGTTTGAAAAATTTAAGATCCTTGATATTGCGTATTCTTGGCATTAGTTTTATTCCAAGTAAATAAGCCAGTCCGAATACAGGAAAGCTTTGTGCGTGAGTATCACCATGAAGTGTATCTGGTTGATAATCTGATTTATCATTTAACAGTCCGTCAAGAATGTAGAGTGCTTCATAGACACCGCAAGGAATAAACCGACTGAATAAAGCAATGTAGGTATCAGAAACGTGGTAATAAGCAATCCCGCCATAACTTCCATACCGAATATGATATTCAGACAGCAGATTATTTTCATACAAATTCCACAATTTCCCATCGGCAGAAGCAGTCTTTCCTGTACCCCAATATTCCGGCAGCCGAAAATGCTTATACTTGTTGGTGACCTTTACAATCGCTTTGTCGAGCCTTGTTTCTGTGACTCGTTTAAGATTGAGCCAAGCAACTTGTTTTCTTGATATGCCACGAACCGATCTGGCTGTATCTGTTGGTCCAATATTGGTGCCATAACAAAATTCAGTTAGGATGAAACGTTTCACCGGATCGTCAATTTTCGATTCAAATCCTGATAAAGGACCGAAACTCTGACTTAAGTTTAACCAACTTTCAACGTCAACGATGACGTCTAAGATATTTTTCTTGGCCATCCTTTTTTTGAGTATAGAGTCAATTACTTCCAATTTTTTGTTCGGCTTTTTAGCCGTCGCTTTACTAACGACCAATTTTCCCTTTTCAAAGCGTACATACTCATCATCGGGAAAATTCCGATCAACTTTTTGGCACGCATCAATTAAGGACTGCCTGAGATGTTTTGTAAATTCACTATCCCCCATGACAAGTCCCACCTCTTTTGTGTAATCTTCTAATTGTTCGAAATACTCTGCCCAGGTAACCAGTTGCTCTCGATAATCATCGAACTTTTCACTAAAACGAATAAATACGTCACCTGTATCCAGTTCTTCTGCGACACGAACAAAAACACACAATTCAAAGTATGCTTTGTTGATATGAGTAACTTTGGAAGATTTCTTTGACTTACCAGTCACCAATTTCCACCATTTATCACGCACCCAGCGAATGTTGATGATATTTTTTGTGTTACTTTCTGATTGCGGATCACTTTGAATGCAGATCGAATCAGTTCGCTTGGTTTTGTACTCCTTAATAAACTCAATGGCTTTTATTAAATCTTTGTCCTCGGTAGCTGATTCAATCGGCAGCATTTCAAGGCTTCGAAATAATGCGGTTCGCTGATTTTTATAGATAGGTAGCATGAAGGGTAGGTAATTATTGCCCGCGAATGCTAAGTGTTCCTCACACATGCGAAGTATTTGAGCACTCTCTTCGCCTAGCACTGCATCTATAGCCTCAATTTGTGCCTCTTCATCCATATAAGCTTTGACTGTATCCGATAATATTTCAACAAGGTGATCGGTTCGTTTCGCCTGTTCAACAAGATATTGTTCAAGTTTTTTCTCTGCGCTACGAAGCAGTTTATTAATTACTTTAATGAATATATCCGCTGCATTGTCCATTGTTTGGGCAAATTGGTGACGGATCAATACAATCACCATGGCATATCGTTTCATGGCTTTTAGTTCTTTGAGATCTGAATAATCCAACGATTTAGCTTCATTAATGTATTGCTCATGCTTAACCGGTGGCAGGCCTAAATCTAACGGCAGCGCATTTTGTAGCGTTTTCAACCACTGTAAATAGCGAAGAAACGCCTTTACATTTTTGGGGGTTGGTCGTTTAGGCTCATTCTTTAAAGTACTCCAACCAAAACCATCTAGTGTCGGTCCCGTCGGTGTTTTTAGGAGGGCATCGATTTTCTCAAGAGAGGCCACGTCTAGAAATTGATACAACTTTCGATAATATTCGTTGTTGACTTTGGATCGCGCTGTTTGAGCTATTCGCCTTAGTGTTGCAAAACTAGGTAACTCAAAACTCTCTTTAACTAACTTTTCGATTAAGACATTGATGATATCAGCCAATTCTTCTTTTGTTGCTGCGGCTTCAAACGCCCAGCCTTTAAGTAGTAAAGCGGTTGTTTTTGATTCATAGGGTTTTACTTTCAAAAAATTACGTAACAGTTTGATGTGCCTGTTTTTGGCACCGGATCGATAATACTGCTGAAGTTGCGCATTCGTGACTGGTGACTTTGCTTTTTGTTTAATGAGTTTGATGATGACTGGAGGGATATCGGATAACGGAACAAACTGACCGAGTCGTTGGAACATTTTTAATTGGATCAATAGTCCCAGATAGGCATATGATTTCTTTTTACAATGTTTTAGAGCAAAAGCTAACTCGTTGCGGGTTGGGTTGTAAATTTCACCGAGCGTTTCATCATTGAGTTCATCTCTGATCCGCGGATAAGCGGTTTGGTAAACTGCCACCATAGTCGTTCACTTATTATTTTAGTTATTGGGAATTGACGGTCATTAGGAACGTCAACGATTAAGGTAATAAATAAAGGTCCACTTTTCATTCAATTCATTGAGAGCACCACATTAATGATATAAAAAACTTAAACTGACTTTGTATTTGGGGCAGCATCGTTCGGACAAGGAATAACTTCGATGGTAATATGAGTCAATTGATCAAACGTTTTGATAAGTTCAACATAGTGTTCTCGCTGTTTTGGAAAGTGCGTCACAATTGAGATTATAGCGGCGTAATGATTAGCCCCGACTTTCCAGGCATGAAAATCACTGATCCGGTTATCGGCGTCATTTTCAATTTTCGCAATAATTGCCAGTTTTTGCTCCTCTTCGATATTGTTGTCTAACAAAATAGGGCTGGTTTCTTTTATTAAAAGATAAGACCAACGTAATATCACAACAGCTCCAACAATTCCCATGATCGGATCAAGCCAGTTCCAGCCAAAATATTTTCCAGAAAATAAGGCTATTATGGCTAATACAGATGTCAGTGCGTCCGCCAAGACATGCATGTAAGCCGCTTTCAAATTATGATCATGGTGGTGATGACTATGGTCGCCGTGGTGATGATGATCCTTGAGTATAAAAGCGCTAATGACGTTAATAAGCAAACCGATAATGGCGACGACAATTGCCTGATTAAAATAAATTTCTTGTGGTTCAAAAAAGCGATGTAGGGATTCAAAAACCATCACCAAAGCCACCGCAGCTAACACGACAGCACTAGCAAATCCGCCAAGCACACTGACTTTGCCAGTACCAAAAGAAAATGTGGGATTGTTAGCATGTTTACGACCGTAGCGGTAAGCAAAAATCGCGATCATAAAGGCGGCTACGTGTGTTCCCATGTGCCAGCCGTCAGCCAATAATGCCATTGAATTAAACATCGAGCCCGCAACAATTTCGACAACCATCGTTAAAGCCGTTAGCACTAGTACCTGCGTCGTTCTCTTTTCTCCATGACTGTTTGTGAGGCCGTAATCATGGTCATGTTGCCATCGCTCTAATGTCTTTTGATGCATTTGGTTATTTCGATTCTTATCAGCATTTTAAGGTAAACGGATATTACCATTGCCAAATACCGATTGACAATCGGTTTTTCGTATGTGACCATCGAGCCCGTAATATACGGCAACGATAGGATTAACGCGTTCGATGAATCTAGGTGAACTTGAAAAATTAGTATTGAAGTATTTTTGGCAAACCAAAGCGGCCGATGCTAAAGAGGTTCACGCCTATTTTGAAAAACAACGTGGCGGCACGCTGAATACGATCCAAAGCACGCTAGACCGCCTTTTCAAAAAAGGTTTGTTAAGCCGTGATAAACAAGGACATGCTTTTCAGTATAGAGCAGCGAAACAACGTAAAGCTTTTATTGGTCAACTCATTAAAGACATCACCCAAGATTTTACCATTGGCGATGAAGACAGTTTATTGACTGCATTTGTATCGCTGTCTTCTGAGTTGAATGAAGGACAAATGGATGAGCTGGAAAAAATGATCCAAGATTATCGTGCGAACGTATCGGTGGAAGAAAAAGCATGATCGTTGGTGAGCTCGCCATCTTACTCAACCTATTATCTATTATGGCTTTGGGCGTGTTATTAATTATCGGCAGCGTGTCATTGTGGGTTAAGGTCGTCCACTCTAAAACGAAAAAGACCTACTTGTCTGTTTACTCCGCATCATCTCGTCGGCGAATATTATGGTTGTTGGCATTATCGCCTTGGTTGGTGGGGCTGTTAGCCGCATCGCTAGCAATCTTGTCGGGCACTCGCGTCTTTGCCATCGTTACGTCAGACATTTTTGAGCTCTTTCACTGGCATCATCCCCAAGCGTTTACGTTTAATTCCTGGCATGGACTGTCACTTGGTTTTGCGCTCAGTTGTGCGAGTTTTTTAGTGATACAAAACGTTAAGCGTTTACTGGTTAATCGCCATCAAATCAAATGGCTACAATCGCTTAGTAAACCCGATCAAAACAATATCTATCTATTAGACGCGGAAGTTCCAACTGCATTTACCGCTGGTTATTATCAACCTCAGTGCTACATGACTTCGGCGCTTAGAAAAGAGCTTACTCTTGAAGAATATACGATTATTCAACTGCATGAAAATGCTCATGCCAAACGAGCCGATCCACTAAAGAAATGGTTTTTTCAGTTGTTGACTTCTTTTTATCCACTTGGTGCCTCTCGTCAATTGAACCAAGCAATGTCGCTCGCGATGGAGCAATGTGCGGACGCTACCGTGTCTAAAGTGGTGATTGATAAATCGAAGATTGCGGCGACATTGCTTAAAATAAAACGATTGTCAGTTGGACCCTTTATGAGTATTTTGGATAGTGGTCCTATCGAGGATAATACGGTTTGCTATTTTGGCTCCGATCAATCGGTTTCCAGCGGTATCGCTTCAGACAGCTTAAGTTCAGATAACCTATCCGATCGCATTCGATATTTATTAAACGATGATCAGAAAAATACAGTGCCTTTATTATTGGTTGTTTCAGTTGTGATTGCTCTGTCATTGTTTTGTGCGATGTCAGCCGATCTTTTTCATCATGCCATCGAGTACTCACTCGCTCATTAATTCTTTTTAATCATGGACCGTTTTATGAACCAAACAGACAACCAGTTTACGGCCGAAAAACCGATTCACTCTCGGTTTTACAACCGTTTTTTAAATACCGCATTGATTGTCGGAGTATCTATGAGCCTATCGGTAGCGACTTCTCTCTATGCTGAAGAAAATAAAATAAGCCAAGTCAACCAAGGTTCTACGCTTACACTTTTCGATGCGATTCAGCGAACCTTTGATCAACACCCCGACTTACAAAGTTTTCAACATCGGATCAAAGCGCAACAAGGCCGTGTGATCCAGGCTAATCTATCGCCTAAACCCGAAGTCGAGCTAACCTTAGAAGATGCTTTGGGAAGTGGCAATTTTGGTGGGTTGGATAGCGCTCAAACAACCTTAAGCGTTAGCTGGGTTCTGGATCAAGGCCTTAAAGAAAAACGAAGCGAATTAGCCTCAAGAGGCACTGGCCTGATTGAAAGTGAGCGAGCCATTAAACAATTGGACACAGCCACACAAACCGCCCGTTATTATTTAATGGCGCTTTCATTTCAAGAACGCCAAGTGATCGCCAAACGTTCGATTGCGTTAGCGGAAACCACAGTGATAGAAATTAAGCAGCGGGTGAAAGTGGGTAAAACGCCGCTCGCAGAACGTTATCGCGCTGAAGCTGAACTCGCTAAACGTCGCCTCGTTTTAGTCGATTTAGAACATGAATTGGAAGCGTCTCTTCACCAGTTAGCGGCTCAATGGGGAAGCACTTCACCTGGATTTAATTCGGTTTCGGGGGTGCTTTTGACGCCGCCAAAAGTGATTAGTTTTAAGGCATTAAAGAAACAGATAAGCCATAACCCTGAGTTAGCAAGATATCTATCGTTAGAGCGAGTCAAACAGGCAGAACTCAATCTAGCCAAACAGCAACGGGAGCCATTATGGAAGTTTACCACCGGTGTGAGGCGTTATGAGCGAACCGACGATTTTGGTATCGTTGCCGGAATATCAATCCCATTTGGTGGCAGCAATCGCAATCAAGGACGGATCGCCGAAGTCAACGCCAAACTGTCTCAAAACCAGTCGGAAGCAGATGCGCTAAGGATCCGGATCGAAACATCGGTATTTATCGTTTATCAGCAATTGGAACATAGCTTCCATTTAAGTGACATGTTAGCCCTTGAGATTATCCCGCGATTAGAAAAAGCGCTCAAGGAAACACATCAAGCTTATGAGCTAGGCAAGTACAGCTACCTTGATTGGTTAGCCGTTCAAAACGAATTACTGGATGCCCAGTCAGCGCTACTGGAAGCGAGCTTATCAGCTCATATCAATAAGATAGAATTAGAACGATTAACGGGCACCCAAATAACCTCTCCCTTTTAACCAAACAAATCTTTTAACGAGACGAATCATGAAGCACTTAACATATAAAATCGGGATCGCTTTGCTATTTTGCATCACGCTAACCCACAGTCCTATGTCGCTCTCTTATGAGAACGCAGAGAATGAACAAGCCGAGCAAGAACCTGAAAAAGGACCTCATCGAGGCCGCTTACTTAAGACGGATAATTTTGTGGTCGAACTCGCCATTTTTGAAACCGGCGTGCCGCCTGAATTTCGAGTCTGGATCACGGATAATGGCCAGCCCCTGAAACCGACCGATGTTTCACTTGGAGTCACCTTAACCCGTCTTGGCGGCATTAAAGATGTGATCAATTTCAAACCACAGGCCGATTTTCTTCGTGGGGATATTGAGGTTTATGAGCCTCACTCTTTTGTAGTCACCGTTAAAGCCAACTATCAGGGTAAAGCATATCGTTGGCAATATGATAATTTTGAAGGCCGCACCATGGTAGAGCCTGCCGTCGCCGAAGCACTGGCGATCGGTACATCGACAGCGGGGCCCGAGACGTTAAAAGAAACGATTGATGTTTATGGGAAGCTCGCATCCCATCCAGAATCAGTACGCGAGATAACCGCCCGTTTTGCAGGAACTATTAAAACCGTGAAGGTCGCTTTAGGCCAACCGGTCAAAAAAGGTCAACCCTTGATGACCATTGAAAGTAATGAAAGTTTGAAGCCTTATACCATTGTTTCGCCCATTGATGGTGTCGTTGGATTGCGTGATGCCAATCCGGGTGAACAAACCAATGGCAGAATTCTATTATCTATCACCGATAATCGTATTTTAATGGCTGAACTGTCGGTGTTTCCCGCCGATCGTCATCGGCTCTCTGTGGGAGCAAGCGTCAAGCTATCGATTAAAGGATATGAACAGCCTGTTTCTGGCGTTATTACTCAAATTGACACACTGATCCAACCCAACCAATCAGTGATAGTGCGCGCCGAAATTACTAATGAACAAAGTGACAATAGTAAAACAAATAAGGCCCGTACACAGCTCGTTGCAGGTTCCTTTGTCAGCGCTAAAATTGAAGTGGCCGAACATGAAGTAGAGCTCGCTGTTAAACGTTCAGGGCTGCAAACCTTTCGAGATTTTACCGTGGTGTTCGTCAAGATTGATAATGAATATGAGGTTCGTATGTTAGAACTCGGCAGAGTAGCTGGCGAATGGGTTGAGGTGCTTGGTGGATTAAAATCCGGCTCTGAATATGTTTCTGAGAATAGCTATATCATTAAAGCGGATATCGAAAAATCTGGCGCATCACATGACCATTAATCAGGCCTTAGAAATGTTTTTGTTAAGGACTTGTTTTGGTAAGGAACTACTTATTAAGGATCTAGTATGCTTGAAACAATAATACGCTCGTCCATCCAACGTCGCCTTTTGGTACTTTTTGCGGTTGTCGTTTTGTGCGGTCTTGGCGTGTGGAATTTTACCAAACTCCCTATCGATGCGGTTCCAGATATTACCAATGTGCAAGTAGTGATCAATACGGAAGCGCCGGGCTATACACCACTGGAAGTCGAGCAAAGAGTCAGTTATCCGGTTGAAAATACCATGGCTGGTTTACCAAACTTACAACACACTCGCTCAGTATCCCGTTACGGTTTGTCACAGATCACGGTAATTTTTGAAGATGGGACGGATATCTATTTTGCCAGACAATTGGTCAACGAGCGATTGAGTGCCGCCAAAAGCAGTCTGCCTTCGTTACTTGATCCTGCGCTCGGTCCAATCGCAACCGGTCTTGGCGAAATATTTATGTTTACCGTTGATGCGGAGCCTGGCGCTACCAATCCAGATGGCTCAGTGATCAGTCCGACCGATCTCCGCTCGGTGCATGACTGGATCATTCGACCACAACTCTTGCGCGTTCCGGGAGTGGTGGAAGTTAATCCGATCGGCGGTTTTAAGCGAGAGATTTTAGTCGCTTTTGAACCTGCGGATTTACTGGCCTATGGTATTACTCATGGCGATCTAGTGGCTGCGATTGAAGCCAACAATCAAAACCGAGGAGTTGGTTTTATCGAGCACAATGGTCAACAGTGGCTAATGCGAGTGCCCGGCCAAGCGGATGATTTAGATACATTGGCTGAAATACTGGTCACAGGATCAAACGGTGTTCCGGTGCGGCTAAAAGACGTTGCCACCATCAGCGAAGGAAAAGAATTACGCTCCGGTGCAGCGACTCAAAATGGTCGAGAGGTCGTCATGAGCACCGTCTTTATGTTAATTGGCGAAAATAGTCGCGCTGTCGCCAAAGCGGTTGCTGAAAAATTAGAAGCGATAAAGTCCAGTATTCCTGAGGGGATAACGGTCACTGCTGTATACGATCGCACCAGTTTAGTAGAGAAAGCTCTGCAAACAGTGCAAAAGAATTTAGTTGAAGGTGCTTTGTTAGTTATTGTTATTTTGTTTTTATTTTTAGGGAATATTCGTGCCGCTTTACTCACGGCAATGGTGATCCCAATCGCGATGTTAATGACCATCACCGGCATGGTGCATGCGAAAGTCAGTGCCAACCTTATGAGCTTAGGAGCGCTCGACTTTGGCTTGATTGTTGATGGCGCCATTATCATTGTTGAAAACTGTATGCGCCGATTAAGTCAAGCCAGCTGTAATGGCGCGACAGATAAAAACGACGATAGCTCTATTAAAACCCTACCATTGAATGAACGGTTTAATGTGGTGTTTGAAGCCACTCGTGAAGTGATCCGCCCGGCATTATTTGGGGTGTTTATCATCACGGTCGTTTACTTACCGATCTTCGCTTTATCGGGCGTTGAAGGAAAAATGTTCCATCCGATGGCGATCACGGTCGTCATTGCACTAGTAAGTGCGATGATTTTATCCATCACTTTTGTACCGGCTTGTATTGCTTTAATGTTCAAAAAACCGGTGATAGAAAAAGAAAGTGTGGTCATGAAAGGCGCACGATCCATTTATCAACCCATTCTAAAATTGTCCATCAAAGGGCGTTGGGTCGTCGTGAATATTGCACTAATTTTTGTGCTAGCCAGTGGTTATGCCGCAACCAAATTGGGCAGCGAATTTATGCCAAATCTCGATGAAGGTGATATTGCAATGCATGCGTTGCGGATCCCGGGAACGTCCCTCGAACAAGCAATCCAACTACAAGAATCACTGGAAGAAAAAATAAAGGAATTACCCGAAGTCGAACGGGTTTTTGCGAAAATTGGTACGGCTGAAGTGGCCACCGATGCGGTGCCGCCGAGTGTAGCGGACAATTTTATTATCTTAAAACCAAGAGAGCAATGGCCGGATCCTGATAAGCCTAAAGAGCAATTTGTGAATGAACTGGCAGCATTGGTCGAGCCGATGCCCGGTAGTCGTTACGAATTTTTACAACCCATTCAAATGCGTTTTAATGAATTATTGGCAGGAGTGCGAGCTGAACTGGCCATTAAAGTGTTTGGTGATGATTTTGATCAACTCATTGCGCTCGGCAATGAAATTGAAAAAGCGATCATCAACGTTGACGGGGTCGCCGATATCGCTGTCGAACAAACCACCGGTTTACCAATCTTGACTATCCGGCCCAATCGAATGGCCTTGTCTCAGTTTGGGATCACTATCGAGCAAATTCAAGAACAATTAAGTATCGCCCTCGGCGGAAAAGTTGCCGGCCAATTTTATCAAGGGGACAGACGCACCGATATTGTGGTGAGGTTGCCAGAGACTTTGAGAACCGATGTTGATGGGCTGGCGAAATTACCCATCCTCAGGGCACAAGGCGATTATGTACCTTTACAGGAGCTAGCAGATTTGGAGCTGGTCACTGGGTACAATCAGGTTTACCGAGAAAACGGTAAACGCCGAGTGGTCGTCACCGCCAATGTGCGAGGGCGCGACTTGGGCAGTTTCGTGCAAGATATCCAAAGAACAGTTTCTCAAACCGTTGAAATACCCGCTGGTTATTGGGTTGAATATAGTGGGACTTATCAAAAGTTGCAATCGGCTTCGAAACGATTATCCATTGTGGTACCAATCACGCTTGTTCTGATCATTGGTTTGTTGTTATTGGCGATGGGATCGATGAGAGATGCCTTAATTATTTTTTCCGGTGTTCCGTTAGCTTTAACCGGCGGCGTACTGTCATTGCTTTTACGCGATATTCCATTTTCAATATCTGCCGCAGTGGGGTTTATCGCTTTATCGGGGATCGCTATATTGAACGGATTGGTCATGGTGGCCTTTATTCGTGATCTGCGTAAAGATGGTGCGCGATTAGATACCGCGATCATCCAAGGTGCGTTGACGCGTCTAAGGCCAGTGTTAACCACCGCATTAGTCGCCTCACTAGGCTTCATACCAATGGCGCTAAATACCGGGATCGGTTCAGAAGTGCAACGTCCTTTAGCAACGGTAGTGATCGGTGGCATTATTTCTTCGACAATATTAACGCTAGTGGTATTACCGGCACTCTATCGATTATTACACAGCCATTCAGCCGCTGAAGAAAACCTTAACATAAGTCAGTCAATATGAAGGAATGTCATATGAATATCCCCATAAAAAACTTTAGTTATATTGTCATTATTTTAATGAGTATCGTTGTTTCTTTTTCAGCCGTCGCTCACGGAGTAGATGACAATACAAAACAGTTCTTGCAAGCGAACGAAGGTGTTGCATTCATTCCGTTTTTATACATTGGAGCGAAACATATGGTCACAGGTTACGATCATTTGTTATTTCTGGTGGGCGTATTATTTTTTCTTTATCGCTCAAGAGATGTTCTGATTTATGTCAGTTTCTTTACCTTGGGGCACAGCGTAACTTTAATGCTTGGCGTGTGGAATGATATTCAGGTGAATGCCTATCTGATCGATGCCATTATAGGCTTATCAATCGTGTATAAAGGCTTTGACAATTTAGGTGGATTTAAGCGACTCCTCGGTTTCGAACCCAATACCAAAGCAGCCGTTTTGATCTTTGGCTTGTTCCATGGATTTGGCCTGGCCACTAAACTCCAGGAATTTGAGTTCGGTAGAGAGGGCCTATTGGAAAATTTAATTGCCTTTAATATCGGGGTCGAGTTAGGTCAATTTTTTGCGTTGACATTTGTCCTGATCGTTTTGAGTATTTGGAGGCGGCATGCAAGTTACTTAAAGTTTTCAACTGTCACCAATACCGGTCTAATGTGCGCAGGGTTAATGTTAACCATGTTTCAATTTACCGGATATTTAACGATATCCTAAGTCCTTATATAAACTATATTATCGACTACCAATTTGAGAGAAAACTATGAATGAAATAACATTTCCAACTCAATCGAATGAGACCATAATAAAAGCCAGCATTATTGCTTTAGTGGTTGCTTCGATTGTTTTTATCACCATCATTCTGCCAGCGGAATACAATATTGATCCGATCGGTTCAGGAAAGTTTATGGGGTTAACCGTGCTAGCCGGTGAAGCTCAAACAGATCCAGCAAAACCAGCGGTGAAGGAGCCGTCATCAGGGTACCAGGAAAACACGACAACAGTGATCGTTCCCCCCAACAAAGGCGTTGAATACAAGTTCAAAATACAACAATACGGTAACATCACTTATGAGTGGAAAACGAATGGTGAAGGTCTCTATTTTGATTTTCACGGTGAGCCAAAAGGTGATACTACCGGCTATTTTGAAAGCTATGCTATCGCAACCGCGCCAGAGATGAAGGGCTCGATGACGGTTCCATTTGACGGTGTCCACGGTTGGTACTGGAAAAATGAAAGCGACCAGGAAGTTACCGTTACCTTGAAAACGCAAGGCGACTATGAACTGGTTGGCTTGCTTCATTAAACGACTTTCTCGTTCTATACACTTTAAATCACACTTAGGAAAATTTCATGAAATCCTTGATCAAAATTACATTACTTTCTTTCACCTTTTTTATGGCGATTGCCAACGCCCACCCTAATGGCCATGACAAACCACAGACCATTTATGAAGAACAGGCGTTAACGATTGCTAGCTATCGAGTTAAAAAACTGGTTGAAAATAGTGTGCTTGAGAAATCGTGGGCAACCATTAAAGCCTCAAGTGCCGTCCTAAAACGCCGAGGCGCTAAAATGAACTGGATTATTTCCTTTGACGATCCCAAACAGATGGAAGATAAGCAGAAGCTGTTCATATTTTTGAGTCATACCGGGTATTATTTATCAACAAACTTTACCGGCGATTAGCAATGGGTGCGGGAAACCATTATCAGCTGTGTGAATTGACCCGTTGATCAATCTTACATTTAGTTTCGATTTTTTTTCATTGAGAGCTGAGCCATGCCACCGCGTTTTGCGTCGATATCCTTGCCATAACGGGATGGCATTCGATCCGATTTCCAACGGCCCGCTTGTTTAACCGCCAGCATACCAATATTTTCTTCCAGCATATCTTGTGCAGCGCCAACGCGAGTTGAGTGACAACTAAAAAGAGAAGAGCTTTCACCGATTTTATCCGCAATACTCTTATAGAGATCGAGTACATTACCTTCCTTTAAAGGCTTAGGAAGATCATATACTTTGTCGGTTCTAATCCTGCCACTCTTCGTTAAAGAGCAGAAAAGAGAGCCCGATATAAGCTCTGACATAGACAACCATCGTTTGATCTCTTTGACGGTATCCACGGCTAAATAGGCTTTGGCAATTTCACCTTCCTGGTTATCTTTACGTTTGCCTATCTTAAGCAGGGCAGATCCATCTCCATGAAACTCTACATCTCCAACTCTTAATGAGATGAGCTCGCTGACCCTGAGCATCGAGTCAAATGCACAATGAATAATCGCTCGATCGCGAGCATGTTTTAGCCAGATCCCATTTTGTCGACGTGCCGCTTGAGCCTTTCGAACGGAAAACCCGTCTGTTTCGACAAGGAATTTGACCGGTAATAATTCTTTGATCTTCAGTAAGTGAGACCAAGTCAGTCCCTTCGCTTGATGTTGATCACCTGCCAGGTTTGAATGTAACTTTGTGTTTTCAATACCCAACTTCTCCAATTGATTTAGTTTCAATTCATAAAAGGTTTTTGATTCGAGTGCGTTGCTCTTTTTTTTCTTGTAACCTCGGCCAATAATTTTGAGCGATTCCTTCACTAACTCATCATTCAATGGATTCGTCGCGCCAGAAACACTGTGTATCTTACTGATTGAAGAAAGTCGCCGCCGAAGCGTGGCAGGTGCATCAATTCCGACCCAATACTTGATGTAATCGATCAGCGTATCGATGGATGCAGGAAGCGCCTGTTTAGATTTAGAATCATCTGACACAAAACTTTGACCGGACTGGCACCAGTTAAAAAAGTGTTGCCAATCCTGGCGGTAGGCTTTCAGAGTATTTTCAGGCTTAGAATCACGGGCCAATAATAACCAATCATTCAACCGGCGACGGATCAATAGCTGTTCTTGATCATCGGTCAAGACATTATCTGGAAAGTCGGTCGCGGTCAAAAGCGGTTGATTATTTTTCATTGGAGCCGATCAAAGCGAGTTTGACGTATTTATACCACAAAATGACCACTGTTAGTATTACAAAGGATAAGTGTCATTATCCACTGTAATAACGACAGTAAGAATTCGGCGGTTTTTGGCTATAAGCTCGCACTACAATTTGTATCATACAAACTGTAGTGCGACGCCCAACTAACCGCTTAAATGACATTCATCAGCTGGTAATTCATTTTATCGAAATTTAAATTTCGCTAGAATCAATTGGTAAGGTGTTGAAACTGTACCTTTACGTTCGAATCACGGCCAGAGAACAATGCAAGACGTGGACGATTAGGCGGTTACAGAGTTCAAAGTACTCGTCGTTTGAGTGTTTGTTTGGTGTTTATTAAAATAATAAAATCAATGGGTTGTAGACTTAGTGGCTAAATTTAGCACGAATACCGGCCGGACCTCTAATTGTCTAATCACCTTGATCAAAACTTTTTAAACGCTACAATGTCGCTCTATTAAATTCAAATACCGACCTTGCTAGCGGAATATCAAGCTATGGAATATCAACAATTTGTCGACGGCCTTAATGCCGAAACCGTTACTAAACTACAAACAGCGGTTGAGATAGGGCGCTGGGAAAATGGTGATAAGTTAACTAACAAGCAAAAAGAGGACGCCATGCAAGCAGTAATGTTATGGCAGGCAAAATATCAGATCAACTCAGACAATGAACCTTTCAAAGTAAACCAACAAGGCGAGTTTCGCATCGGAAAGGGTGAAGCTCTTAGCGAAACTCCGCTTGAGTTCCAGACCATTGACGACCCAAACTTAATTGTCAGTTCAAAAGACTAATAAAACGTTTAATATCAATTAGATAAGAAGCTTTACTAGAAACATTCTAACCCGCTTCTGTCCGTTACTATTGAGCTTGAATGCGTAACTCCATCGGTTTATTAAATAGTAGAGGGCCAATTTCACTCGGCTTTGCTTCTATCCACTGTAATACATCTGATTGATCTAAAATGAGTGGCATACGATGATGGATAGGCGCGCACTGCTGATTTGCTTCGGTTGTCAGACTAACTAGTTGCGGCAATATTTCTTCAGCAGGCAGCTCACCGAATAAGTCGTTGGTCTTCGCTCTAGATTCAGTGATTATCGGCTGCTCAAAAAGAATGGCAGCCATAAAAAGTACGTTTTCGTCGTTACTGAATAGGTATTTTTGTTTAAAGCCGCTTTCTAGCGTTTTCCATTCATACCAGCCAGAAAATGGAATAACACATCGGTGTGAAGCAAACGCACTTTTAAAGGTCTTTTTTGTGGCGACTGTTTCAGACTGGGCGTTTATTAACAGTTTTTTCGACCAGCTCGGTTTGATCCCCCAATTGGCGTTTACCTGAGAGATTTGTCCATCGACTAAGCTTGCCGTAGAAATCAATTCGCTTGGACACACGTTAGAATTCGATGAAGTCGTAAAGTTTATCCCTAATAGCTCACTGGTTAATTTAGTGAGAGGGTCATCGATAATATTAAAGCGGCCGCACATTTAGTTTAAGTTACCGAGAGTTGGCGTTAGCCATATTGAAGCATAGATATTAGCGTTAGACCATATAGCCGCAGAATATAGTAGGGTGTTTAGTTTCAATACTAGTTTTCCTTGCTGCTATCAATTTAACATAATATACATTATACGTACTTTGTTGTAAGTAATAGTTAAGGCTTGTTTGCGGTCACAATCCATGTTGACGCTCCTAATTGTACACCCTGTGACGTTTCAAATGGTGCTATTGCATGACGAAGATCCCGGGTAATGTTGTTTTTAATTTCATTATTAAGCTCTGGATCATTTAGCAAAGTACTTACAGGTCCTATTTTCGAAATAAATATCAAAGCTTCTTCAATATTCTTGCCAATAGTAAACTTCATTTCAAAGGGCTGAACTAAGATATGATCAAAGCCTGCATTCTCTAAAATTATTCTGACCCTACTTTCACTACCAAAGGAAAATCCTCCGGGCGCTTCAGGATTTGAGGCCGGAACAACTCTAATATGTCTTTGTGCGGTCTTTAATGGCAGGTTCACCCATTGATTCTTATCGATAGCCTGCCAACAAACGAAGGCTAAGCGACCACCGGGCTTTAAAGTATAACGAAGATTCTCAAAAGCATTTACCGGATTATTGAAAAACATCACTCCAAATCTTGAATAAATAACGTCAAAGACCTCAGAATCGAATTTATAAGACTCTGCATCAACACATGCAAAACTAACGTTCTCGTATCCTAAATCATCTGCTTGAGTTTTGGCATTATTTAAAATCAGATGAGAGATATCGACTCCCCAAACGTGTCCACTGGAGCTTACCTTTTCTGAAATTTCAAATGAAGTTTCTCCCCATCCACAACCAACGTCTAGAACTCGGTCGCCATTTTTCAAAAATGCAGATGAAATAGCTTCTTTGCCGAACGGCTTTAAACTTTTTTCTAGCCAACTTTGAAATAACATCCAGTTTTTTCCACCATCACCATTCCAAAAATTGCTCATTTCTAGATTGTCTATGTCATTCATTTGGTATTATTTCCTGATTCCATCGGTAGTGACCCATCATTACCCCATTCGAGTAGTGAACCATCGTAAATTGCAACGTTTTCGTAACCTAATAACGCTAGAGCAAACGCATCATTTGACGCTGCAATACCACCCCCGCAGTATGTAATTAAGTGTTCTGCTTCGTTTATTGCTACCGTATCAAACAAGTCTCGTAACTTTTTCGCAGACAAATACAAGCCAGAATCTGGCTCCTGCAATAAATTAAAAGGAATGTTTACGCTATCTGTTATCCTGCCTTTGCGGCAAAATGCGATATTACTTGTACCAAAATACATCGCTGAAGGAAGTGCATTGATGATGCGGATTTTGTCATTTCCAATTGCCGAAAGAACGCCATGTTTATCAATAAAAAGATCAGCATTTCTTTGAGCGATAAATTCTTTTGGTTGATAGCTACAAGCTCGATTTGAAGTGGGCCGGTCTTCACTAAGCCACTTACTCCAACCGCCATTTAGGACCGAGGCATTAGTGAAACCGAATGAACGTAACAGCCACCATAAGCGAGTTGCCCAATTTTGATCGGTTGTACTATAAAGTATGACATGTGTTTCCTTTGCGATACCGAAGCGACTCATTACTTCAATAAAAAGCTGTTCTGGTGGCATTATTAGAGGAATATCTGACGAACTATCGGATAACTCATTAGCGACATCAATGTATCCTGCGCCGGGAATATGCGCTTGATTAAAATTGGCAACATTACTCCGATAGGCAAACGGAATGTTTGTTGCCTGCTCTTTGTTTGGATTTTGTACAACATTGACGGAACAATCGATAATTCGAAGGCGCTCATTATTGAGATTTTGTTCCAGCCAGTCAGTTTCGACTAGATATTCAGGATTCTTATAGGTGTCGTTAATCTCGGACATGTTTCTATTGTCTCCATTGTTAATTTGCTAATTAGCATTTTTGTTGTAGATAGTTTAAGGTATTCGTATTAGTTTAATAATAGTGTTGAATGGCATATCATTCATTCCATAATGGAATTTATGAGCTATCCTCTAAAAAGGGCTCGGGTTTCAATAGTGTTTCTATTTAGTTTCGGTAGAGTTCATGTGTACGACTCTCGCTGCACTAGTGCCCTTTTGTACTGATGCTTATTTTTTCTCGCTGCGGGAGTTTGTCGAGGTTCAGCAGATTGGTTTGGTTAAAACACGTCAGGAATAACTTTATTTTTTCTAACTGAAATGTCACCGGAATAGGATTTTTTGATGGATTTATTTACTTCAATGTCAATGTTTAAACGGGTAGCAGAAGCTAAAAGCTTTACCCAAGTTGCTAAAGAACTCAATACCTCACAACCAACGGTGAGTAAGCATATTTCGTTCTTAGAAAAACGACTTCAAATAAAACTTCTTAATCGAAGTACCCGCCAAATAAGTCTAACTGAGGTAGGTCAACAATATTACCAACACTGCTCAAGATTAGTCGACGATTTAATGGAAGCTGAGGCGAGTGTTAGTCAAATAAAAAGCACCCCTACTGGCAATTTACGGATCACCGCAACGGTATTGACCGGTCAACATTTAGTCGCACCAATACTGTGGGATTTTATGAAAAAGTACCCCGAGATAAAAGTCGATTTGATCCTTGAGGATAAGTTCACCGATTTGGTGAAGGATGGAATTGATGTCGCTATTAGAGCAGGCGAATTATCAGATTCTAGCTATGTTGCAAAAAAATTAGCCAGCTGCCCGCAAGTGTTGTTAGCCAGCCCGGAATACCTAAATAAATTTGGCGCGCCTAAGAAACCACGCGATTTAATTAAACATAATTGCCTGTATCACTCAATACAAGCGGCATCTCAATTATGGCGTTTCTCTAATTCAAAAGAAAACGAATCCGTTCGTATTGATGGGCATTTCAGTTCCAACAATAGAGAGACATTAAATGCTGCTGCGTTAGCTGGTGTCGGGATAGTTTATACATTTTTATGGTCTAATCGATCGCAAATTAAAGAAGGACGATTAGTGCCCGTTTTAGAAAATTACAAACTAGAACCGCTGGACTTATTCGCCGTTTATCAGCAAAGAAAATACATGCCAAGTAAAATGCGCTGCTTGATTGACTTTCTAGTTGAAAGTTTCAATGACCCTGAGTATTTGCGGTAGAAATTATCACGGCCAATGTAAATTGTTTTTAACTAGATTAACAAATTAACTATTTTAATAATCGAAGGAAGTTTTTTTGCTATTCCACCGAAGTAGCCTGCCCTTCT
>Ga0316209_1001899_pt1 | contig 18963 bp, 17 predicted proteins | sample 6monopyrite_MG_FD_204945 | JGI IMG/M metagenome (GOLD analysis project Ga0316209, IMG submission 204945) | Microbial mat bacterial communities from mineral coupon in-situ incubated in ocean water Damariscotta River, Maine, United States -... | ecosystem: Environmental > Aquatic > Marine >...
TTTATGATGAAGCAAAGCATATTGCAATAGCATCGTTGGCTGAGGATATTTTAATTATTAGCTTTAATGGCTTATCCAAGTCATACCGTGTGGCGGGTTTTCGTGCTGGCTGGATGGTCATTAGTGGCGCTAAAGATAATGCAAAAGATTATATTGAAGGAATGGAATTGCTGGCATCAATGCGCCTATGTGCGAATGTACCCGGTCAGCATGCCATTCAAACTTCATTAGGTGGTTATCAGAGTATTAACGATTTAGTGGCACCCGGTGGGCGTTTATATGAACAAATGGATTACAGCTGGAAAATGCTTAATCAGTTAGAAGGTGTGAGCTGTGTAAGACCCAAAGGTGCCTTATATTTATTTGCCAAGCTGGATCCAGAAATTTATAAGATAGATAACGATGAAAAATTTGTTTTGCAATTATTACAGCATGAAAAAATTCTGTTAGTTCAAGGAACAGCCTTCAACTGGCCGGATACCAATCATATGCGACTAGTGTTTTTATCTCGACGTGAAGATATGGAGCAAATGATTGAAAAAATGGATCGTTTTTTAAAGCACTATAGAGAAACTAATTAGCATATAAAAGTATCATTCAATATTTTAGACGTTAAGCGAAGTGGGGATTTTGGCCGTCAAATAGAGGCTCACTCAACCAACTGGCTGAATCAGAGCAGATCATGAAGCTCCAGTTACGCAAGGCAGACAAGGCCGTGGTCATTAGTGTGGATCAGTATCAGGCGATCCTGGATATGAAAAAGCACTATGAAGCACTTGTTGAAAAAGTGCATATCTTGGAGCTAGAGCAGACTGGAAGCGAGTACGACCAGCTGTTTCAACGGATTGTTTCACTTGTCTCGCGTCAGGCAGCGGACACCCTATTTGAACTATCTGAAGATCAACTCAACCGTGCCTATAAAGGCTAGAGGTCAGTGGCTTGATTACGGTCATTGCCGGTGTTAATGGGGCAGGTAAAAGCTCAGCGGCCGGTGCCAGTATTCGCCTAGTAGGAGGTGAGTATTTTAATCCAGACGAAGTAGCGCGTTAGCTACAATCCGACGATACTTCACTCTCACTATACGATACTAATTCTAAAGCCTGGAAAATAGGTTATGACCAGCTGGTTTATGCCATGACACAGGACATTAATTACATCTATGAGATTACCTTAGGTGGAAACTCGATCTCACAGTGTTTACAAGAGGCTACTGAAAGTGGGAGCCAAGCTCGTTTTTTATGTTGGCTTATCGTCACCTGAGGTTCATATTGAGCGTGTAAAGTATCGTCTATCAAAAGGTAGGCATGATATCCCGGAGGAAAAAATTCGTGAATGTTATGTCAGCTTTATTCACAATATGATGAGCTTATTGCCAGGTTATGAACAGATTGTGGTGTTCGATAACTCAACATCAATGAATGATAATCAACCAGAGCTTAAAAAGTTATTCACTGTAAATGCAGGACGAATAACAATAGTTGAGCAAACGATGCCTCTTTGGGCAAAACCTTTAGCGGCAACTGGTTTAAAATATTTTAAGCATAAATAAATATCATAGAATATATTGTTCTTGGCCTGGATACCATTATGCTCGATGAACACTATATTATTTCTGATGTCATTGGTACATTAAATGATGAATCAATACTGTATATCGTGATTTATGTCACGTCAGATAAGAATGCAGATCATAGGACAATCGTTCGGACCCACAAACTAAACACGGTTGAGGTCGACTTATTATCACTAAAAAATGAAAAGTACATAACTAAAAATAAAATACGTGATGCCGTGCTTAAAGTTGCACCCAGAGAATGGTTACATATTGACTGGTATGATGAAGAGTTAGAACGTATTAAAAAAGAGCTTGAATTATTACCAGATAAACAATCACCAGTCGTGGAAGTGAACAGGCCTGATACACTAACAGTACAGGATAAAAATAAGTATCGTTATGCTGTGCCGACATATGAAGGTGCAGTAGTCAATCAAGAGGAATTTAATCACATAATTGAATATATGCGCATATCGTGATATTAAAACCCGTAGAGCGATAGCTAAGCGTTATGCAGAAATATTTTGGAAGAAATATGATCCTTCATGCCATATTCCTGATTATTGTGATGTGCCGATCAGTGGAGAGTTAGCGTTCAATAAGTATAGAGCTATATGGCAAGAAGAAATAATTGACTATCTGGAACAATCTAATGTTGTGCTTTCAGTTATACAAATAACGGATTATGTCGTTACACAGGTGTCACTTAACAAACTAGTCTGAATGCTATACGAGCATAAGTATAATTTTTTTTCTCAAATGATAAATGTTAATTGTGACCTGATTGTAATCAACTGAAAATTTTGTTATGTCTCCATCTTCGGGCAAAATGCTAAGCTCACCAAATGATAGAAGCATGACATAATCATTATGGTTAATTGATAGCACACAGGAATACGTCCCAAGTTTATCTCTCATTATGTTTCAGTTTTGTTACAAGTATATGACGTTGAAATATTGTCGACATTTCTTCATATCCTGTAATAATTTCGAAACATCCTTCTTATAGAATGATTCGAAATTAATTATCGAGAGTCATTACATTGAACTCAAAATATATCGTAATCGCATTACTGGCTTTTTCAAGTAGTAGCTTTGCTGAGACAAATCTTAAGTCATTGGAAAATATATCACAGGAGTTGGTAGATATACGCCAACAGATATCAAATCTTCATGACAAGATTAACTTTAAAAAAGAAAATTTTAGAGATCAACTTCGTTCATTTGCAAATCAGAAAAGCGACCTTGAAGTAAAGATAAGCCGTTCTGATCTTAATTTGAAAGATTTACAACGTGAGTTGAATAAACTTAAAGAGATCAATCAGGACAAGTATAAATCTTACGATGAGCTTACACCCGTGATAGAGAAGTCGATTTCGTCATTAAGAACATCTATCAAAGGTTCCTTACCTTTTAAAATTAAAGAAAGATTGCAGGCTTTAGACGACATCGAACACAGGCTAAATTCAAACATTATCTCACCTAACAAAGCTGCCAATCAACTCTGGGCATATGTAGAAGATGAACTAATGATAGGGCGCAGCAGCGGTATTTATAACGAATCAATTAACATTGGCGGCGAAGACAAACTTGTTAAAGTACTGCGCATTGGAAAAATAGCTATGATCTACAAAACTCCTGATGAAGGCTATGGTGTTTTTAGAAAGCAGGAAAATAAATGGGTTCAGGTAGCTATTGAAGGTGGTGATAATACACGTCAGCTTGACTACCTGTTTGACTCATTTAACAAGAACATAAGAAACGGATTATTTACTATCCCTAACATTTTGCCGAATAGCTAATATGCGTACTCAAACATTTATTTTATTTATCTTAAGTTTAACAGCTTTTTTCACAAGCCTTAGTACGTCTGCGGATGAACTAGAAAGAGCGTATCAAAAAGAATATGCCTACCTTGTCGCTGAAAAGAAAGCACTCGAAAAGCGATTTGAGGGTCTTGAAGTATCTCAGGCAAGTACACTTGCGGTTGTACAGAGAGAAATATATGGCCTGCAATCGAAGTACCTGGAAAGAAAGAACAAAACTGATCGGTTAAATCAGCTAATTGTTGATGCATCTCGCGATGCTGACTTCTCTGAAAATGATAAATTACTTTTAGAAGCAACCATTTTACAGGCCAGGGAGTCACTTTCTAAACTTAATCTTAATATCAAAGAAACTACTGAACTTGATAAACAATTAGCATCTGCATTCACAGAGGTTGATAAAACTATCAACAATGATGGTTTGATACGGGAGAGCATAGGCAAGTTCTTCCAGGCAAATGGTAGTGAAGTTAATGGCACTATTATTGATATTGGTCGAGTTGCCAAGTTTGGTATCAGCGATGAATCATCAGGAGCACTGGCACCATCTGGCAAAGGCAAATTTAAAATATGGGATGAAACATCTCAGGAGAGTGCACAGGATATAGCCGCTAAAGCTAATCCTGAAAATATCAACATATTCCTCTTCGATAATGCAGATCTTGCAATTGAAAAACAGCAAGAAAAAAGTTTTTCAGAAGATATTAAGGCTGGTGGTCTAATCGGAAAAGTAATTCTGTTTATCGGTGTGATTGGCGCCATTCTTATATTTGTTCGTATTACTTTCCTGGTTATGTTTAGCTCTGACATACAGAAAACAACCATGGAAGTTAACAAGCTTATAAGGGAACAGGGTGCACAGGTCGCACTTAAATCATGTAAAAATAATGTAAGTAGTGTTAGCCGTGTAATAGCAGCCACATTACGAAATATTCGTAAAGAGCGTGATCACATCGAAGACATCATTAGTGAAGCAATCCTTTTCGAAAGCTCGAAAATTGATAGATTTGGATCTGCAATTTTGGTTATTGCTGCCGTATCACCATTACTTGGTTTGCTAGGCACAGTAACTGGAATGATCAGCACATTTGATGTCATTACAGAATTTGGAACCGGCGACCCAAAACTGCTATCAACAGGTATTTCTGAAGCACTTGTCACTACAAAATTTGGATTGATCGTTGCCATTCCTTTATTACTTGTAGGAAACATTCTTTCCAGTTGGGCGACAAGAACTAAGAACGGCCTTGAACGTGCTGCTCTTAATGTAATCAATTCGCACAAAGAAACCCTTACTGATAACCAGGCATAGTTAACCTTCTGTGGTTATCTGCTTTGTTTGGCATGTCTAAGTTAATTATAAATTCGTAGAGATAGATCAATGTTGGGATTCTTACCAGGTCAGAATACATTATTGGAGTACTACACAATGGGTGGCTTTGTGATGCTACCACTGATTGTTGTGTCAATCGTGCTCTGGTATGCACTTGTATTCAGATCACTAAAAATCCGATCAAGCCTGATTAATCCGAGAGAACTTGTAAGGCTTGTTAGAAAAGGCAGTAAAAAAAGTAAAAAGAAAGTTAACTTCCGATCAATATCTTCGCAGGGAGCCAGCTTTGCTGTGCAGAAATCATATGAAATTAACTCTCGTACTGATTTAAAAGCCAGCATCGATGCTGAATTTGAAACCTTAAAGAATGAAATGAGTGAGCACAGGATCCTCGTAAGATCACTAGTTGCCATCGCTCCTCTACTTGGCCTACTCGGTACAGTTGATGGAATGATCGAAACATTTAATTCCTTGAGTGACATGGTTCTGTTTAGTCAATCTGGTGGTATCGCAGGTGGTATTAGTAAAGCCCTGTTTACGACACAAATGGGATTAGCAATATCAATTCCCGGACTGTTGTTTGGTCGTATGATTGAGCGTAAGGAAAGTAATATTAATCGAGAGTTAGACCAGATACGTGATCTGGTATGTGCAAGAAAAGCTGTCAAATAAGTACTAACAAGTGAACTAAAGAATAAACCATTATGCGTTATAGAAAAGAAGCAGAACAAGAAGGGCAGATAGATATATCACCATTAATTGATATGGTATTTATCCTTTTAATCTTTTTCATGGTTACGACAACCTTCGTAAAAGACATGAAACTAGACCTGGATAGACCATCTGCCTCGTCTGCTGCTGCCGCATCAACCAAATCTGTTCGTGTATTTATTGATAAGTTAGGTGATATCTATGTTGATAATCAACCTGTTCGTATATACAGCTTGCAGGGTAAGTTAAGAGACATGCTACGTGTTAGTACTGATAAATCCGTATTAGTGGTAACCGACGAAAATGTAACGGCAAAATTAGTACTTGAAGTAATTGACCAGTGCAAATTATCAGGAGCTACCAATGTAGGTGTAGCAACTGACCAGGAATCAGGCAGTTAGTAAGGATGATGCACAAAGGTACTTCGCATGAGTAATAAAGCATGGGCACTTATCGCGGCCATCCTTATACCCTATTTCATTTTTGTAATCGTTATCGGGCTAAATGAATCTGATTTTGAGCGTACTGTGAACGATGAACGCGCTAAAAGTTTTGATATTGAGAAAAAACGCCAGCTGAACAAACCAAAACCAAAGAAGAAACCTAAAAAGAAAAAACTCAAGCAGTCTGACAGGCTTCCATCATTAAAGCCCTCTAATCTGGGTAATTCATTAAGTGGATCAGACTTGAGCTTTGGAGTGCCTTTATTTGACGAAAATGAATTTTCAGAATTCCAGGATGATAGTTTGCTTGGTACTGGTGATGATACAGCTATGGACAAGAGTAGTGTTGATACACCACCTAAGGTGATTAAAAGATCACCTATTGTTTATCCAGAACTCGCACGCAAGCAGGGTGTTAGTGGCTATGTATCTATGAATGTACTGATTGATGAAAACGGTAATGTTGAAGATGTTGAAATTGTGGATTCAAAGCCCACCGAGTTATTTAACTTGAAAGCTGACAGCACAATAAGACGTTGGAAATTTGAGCCTGCCACTTATAACGGTAAAAAAGTTAAAGTCTGGGCGATGCAAAAAATAGTATTTAAGCTGAACTGATATGTACAAGTTATTAAAAACAATATTACTACTGTTTATTGCAGGCACAGTTCATGCTAATCAGTCCGTAGAAAAGATTGATTACGTCAATCTTGCCGCAACATTAATAAAAGACGGATATATACAGCGTGCAAAGACCGTGCTGGCGAAGGCAAACATTAAAAAGCCGGGTTTCGATTTTATTACCTATTACACGCTTAAAGGCATTGTATTTCATAAAACGAGTTACCCGGCGATATCAAATATTTTTTTCGATGCTGCTATCAAAAAAGGTCAGAAGAACAAATCTATTTATTTATATATAGCTCGTAATCACTGGCAGCGAATGGAATATCAGCAAGTGATTGACGCGATTAATGCTGCTGCTCAGGTGGCTAAAGATGACGCTCAGATGTTCGTGCTCAAAGCTGAAGCATATAAAAACCTCGATGATATGAACTCAGCATGGGCCGTTTTAGATGAAGGGCTCGTGCAACACCCAGGATTTTCGAGATTCTATATCCAAAAATTTTACTACTTGCTGGAGCTGGGTTATTACCTCGCTGCCCAGGAATATGCACAAAAGTACCTGAAAAGCGAAAATTATTCAGCAAAAGAGTACCTGGCGGTTTCCTATGCACTAAGGGAAAACAGACAGTTTGATTTGGCTGCGAGATTACTAGAAGAGGGCGCCATTAAATACTCAAACGATGACAAGATAATTGAGTTATTGGGACAGGTTTATATCGATCAGAATAAATACCTGATGGCAGCATTAGTGTTTGATTGGGCGTCAATACATCATCAACGATTTGCACATAAAGCAGCCACTTTATTTCTTAAAGCAGGTGACCCGGTTAGATCATTGCAGCTAAATAGACGTATTGCAAAGCAAGATGACAAATTCCGTCAGCGGATAGGGATTGATATATATCTTGAAGATTATGAATCAATGGTTGCTAAAACAGAGTCATTGAAACGTTACGACCTGTTAAAAGAAGACAATATCGTTTATGCACTGGCCTTTGCCTATTTCATGAATGGCGAATACGACAAATCGAAAGCTTATTTACAGGGTATTAAAGATAGCCTGCTGTTTAAAAAGTCTTCGTATTTAATGCAACAAATAGAGAAATGTAAGAATGATTCACTTGCGTGTAGCTAAATTAATTATATCGAGTATATTTTTATTCTACTCGGCATTAGCACATGCTGAGGACAATCTATTTATATTTGTTTTTAAGGAAGGTGTTGCACAGAACGGAATCACCGTTAAAGTTGGTGATACCAACAAGACAACGAATGAATTCGGTTTCGCAAACTTTGACCTTCCGGCTAACGACTATGAAGTTAGTTATTTCAAAGGCAATGAGTTGTTTGCATTAACCGAAATAAGCCTTATTAAAAATATATCAAGTCAGATTTTTCTAGATTTACAAAAGAAGGGCGCCGATGTTGAACTTGATTTACCTCTATCAGAATACGCTCAGAACTATGACATCCAGAGCGTAAAAGAACAGCAAGGTCCCAAAGGCACACTTTCATTTAAAGTAGTAGATTCTGAAAAGAACAGCCCAATACCTAATGTAAAACTCTTCTTTAAAGGCTATGCCATTGATGCCTCTACAGATGAAAAAGGGTTAGCAACAGTTGAACTATCTGAGGGAACATACGATATCTCGTTAATCCATCCAAAATACGTGATGAAGGTAGAGAAAGATATCAAAGTAAAAATGGATGTAACTACTGAAGCTGAAGCAAAATTGGTTAAAGCCGATATGGTTCTTGATGAATTTGTGGTAACCGCTCCTTTTGTAGAGGGAAGCTTAGCTTCTACCATTTCAGATATTAAAGATAGTGAAGTGGTGGGTGATGCTATATCATCTGAGCAATTTAGTAAATCTGGCGACTCTGATGCCTCGGACGCACTTAAGCGCGTGACGGGTATTACTATCGTCGGTGATAAATTCGTATTTGTACGTGGATTAGGTGAAAGGTACAGCACTGTTTTGTTAAATGGCCTGCATGTTCCATCGCCTGAGCCGACTAAACGCGTGGTGCCCTTAGATATTTTCCCCGCTGGTGTAATCCAGAGTCTAGATATTCAAAAGACTTATTCCAGTGATCTGCCAGGTACCTTTGGTGGTGGTACGGTACTGATTAATACCAAGGATATACCTAAAGAAGATAATTTTATTCAGGCCAGTGTTGGATTCGAAGCTAATGCATCTACCGGCGACGAAGCATTTTACAATGCGGATAATTCGAAGCCTATGCCTCAGATTATCCTTGATCTTAGTGATAACTTTAGTCCGTTAACCCAGGAAGTTCGAATCGGTAACTTAGTGTTGGCTGAAGGTATTACCGCTTCAGAGCGTTACCAGTTGGACCGAGCCATGGTTAATTATCGTAACTATGGTTTGGAAAAGAAAACCATCGAGCCTGGAATGAATTTCTCATCCACAATTGGTCAAAGTTTTAAAACCGGTGGTGGTATGCGCTATGGTATTGCAGGTAACATTTACTATAAAACAGATGAAAAAGCGGTTTCTATAGAGCGTGACGATTATCAATTTGATCCCTCTACCGGGGTGAGTGATCTAACCGACGATAATTCCTTTGAGGTTACTACCTTAACCGAACAGTTTGGCGGATTAATGAGCCTGGGTTTAGAGCCTAGTCAAGACCATAAGCTCAAATATACCTTCTTACTGCTCAATGAAAATGAAGACACCACCAACTATGGTGTGCAAACCGAAGTGATTGAAGGACGTACTAATGATCGTGCCTTCTTACAGTACACCGAAAGAGAGTTGTTTAGTAATCAGTTTAATGGTAAGCATCATATTGGAACTCGTAACGGTCCAGGATTATTTGATGATATCCAAATAGATTGGGGTTACTCAACTTCAGAGGCAAATCGTTTGGAGCCAGGTACCTTTGAGTACGAGTATAAGGAAGTGAGCGGCGCATTTGTGTTAGATGCTAAGAAGCTCTTCTATCTCTACTCTGATTTGCAAGATACCGTTGATAACACCCGCTTAGATATATCTCTGCCTTTTAAGTTAAATGGCCGTAAAAACTATATTAAAGTGGGTACCTTTGACCTATTAAAAGAACGTAATCTTGATAATCGGCGCTTTAAAATTGAGTATCAGAATACCGCTGACCCACGTGATATCGATGATCAACTCACAGAGTCAGCGGCAATTACTAATACGCTAGATGTATTAGACGCCTATAGGCCTGATGACTTTTATTTTGCAGAACAGAACATCACTGCTTTCTATACGAAAGCCTTAGTTTCTCCCTTGCGTAAACTCGACGTATTAGCCGGCGCACGAATAGAACAATCTACACAATCTTTACGAGTGGGTCAGGATTCTGAAGAGTTCTCATTGGAAACAGAGGACGTGCTACCTTCGTTGGCAGCCACCTACCGCTTTAATACAGAACATCAGCTTCGGTTTGGTTTTAGCCAAAGCCTAAGTCGACCAGATTTCCGTGAATTTAGTCCAAACCGTTATAAAGATCCCGAGACTGGTGAAATTGTATTTGGTTTTCCAGGCTTAAGATCTACTGAAATCACCAATCTTGATCTTAAATACGAATGGTTCCCGTCGTTCGATGAGTTTTACTCTTTCAGTCTCTTTACCAAAGATTTTATCGATCCGATTGAGCAGGTACGAAATCGAGCCGACGAAGATATTGAAATCAGTTATAGAAATGCCAAGAGCGCACAAAGCCTCGGTTTTGAAGTCGGATTTCGTAAGAATCTGGATAGTTTTACTAAGGCATTAGAAAATTATTTCATAAGCGGTAACTATGCTTATATCAATTCAGAAATCAATCTGGATAAAAATGCACCTGAGAACCAGAATGATATCTTTATCCCATTCTTGACCTCCGATGTAAGACCTATGCAAGGTCAATCACCTTACGTGGTTAACTTAAGAATGGGTTACGACAACTTCTTCACCCGACGTAGTGCAATTCTTTTATACAACGTCAATGGAGAACGTATCTCTACCTTAGGTATCAACGGTAATCCTGATATATATGAACAGCCATTCCATAAGTTGGATTTTGTAGTGAAGTGGGGTTTGAACGATACCTATGACGATCAGGTGAAGAAAATTGGTTACAGAATGTCGTTTAAGCTGGAAAATATTCTTGATAGTGAACTGGAGCGTAAAGAAGGTGATCGTGTGACTGAATCAAGAAAAATTGGTCGTTCGTTTTCTTTAGGTTTCTCAATGAAGTTTTAATAACTATGATTATTACCCGTCAATTAAAAGTAACATTGAGCATTCTTCTGCTCGTATCGTTTGAAGCCTTAGCGCTGGATATTTCAAACGGCACAGTGGTAGGGCGACATATTTTTGGTCTATCTCATGACTACCAGGGCGATCCCCTTATGCGAGAGATGGATCCAGTTATATATAACAGTAACTCTGCCCCTCATATCCTTGTTAAAGATGATATGTTTTTTCAAGTTAATGTATTTAACGAAAACATTGGTGCCATATACATTACTTCATTAAATAGAAAAAATTCAAAGCCGGTAGATACCAGTTTAATTAAAGCCTCTAATGTACAAGGGATTAGTTATCCAGCTTTTTCGACAAAAAGTAGTTGGGGTACAGTTTTGTTTTCTGAATCAGTTAATGTTGATGGCGCAAAACCGAATGAATTTGTAAACAAATATAAACCCTATTTTAAGAATAACTCCGATATGGTTAAACCTTATAACTATGGTTGGGTTGGGGAAGTTATATTATTAGATAAGCATGCAAATGCTAAAGTCATCAAAAATTATGCAGTAGGTCGCGTTATGGCCGATCAGATAATCGCCATGCCCGATGATAAAACATATTATCTATTAGATAGTAGCAAGGGTGGTCGCTTATATGCTTTCATTTCAGATCAGCCCCAAAGTCTGGCCAAGGGTAATTTATATGCGGTAGACCTACAGAAAGGCTCATTAAAGTATAAGATGCTCGGTAATATTCCCGCACTTAAAATGAAGTTTAAGTTAAGAAAGGCAAAATATAGCAGCTTCTTAGATAGTAAAAAACCTGAGTCGAAAGTCTGTTCATCAGGATATAAATATATTTTCACAGTGTATGGCGATGAATGCCTAAAAGTTAAGAAAAAGAATAGAAAGTATGTGGGGCAGTTTGAACCCGTTCGTGCATCTGCGTTACTTGGTGTAAGCGATTGGGCAAAGACTATCAAAAATATCAAATACGATACCAGGAAAGCTCAATTGGAGCTAGTTAAGCGTGATGGTTCTTCTATGCATATATCTATTTCTAAAGAAACTCAATTTAATTCTAAATTTATAGCAGAGCTAATCCAATGAAAAAGATTATCATATTAATGTTGTCTGTACTGTCTTTAAGTGTAGAGGCTCGTGATCAGATTAAAATAGTAGGAAGTTCAACTGTCTACCCATTTGCGAGTTTTGTCGCAGAAGAGTTCGGTAGCGTGTCTCGTTATCCAACCCCTGTAGTAGAGGCAACTGGTACTGGTGGAGGTATGAAACTTTTTTGTGCTGGTAACGATATGTCATCTCCAGATATTACCAATGCAAGCCGTCGTATTAAAATCAAGGAATTTCATCAGTGTGAAAGAAATGGAGTGTCGAATATTACCGAGGTGATGTTTGGATATGACGGTATCGTAGTTGCACAAGCCAATGATAATAAACCACTCAATATTACAATGAGTGAGTTGCTTCTAGCGCTGGTTAAGAAAGTTCCAAATAAAGAAGGTACCGCTATCATCGATAATCCTTACACTCACTGGGATCAAATTAATCCAAAATTACCCAAACGTAAAATCTCTGTTTACGGTCCACCTATCAGTTCAGGTACACGTGATGCATTTGAGGGAATTGTTTTTAAATATCAGACCGAACAAATGAAGGTATATCGTGATGCTGGATTAAAAGGGTACAGAATCATTCGTTCTGATGGCGTTTATATCCCTAGTGGTGAGAATGATAATTTAATCGTGAAAAAATTAACTAAAGATAAAGATGCCTTAGGTATCTTTGGTTATAGCTTTTTGTCAGAAAACTCCGATATGATAAAAGGTATAGATATCGATAATATATCTCCATCTTCAAACAATATCGCAAGCAAAGCCTACCCAATTTCCCGTAGTTTGTTTTTCTACATTAAAAATGATCACATAGAAAAAGTTCCGGCGATAAAAGAGTACGTCGAAATGTTTCTAAACGCGGAAATTATTGGTGAAGAAGGATTACTGACTGAAATTGGTCTTATTCCAATGAATGAAGAAATGATTATGTCAAATCTAGAGAAAGTTTCCTCGAAAAATAAACTTGCGCTAGAAAGATTAGAAAAGGGTAAAGTGCATTAATTCTAGTTTCTAAAAATTATATAAATATTTGCTTTAAAGGCCCCGTTGTGGGCCTTTTTATTTTTCGGGGTATAAGTTGCTAAGGAGGTTATCCCAAAGTTAATAATAATGACGTATTTATTTAACACCATTGTCATATCAATCCATTACCGTTGCACTCTCAGAATTTAAACTGATTATGCTTGGAATATCTTATGAAAATACTTAATTTACAAAACTTTGCTAGCGCTAGTGTTTTAATGTCTGCGCTTGCTTTATCTGGTTGCGGTGGAGGTGGCTCGTCATCTGTCAATGGAGGAACCAACACTGCAGCTGAAGGTACTGCAGCGTATGTAGCAGCAAATCTGGAGCTTAAAGGTGATTTCTCAGAGGACGTTACACTTGTAGCTGGCCAAACTTATAGCATTGACGGCGAAGTTAACTTCCTGGATGGAACTACTTTAACAATCCCGGCTGGTACAACACTTTACGGTGAAACGGGTAGTTCTTACCTGGCGATTAATCGTGGCGCACGCATCCTGGCAGACGGTACAGCGACTGCACCGATTGTATTCACGTCGGCACAAGATATTGCAGGCACTGCGAATCAGAATGACCAAGGTCAATGGGGTGGCTTAACTATCCTGGGTCAATCGACTAACAACAAAGGCGAGCGTACTTACGAAGCAGGTACCCAACTATACGGTCCAGCAAACGGTATTACAATTACAGCTGACGATAGCGGTATCCTGGACTACGTTGTTATCAAGTACTCTGGTTTCGAAGTTGAGGTTGATAAAGAGCTCAACGGTTTATCTCTAGGTTCTGTCGGTTCAGGTACAACAATCAGCAACATCACGATTATTGGCTCAGCTGATGACGGTATTGAGTTCTGGGGTGGCACGGTAGACGTTACTAACCTGTACGTATATAACGCTGGTGATGACTCTATTGATACTGACCAGGGCTTTACTGGTACTATCACTAATGCATACGTTCAGCAGGTTGTTGTTGATGACGAGACGGGTTCCCGTGCGCTTGAAGCAGACAGCTTTGACGGAATTTCTGCGGGTACGCCTGTGGCTAAACCATCTTTGGTAAATGCGACTCTTGATTCAATCGGTCGTGCAGTTCGTTTACGTGAAGGTACTGGTTACGTTTTCGATAACGTACAAATTAATGTTAAGTCTAGTTCAGCCGTTCCTACTTCAGCTTCTTACTTCGAGGACATCGCTGCGATTCGTATCAGCGATCAAGTAACTTTTGACGGTGCTGAGATCGAAACTACAGGTACAGGTATTGCGATTACTAATGAAGTTGTTGAGCTAACTATTAATGATACAACTGTGGGTGACGTAGGTTCTGATGGTGTTATTACGTCAGGTTTAGGTATCTACCGTGATACAGCTACTCGCGATTACTTCCGTACTACTGCAAACTTTACTGTTCATGAAACAGTAGGTGTTTCTGGGGACATGGTTGGTGACGCATTATTAGATTCTGACGGTAATGCATTCGTTGCTACAGTTGATGCAGATAACAAGATCACGGGCGCTGATTTAACAGCATTCCAGTGGGCTTTAGAAATCATCAACGGTCAATCAATTGCTTTACTCTCTGGTGATGTCGCTTCTGACATGACACTGGATGCAAACACCTTGTATGCAATTGTTGGTGAAGTGAATGTACTAGACGGTTCTACTTTAACTATCCCAGCGGGTACTACTCTATACGGTGCAACAGGTTCTTCTTACCTGGCGATCAACCGTGGTGCACGCATCTTGGCTGATGGTACTGCTCAAAACCCAATCGTTATGACTTCTGCTCAAGATATCGCAGGTCTTAATACAGGTGACGAGCAAGGTCAGTGGGGTGGCTTAACGATTCTTGGTAAAGCGACTAACAACAAAGGTGAGCGTACTTACGAAGCGGGTACACAGTTATACGGTCCTGTTAACGGTACTGCCGATCCTGCTGATGACAGTGGTATTCTTCGCTACGTAGTAGTTAAGTACACTGGTTTCGAAGTTGAGAAAGACAAAGAACTAAACGGTATTTCTCTTGGTTCTGTGGGTTCAGGCACTATCATCGAAAACGTTGCATCAATCGGTTCTGCGGATGACGGTATCGAGATGTGGGGTGGTACTGTAAATGTGAACGGCCTTTACGTATATAACGCTGGCGACGATAGTTTAGATACTGACCAAGGTTACACAGGTACTATGAGCAATGTTTACGTAGAACAGAACATCGTTGATGACGAAGTTGGTTCTCGTGGCATCGAAGCAGATAGCTTTAACGGTACATCTGCGGGTACTCCTGTAGCAAAGCCTGTACTTCAGAACGCTATCATCGATGCAGTAGGCCGAGCTATTCGTTTACGTGAAGGCACTGGTTATGTATTCAATAACGTTCAAGTAAATGTACGTTCAGCAACAGATAACACATTAGAGGCGATTCGCATCAGCGATCAGATCACTGTTGATACTGCTGAAATTGAAACGGCTGGACCAGGTATGGCGATTAAGAACTATGTAAATGGTGCAAATCTATATCGCGATACTTTCACTTCAGACTATTTCGCAACTATGACTAACGTATTCGAAGATGACGATACTACATTGACCATTACTGAATACGACCGCTCCTGGATCCCTGGTTGGACTCGTTAATCTGAGTCTGCTCAATGCTCACTCAATAAGGTGTGAGCATTGATCTAAGAGTCGGTTAAAAAACCCATCGGTGACGGTGGGTTTTTTACTGTTTTTTACCGCGTACTAAGCGAAGAGACATTTGGTAAATCAGTTTGTTTAATATTGAACACAAAAAAAAATCAGATATATTAAAAGAAAGGGCAGTGGTTCTTACCTTAGGGACTGCCGCTACCTTAGCTATTCTTACTACGCTTGGAATTTTATTTTCAATTCTTTTTCAAGCGATTCAATTTTTTGAATTAAAGAGCTTCTGGTATTTTATTACCGGAACTCAGTGGCATATGAGCCACGATGAAAGTACGTTTGGAGCAGTACCAATATTCGCCGGTACTTTCATGATCACCGTCATTGCGCTTGCGGTAGCCATTCCTATTGGATTAGGGAATGCCATCTATTTAAGTGAATACGCAGACAATCGCGTTCGTAAATGGTTAAAACCCGTATTAGAAGTATTGGCTGGTATTCCAACCGTGGTGTATGGTTTTTTTGCGGCTTTAACCATTGCACCCGCTATCGTGGAAATGAGTGCCTATTTTGGCCTTGAAGCAGCCTATAACAGCGCTTTAGCCAGCGGCGTGATTATGGGCGTTATGATTATTCCCATAATCTCTTCTCTAAGTGATGATGTGTTGATGGCGGTGCCCAGCAGTCAACGCAATGCGGCTTATGCATTAGGAATGACTCACAGCGAAACCATTAAAAATATCGTTATTCCATCTGCCATGCCGGGCATTATTTCCGCTTGCCTACTGGGTTTCGCTAAAGCCATTGGTGAAACCATGATTGTGGTAATGGCTGCGGGTTTACGCCCCAATTTAACCTGGAATCCACTCGAAGATATGACAACGGTAACCGTTCGTATTGTGGATTCCTTAGTGGGCGATCACGCATTCGATTCACCTCAAACCTTATCTGCATTTGCCTTAGGCCTTGTGTTATTTGTTATTACGCTTGTTCTAAATATGATTTCGCTTCAGCAAATTAGAAAGTTTAAAGAAAAATATAAGATTAATCGCTTATGAGTCACAATCCATTTTACGACCCAAGCCTTTCTGCACGGCATAGATCCGCCTGGTTATTCAAATTGTTTACCAAGGGTTCAATCTTATTTACCTTGGCGTTTCTCCTGTTTTTTTTATTTGACATGTTGAAAACGGCCTTCCCGGCGATTTGGCAAACTTACGTACAGGTTGATATTACATACTCTGAGCGAACGGTAAAGTACACCAACCGTGCAGTGCATAAGGATTATAGAAAAATTGTGAGTCGCGCCTGGTTGCGAAATATACCTAAGCAAGTGGAAAAAAATCCCGACTTGATGGGTAAAACGTTGAGTATGTGGGTATTGGCAGATGATCAAGTAGATCAGTATATGAAAGGCCATCACCACAAATTAAAACAAAAGCAAATTAATCTTATTGAAGAGTTTAAGGCTTCCGGCAAAGTGTCCGTAGAATGGAATGATATTTTCTTTTCTAATGGCGATTCTAAGATACCCGAATATGCGGGAATTCAATCCGCGATTGTTGGCTCGGTTTTAACCTTGTTGGTGACAATGGTTCTTGCTTTTCCTTTGGGCGTTATGACGGCGATATATCTTGAAGAGTTTGCTAGAGATAATCACTTTACCCGCTTTATAGAGGTAAACATCACCAATCTCGCAGCAATACCATCAATTTTATTTGGTCTACTAGGCCTATCTGTATTTATAAATTTATTTGGCTTGCCTAGAAGCTCACCTTTAGTGGGCGGTATGACTCTGGCGCTTATGACCTTGCCAATCATAATAGTAAGTTCAAGGGCTGCATTACGCAGTGTACCTGAATCAATTAGACATGCAGGTTATGGCTTGGGGCTAACTAAGCAAGATATAGTTAAGGACCATGTAGTGCCCATTGCAATGCCAGGTATTCTTACCGGTTCGATTATTGGTTTAGCGAATGCAATAGGGGAAACTGCTCCCCTGATTATTATCGGTATGATTGCGTTTATACCTGATTCGCCAACGTCAATTTTTGAAGCCGCCACCGTATTACCCGCTCAGATATTTACCTGGGCTGGCATGCCTGAGCGCGCTTATGTAGAAAAAACGGCTGCTGGTATTGTTGTAATTTTGTCAGTACTTATTTCACTAAATGCAGTTGCAATTTACCTTAGGAAAAAATATGAAATTAAATGGTGAAGATATAAAGATTACTTCTAATGCACTTAATCTTCATTACGGTGATCATCAGGCATTAAGAAATATCAATATCGAGATAGTTAAAAAGAAAATCACAGCCTTGATTGGCCCATCTGGCTGTGGAAAATCAACATTCCTACGCTGCATTAATCGCATGAATGATCTGATTGATACTGTAAGTATTACAGGTAACATAGTCATTGATGGGAAAAATATTTATGACAAGGATGTAGATGAAGTCGCTGTTAGAAAACATATAGGTATGGTATTCCAACAACCAAATCCTTTTCCCAAGTCTATTTATGAAAATGTCGCTTATGCGCCTTTAAAACATCACATAGTACAAAAGGGCGCCGCCTGTGATGAATTAGTCGAATCATCCTTAAAATCTGCGGGCTTGTGGAAAGAAGTTAAAGACAAACTTCAATCTCCAGGAACTAGCCTTTCTGGCGGGCAACAACAACGCCTGTGTATTGCTCGTGCTATTGCCGTAAAACCTGATGTGATACTTATGGACGAGCCAACTTCGGCTCTCGATCCAATTTCTACACAAACTATTGAAGCATTAATGGAGTCATTAAAGGAAAACTATACAATAGTTATCGTTACCCACAATATGCAACAGGCACATCGCATTGCTGACTATACTGCACATTTCCATATGGGCGAGTTAATGGAGTATGCAGAAACCGCTCAAATTTTCGACTCACCGAGCAACTCCATAACTCAGGACTATATTAAGGGTCTCTTTGGTTAAAAACCGGCTGCAAACTGCACGGTTGTAGAGTAAGAAAAAAGGCGAGGGCCGGACAGCGATTGTTAATGCCAGGATGAGGAAGATTTGCGCCTAGAATTCCATCTGACAAATATTGTTATTGAGATTTTGATTGCAGTCGAGTATCAATATCGTGATTTTCTTCAATGGTGCTACGCATTGAGTGTCAGGGATAGTGAAGAACCTCTTGAAAGGGAGCGTTTAAAAAGAATTGTATTGAAGCGTATTAATAGAGAAAGGCTCGAAAGGGAGGAAAAAGAGCGATTCAACCAAATAACCAAATTGATGGTCATGGAAAAATAGCATTAATTAATTAAGTAATGGCATCTAGGGTACTGAGTGATTATATATTTGTGTGCAGTTCCTACCATTTCTCTTCGCAGCATATAAAGCATCATCTACATTATTCAAAATATCTTCCAGATTGTAACCAGTAGTTATTTGTAACATGCCAATGC
>Ga0316209_1001902_pt1 | contig 18946 bp, 11 predicted proteins | sample 6monopyrite_MG_FD_204945 | JGI IMG/M metagenome (GOLD analysis project Ga0316209, IMG submission 204945) | Microbial mat bacterial communities from mineral coupon in-situ incubated in ocean water Damariscotta River, Maine, United States -... | ecosystem: Environmental > Aquatic > Marine >...
ATAAGGTCTTCTGCTAGACCAAATCCACCTATCACAGTAGCCATTCCAGCATAACTTAATGATCGAATCGATCCCTCTACAAGTGATTTACCAACACCTGAGAGTTGAGCGAGTGGATGTGTGTTAGCGGCTGTATTTCCGCTCATATTATATAACCCTGACAATCCAAAGAAATATTTAATAAAGCCGATAATTGGGTTGTTATTACTAGATAATTCTGACTCCACTCCTGATGATCTTTTCCACTGATCATATGCATAATAAAGCACCGAGGCAAACTCAACGCCATATTGCTTATCCAAAAGAAGACCAATATCTCCAACACCAGCAGCTTCAGGCTTAAAACGGTCTTTTACCAGAAGTGTCGCGTCATACTTGGTTTTAACAGCGGATACTTGTTCTAATATAGATGGGTAAGCAGAAACCATCGGGGCAGCAAAAGCAGCAGCACTTACCTGCCCATTTAACTGTGCAACCCTATTATACCATATACCTGCGCTTGCCCAGCCTCGAGAGTATAACGAATCTGCACTAGGGGCTGTTGCATTATAAGGCCCGCCCCACAAACCAGATGTAACGGCGTCTCCAACTGCAGCAGTTATTGTAGTTTCCACTATTGTTTGTACTTTTTCGTTAAGATTAGAGACATAAACATCGTTTAAATCAATAGTGTCAGTAAGAGGCCCTACTGCAACGCCCGGAAGGCCATTAACTTTATCATCAGCCAGCTTCCTATATCTCCGGCTTGTAGCAGTAGTAGTCGCCACAAAGGCACCGCCACCATCTACGCCAACCCAGATACTTGTTCCTGCATTATCAAACCATAAGTTTTTAACCAAATCAAAATACCCTTCTTGAATAGTCGCTACATAAGGTTCTTGTTGCGCCGTAGTAGAACCATCTGAGTAGGGTATTGTTATCTCCCCACAAATGGGGCTAACAAATCCATGTTCAGACGCATAATTATTTTCATCTTTAACACCGAAACGAATTTTCATATTTCTTGTATTATTATTCAACTGCGCTTTCGCAGCAGCATAAGTCGTGGCATTTTGAATTTCGAATGATGCTGTAGGAAGAGATTCTGGGCGAAGTAAATATGGCTTAACCAACAAAGCTGCAGGGACGGCTGCTCCCAACTGTCTTTCATGATAAAAATTATACACATATTCACATGTTTTAGCCACATACATAAATTGAGTTAGTTCATTCAATGAAGGTGCATTGGGAACAGAAATCAACTGCTGACCAGAGCCAAGATAGCTTGTCGTCAAAGTATCATTAAAATATCTCCAACCATTAGTAGCAAAAGCAGAACCAAACTTAGCAGCATATAAAACAACATACTGAGATGAGTTTAACCCTATTGTTAATGGCATAAGTAATCCAAACGCAATAACAATACGCAAAGGAGCCCATGTCTTGTTAAAACGACGGCCAAAGGGAGTACCGCTCTGCATTGTTTCACCAAGAATTGTTGCAACAAAATACGACATAATCATTGTTGCAATAATCAACAAAGCCGTACTATATACACCAAACAATGCATGAAGACCTTGATGAAAAGGAAATGGAAACATAAGATAACCCTGTGGCGCCAAAGGTGACATTTGCGCAATATCAGTAGCAGCAACCAAACTAAACACTGCAGATGGTGTAGGAGTTAATGCCGCAGCGTTACTATCCTGACAAACAACTGAACTACCAACACATGACTCGAAGAAACCCATACCCGCTGGAACAGTTGTTGCACCAAGACTTGGATGAGGAACACCAAAAACCATATCCAACATCATAAATGCAATATCCTGACTTCTAAACCCAGGATTAACAACAGTAAAAAACTGCGCCCAACTCGTAGGAAGAGCCATTGCTGGCTGCATCACAACAACAGATAATAAAGCAAAAATCTGAACAATAAATATAACTATTCCAACGATAACAGCAATAAACATTACTATCTGGTCAATATTTTTTAAATTAAAAGTAATATTTGATGCAGCTTGAGCAACAACATGTCGGATACCAAAACGACCAATGTTTCTTTGCATTAAATAAGGGTGATCTCTTGGCAATAAACCAACCATTTGATACAAGGTTGCTATAAAAAAAGGAATATACCCAAATCCGCCGAAGACCAAAGACTGCACACGAGGCATTACTTCAGGCATCGCCGCATATCTAAATACATTCTTCGTTAATGAAATTCCTGACATTACTTCTTCTTTCCTAACTCTTAATATCCATTAGTGTAAAATACCCCTACAAATCAAAAATATTTTGGCTTAGTGGCACACACTTCCCCCTTATTATAGCCTTTTACTCAGACCCTTTAATTGCCCTTCCTGCAACTCCTCCTAAACCTTGAGAAGCACTAGTAACAGCTTGAGATGCCTGATTACCGATAGTCATTGATCCAGTAGTTGCATAACGGCTAATACTCTCAACCTGATCCTGAGCAATATCCCCATATGAAGACACACCAGCACCAGCCCAACGTAATATATTATCAGGTATTTTATCAATCAGCTTAAAGGAAGCTAACGCAAGCATGTAACAAACAATTGTATATACTAAAGTAAAAAAGAATTGGTCCAGAGCAGCTCTTTGTTGCTGAATAAATGCCGCGGGTGGAGGAGATCCAACAATATCATCAACTTTAGTATATCCGGCAGCATTAATTGTTACAGTATCCCACACCATATTCAATATTCGAACCTGAGCAGAAAAAATTATTATTGCAGCCAAAAGACCAAAAACCGTTAGTATCGGTCTAATGAATATCTCCAATATTAAGAAATAACCATTAGAAGCAGAATCGCCGGGCAAGCCATCACCATCAATGCGCATATGCGCTAATGCCCACAAAGGAACACCCAGCATAGCTTCAAAAATTGCCTTAACCCATGACGCCACTGCAAAATAAAAATATAAAAATGGCAAGAATGGTAAAACATAAAAAAGTACAAAACCTGCAGTTAAGCCGATAAACGCAACGGAAGAGAACACCTTACTCGCAGCCTCTGAAAAGCCTGCTACAGAACTATGCTTATCTATTGCTCTGGCTGCACCACCAATAAATGCAGAAACAGATGAACCAGCCATACCTAGAACTGCCGAATTAATTAACCCCTTACCAACAGAAACTAACTGAGCCATAGGATGCATATATTGGTTAGCACCCCTTATATTCATTAGCCCCGTTGTACCAAGTAATAGGTTAATAGAATTCAAGAAAACGTTTTCGGTTGGAGCTTTGTCTATGTCATCTCCAAATTTACCATTATTCTTGGGGTTCCAATACTGGAAAACCCGATAAAGAGGCACGGCAATTTGATCAAGAGCCCCCTCTCCCAAAGATGTTTTAAAGCTTTTCGGAGCTGAATTTTCACCATCCGCCCTAACAGACGGCTGAAATAATTCTAGATTAGTGCTACCCTGAGAGTTCTGCTGCCTAAATTTACGTACTTCTTCCATAATTAATGGAAATTTATCCATATAGGGAATATTACGTACAGCGTCCATCCAGCCACCGTTAACTTCGGCGATCTTATTATACCATATACCGGCCCCGCCCCAGCCACGACTTTGTATATCCGCGCCATAATCAAAATATATTGAATTAGTTACATAATTTTGCCATGCATTAACGATCTCACTCTTAACAAAATTAGTACGATATTCAATATAGAGAGAACGCCAATTTCCAGCAGGACTTTTGTTAATACAGTCAGCTGGAGTATTTATTCCTGCGTACCCCATAACAGATAGCTCAGTACCAGTAAAACCACCAGTACTCTCAAAACCATTACAAAATTCTGCTGTTTTAACACCATCCTTAGTAATAGCACCTTCCACCAATGTCCTACCTATCTGCCTTAAAGGATAAGTATTAAACCAAAGATCAATAACCTGATCATAATAAAACTTTTGCATCTGATCCGGCCCGCCCCGACTAGGAGTAGCCATAGAACCACCCGGATCGGTCAAATCTGTAATAGGAATTCTTATATCACCACACAGAGGTTTTACATTTCCAGTATCATCCGCATACTCAGGCTCAGTAGTACCCTCTTTAAACCTATACTCACCAAAACGTATAATAATATCACTACCATAATAAAACCCCAAAGCACTTCCGGCAGCATTAGCCCAATAAGGAACCGTTGTTGTATCTGGTATCCAAATTCGCGTACTATTATCTCCAAAAATCGGCGATGTACCAATAAGACCAGAAGCTAATCCAGCCGTAGCTGACTTAACCAAAAAAGGCTGGATTTGAAAAGTCTGCGGATTTGCAAGCCCCGGAGTAGCATAATTTGCTGCTATATCAGGATAACCCGGAGCCGCATTACCTCGCGTCTTATTAGTAATTAGATTCGCAGCCGCCGTACCCGCCGCCGCACCATTAAGGCGATGATAAGCATATGCACAAGCATGAACCAAACTCATAGACTCAAGTAGAGATGCAAATTCAGGAGCCTCCGGTATTGCTAGATAAGAATATCTCTCCCCAATAGGAAGTCCACCTCCTGGCCTCCCAGCAAACATAGTATGGGCTGTTATACTATTATTAAAAGCTATCCAACCATTAGTAGCCAAACCAGAGCCATATTTTGCAGTATAAAGCACAATATACTGCCCAGAATTCAACCCATATTGCACGGGCATCAACAGCCCAATAGCAACAACAAGTCGCACTGGAACCCATACATTTTGAAATCTCTGACCAAATGGCGTGCCAGAAACAGCCGTTTCAAGAACCACCACCACCATGAAATATAAGAAAATTAAAACAGCTATCATCAACAGCCCGGTTGAATAAAACTGAAAAAGCCCATGCATAGCGATATGGAATGGTAAGGGCATACCTGGAAAAAGAGTAAAATAGTCAGTACAATTAGTAATAACCGACGTTGAACAAAATATACCTGGAATCCCGAATATCTGATCAAGTAGATTAAATGCAATATCAAATTGAGGATTTAAAGTATCAAAAGATGTTGCAAAAGAAGGGGCGATAAACACTGAATATACTAATAAAATTAATTGCACAAACAGCAACACTAATCCTGCGAGCATAACTATAAATATGATCACCTGATCAATATTTTTTGCAGAAAACTTTAAATTACGCGCAGCCTCGGCAACGACATTACGAATGCCAAAACGGCCAATATTATCAGCTCTTAAATAAGGGTGGTTATCAGGAATAAGGCGAACGATGCTGTAAACTTGCGCCATAAGGAATGGAATATATCCAAAACCTGAAGCAAATAATCCTCTTAGCCTAGGAACTATTCGCGGCATTGTAACATAAGTAACGACTTCTTTTGCATTAATGTTCTGCACTATACTCACTCACCATCTTTAAAATATAAAATATCCATAACACCGCAATTACGGCGAATTTTAGATAATTACGAACAATATTAACATCATTCGCATATAAAAAGCGAGTTTTTATGTCATGTTTTGTGAATTTTCTTTTACAGAACACAGCCTAATGCGGGGTAGTCTATTATAGAAACGCTACCCCGCCTTGCGTAAAGGCCTGTATTTAATACGTTTTGGTGTATCTGCATCATGCCCCATACGCTTATGATAGTCCGCTTCATAATCCTGATAGTTACCTTCGAACCAAGTAACCTGCGAATCACCCTCAAACGCTAGAATATGGGTAGCCAAACGATCTAAGAACCAACGATCATGGGAAATCACCACCGCGCAACCTGGAAAACGCTCCAAAGCCTCCTCCAGAGCCGCTAATGTTTCTGTATCCAAATCATTGGTTGGTTCATCGAGCAAGATCACATTCGCTTCATTACGGAGCATTTTTGCCAAATGAACCCTATTTCGTTGACCACCCGATAAATCGCCGACTTTCTTTTGCTGATCAGGTCCTCGGAAGTTAAAAGCAGACACGTACGCCCTGCTTTGCATCTCCACCTTACCGAGCTTGATGATGTCCGTACCTCCAGATATTTCCTCCCATACATTATGGTCAGGATTAAGGCTGTCACGGCTTTGATCAACATAGCCAAGCTTTACCGTATCACCGACCTTGAACGCCCCGTCATCTGGCTGTTCATCACCAGTTATCATCTTGAATAAAGTTGATTTACCAGCTCCGTTAGGGCCAATAACCCCAACAATTCCCCCTGGTGGAAGAGAAAAAGACAAACCATCTATAAGCAATTTATCACCAAACCCTTTACGTATATTATCGGCTTCAATAACAAGATTACCCAAACGCGGAGGTGATGGGATAACGATCTGCGCATTACGCATATCGGTTTTTTGGCTTTCCGCCAGTAACTCTTCATAAGCATTTATACGTGCCTTAGATTTCGAACGACGCGCAGAAGGGCTTTTACCCATCCACTCCATCTCGCGAGCCAATGTTTTCTGACGTGTGTTTTCCTCACGCTCCTCTTGGCGCATACGCTTGGCCTTAGCATCAAGGTAAGCGGAATAATTACCCTCATAAGGAATACCCCTCCCGCGATCAACTTCTAAAATCCAGCCCGTAACATTATCCAGGAAGTAACGATCATGCGTTACCATCACGACTGCGCCAGTATAATCTCCCAAGAATCTTTGCAACCATGCCACACTTTCTGCGTCTAAATGGTTAGTCGGCTCATCAAGTAGCAATAAATCGGGCTTTTCTAGTAATAATTTGCAAAGCGCAACGCGTCGTTTCTCCCCCCCTGATAGATTGGTTACAGGCGAGTCCGCAGGCGGGCAACGTAGTGCGTCCATTGCTATTTCAATGGTTCTATCTAGCTCCCAACCATCAACCGCGTCAATCTTTTCTTGTAAATCTCCCATCTCTTCGGAAAGAGCATCGAAATCTGCATCAGGCTCTGCCATCTCCATACCTATTGCATTAAAACGTTCAACCATGGATTTAACATCTGCCAGAGCTTCCATTACGTTTTCACCAACGCTCTTGCTCTCATCTAATTGTGGCTCTTGCTCTAAATAACCAACGCGCGCACCTTCAGCAGACCAAGCTTCGCCCATGAAATCCGTATCGCGACCCGCCATAATTCTAAGCAACGTCGATTTACCCGCACCATTAGGGCCAAGAACGCCTATCTTTGCGCCCGGTAAAAAGCTAAGCGTTACATCTTCTAAAACTTTTTTGCCATTGCCGTACGCCTTGGTCAAACCGCTCATTACATATACATATTGATAAGATGCCATTTCACTTTTTTCCTTAAAATATGGGAGTCAGCATCTTTTGTGTATCATCAAGGCGTTTGTGTCAATAGCCGTGATATACAGGAACTACCAGCCCAGCCATATCATGGACGGCAATAGCAGGTAAACGGCAAAAAAACTAATGCACCAAAGCAGCACAGAAACCCAAAACAGAGCCTTATTCCATTTATGAGCGGAATTACAGACCTTCGCCAGTTCTGGGTCGATAGGACAAGCCCTATTGGGTCGGAAAAGCGCCCAAGCCGCGATAGACAAAATGGCCGCGGTTATACCAAATGTCCAACCTTTATGCGCGCCAATAAAGGTTAAAAACGGCAAATTACCATATAAAGATGCCACCACTGCGCCCATACCAAGGCTAACTAAAACAATAGGAATTACGCAGCACACCAATGTTGCCGATGACGTGAACAGAATAAACCAGCCCCATTTTCTGGGTTTTATGATTTGTTTGGTATCGTGCATTGCTCTGCTTTTTCCATACCCTTATAAGTAAAGCCCTTCTCAAGAAATAATTTTATTCATTTTATGCTTAACTTATAAACTCTGTAGTTACTACAGACTCAAGGGTTTTATTTACTAATATCAGCTGATGATTCTTTATCGACCGCCCTATCTTTATGCAACGCATATGGGTCATATAAATTAAGGCGATCTATGAGAGCCAATATCTCGCCTATCTCCTTCTTCATCGATAAAACAGAGCGCGGGTCAGTGGCGGGAATTTCCAAATCGGCAGGCTCAAAATTATTATGTTTGCTTTGAATAAGTACCAACATTTTAGAATCATAAAAGGCCGCTGTCATGCTCTCTCCGTTATATTCTTCTTGCAGTCCCTTTAACCGCTCCATCATTACTGGGTCTATCAAATAACGCGCTTCGACCTGATCATTAGTATAAACATCAAATATTTTCTCAAATTCTGGATCTACAAGATTAGCTCGTTTGAGCTTATGCGATTTTTCTTTAAACCATTCACTAATCTTTACACGGTTTTTATCAAGCATAGTATGCCCATAAAATTTCTTGGATTTCATATCGAGTAATATAGCAAGGCCTTTAAATATAGTGACGTAATAAGTACGATTTTTAGAGCGCCGCCGCTCTTTAAAATCAACTTCACAAAACTCCATATCAACGCCCTTATATGTTCCTGTAAAAAAATCTTCACTTTCATAACGATCATAATTTGGCAATATTTTAGAAGGTAGCATTTTTCTTACATCAATTTTGCCATTAAGCTCATAACTAAAATCACCAAATAATTTTGCAATTTTTGGCAACATTTCCAGCTTATAAGCCCTAACATATTGACGCTTTGGCTGTGTTACCCACCAATATAACCCGCCAATCATTGCGATAGTTATTCCAGCGGCACTATCATCACTGCTACTTTGTAGCCATAACAGCCAATAATCAATAAATCCTGTAATAGGCGTCAATATTACAGCCGTAGGAATAGCTATTCTTTTGCGCCATTTATAGATTTTAAATTTTTCTTTACGATAAACCTCAAGCTCCTCAAGATGAACTTTGCTTTGCTCAATAAAATCAAGGTCATCTTCATTACGAATGTCCTTAATTTCTGTAAGTTCACGCTTTTTTGCTCTAAAATTTAATAGACCTTGAAGCATATACCCTCACTATGCGATGCTTTAACAAAGACATTATAGAGGATTTACAATGCAAGACAAAGGTCTGATTACAGGCGAAGATAACAAGATACGCTGTTTTTGGTGCGGTAATGATCCACTTTATATAAATTACCATGATAAAGAGTGGGGAAAACCTGTCTATGATGATGTGCGTTTATTTGAAAAAATCTGCCTTGAAGGTTTTCAATCGGGTTTAAGCTGGATAACTATCCTGCGGAAAAGGGAGAATTTTCGTGAGGCCTTTGATGGGTTTGATTTTACAAAAGTTGCCAATTACAACAATGTAGATATTGATAAACTTCTGAAAAATGAGGGTATTATTCGTCACCGAGGAAAGATAGAAGCCACCATCAATAATGCTCAGCGCGCTATTGAACTGATAGAAGAAAAAGGCAGTTTAAGTGATTATTTTTGGAGCTTTAAGCCAGAAAATACAGCGCAACCAAGCTCGGCGGCGCAAATGCAGTCAAAAACCGAAGAATCAATCGCCCTATCAAAAGATTTGAAGAAAAGAGGGTGGAAATTCGTCGGCCCCACAACCGCCTATGCCTTTATGCAGGCAATGGGCATGATTAATGATCATATAGAAGGCTGTCTTGTGCAATATGGTGAGACAGAGTGATTAATAGCCGTTGCTACACGTTAATCAAAACTATGCTTGCTATCGTTACTAATATCGCCATGCCTTATAATATCAGCAAAACGCTCTCCTCCAAAATGATCAAAGAATTCTACCATTCTAGTGCTTTTGGGAATATGATCCCAAGATCGAGAATACTGCAAATACCCCGTTAATTTGTCATCATCAACCCCTTCAAACGCATCTATAAGAAAACTGGCATTTTGAAAGCTATGTCCATGATCAAAGCTATTACTTAAAATATTACGAGCATCTAGGTACTTGAATAAATCCAACCTATCATCTTGAGGGCATTTTTTAACTAAATTACACAAAGCATCGGCAAATAATAAGGTTCCGTCATCATCACTATCATTAATAGTTGATATATTATTTAGCGTAACAACCGAATGCCTGGTAAGGGCCAACGCCTCGTCAGGTTCAACTTCTTCTGATGCACGTAAAAATAGTTTTTTAACGAAGAGAGAAGTCTGCAAACCCTTCCCATTTGCAGTTGAGTTCTCCATCAAATCACCATAGTTTCTGAGAATGCGCCCTAAATGAGGTTCCCTAGCAACATCTAAGAAATTATTTACTGCACTTTCATTACCATTTTCACCAGTAACCTCTATGGCGTGCTTTAACTTTTCCTGTAAACCCTCAATAATTGCTTTATCAGGCTCTATACGCTTATTATATTCACGCTGACGCGCCATATTTTCAAAGATATCTTTAATAAGTTGCATTTATTTTACCTCAATATTTATTGATTTTATTTTTTACTAACTGCCCATGGAATGATTATGAGATACACCAGCTTGCTGTTGCTGAATTGCTGCGTCGGCTACTTCTGTGCCCATATCACTCATATTTTGATCTATACTGCTAGATGCATTATTTTTATCTGCACTAGCACCGCTTTTATCATTAAATTCAGCGCTATTTTTTTCAAGACGATGCCTAGTCACCTCATCTAAACTTAGCTTAGCCTTGGTAGAAATTCCAAAAGCACTGTTATTATTTCCATATTTATTTTGCTCTTGCCCTAAATCATAACCTGAGCGTTCACTAAATCTAATAGAATTAGCTTCCATATAATCTACACTAGCCTTATGATAACCAAGCTTACCTTCACCAAAATTATCTTCAATATTATCAAGACCATAGACACCATGAAAACCATTTACAGTTCTAACACTACCACCTGGCTCAGAAATAATTGCTGACATTCCATGATAACCATTTTGTATACCTTCATCAGTATAAGCACCATAATGGCGATCAATTTCATCCATGAAATCATCTAATCGGCGTTGACCATTAGCATGATCTTCTACATTAAATAATGCATCTTTGCCCGTAATATCAGTATTTCCTGCCCTTTGCTCTGAAAATGGCTTAATTGCATCTTCTTCATAATTTAAATAACGGAATTCAAGACCTCCATTACGCCCTTTAATTGCAACTATTACATCAATATCATCTGATTTTATATTATGATTATCCAATTCAAGTAATATTGCTTTATTTTGCTGACTACCACTCTCAACAATTTGTTGCTCAAAAAATACTTCTAAAGGATGTATATCCTCACGTTTTGCCTCAAGCATCAAATCAGGATTTTTATTAAGTCCAAGCTGCTCCGCCATAAAATCAGCTTGTTTTTCATTAAGAGCCCTTAAATCACGGAATACTTCTGGACGATCATGCTCTTCTCTAGAAGCGACTGGTTTCTGGACATCTTCCTTTACTTGCGCATTAGGCATATTAACATTTATAATTTTGGGATCAATTCCTAGAACTTTATCAATAACATTACCAACACCTATATCTGTTGGATTTTCCCAATTATAATTATCAAGAATAGCTTTTAATTCAGGTGCTTGCTCATCTTGGATTCCACGTAGCAATAGGTAATCATCATATTCTAACTCTCTAAACTTATCATCGGCAGGGTCATCATTACCATTTTTGTCACGGATAAGTGCAAAAACAGAATCACTACCCTCTTTCTTGTAAAACATTGGAATTTCACAAGGGCGGTCCTTATTATAATCTAAATATTTATCACGAAGTGGATCATCATTTGTAAGGTCATCTTTTACAGCAACCGCAGGAACCCATTGCGCCAATTTCAGTTCAAACTGATTACCAAAATGCGATTGCTCAAGAACACTGTGATCTTGCTTAGCACCAGCGCTACGGTCGTTAGGGTCAGTTGAATAATAATCAGTACCAAGGCCTTTGCCATCTGCACCGATTATGGCCTCTGATAATTTTGCAACATCTACGGCACTAACACCCTTATCTTGCAAATATGTTGTTAATGTATGAAGGTTTTCTGTATCTAGCTTACGATCAAAACCATCAAGATGCGCCTGCGTAATAACAACACCCTGCTCTTGCAATTCATGAATTTGCGCTCTGATTAAAGTTTCCTCAATCACTGCATTTGTATATGGGGTAAGCATATCACTATACTTACCTTCATCATTTTTCATGCCATCAGCATTCAATGACAGCCCCAGAGCCTCTGCATTATCACCTAATACAGCCTGAATATCATCAACACGGCTATGTGCATAACGCGTTTGGCCTTGTATCCACTCATCGTTATTTGGGGTATAAACAAGCTCTATATTTTTTTCACCAGCATTTATTACTTCTGCATCAACTGCAGGAGCATCTTCATCACGAGCCCTTACACTACCATCTGACCCAACTGCCATAACTGCTGCTAAATCACTTGATGAATTTTCAAGAGAAGTAACGCCAACAGGTGTAGATTTATTCAATGAACTATTTGAATCTTCGCTTGGCACAGGTGAATTGGATATTTCTTGTATATCATGTGAAGTAGATTTCAAATAAGCATTAATTCTATTTATATCGTCATCATCAAGGTCTTGACCGTTTCTATATTTATTACCAGATTCCAATAGGCTGTTAGAAAATGCATTTTGCGCGCTTTTAAGATCTGTACTATTTTGAGCAGCATCTAGTGCTTTTTCTACTGCATTTTTTACAACATTCTCGTCCTGCCCCTTAAACAGAATCTTCATGGCGGCTTTAAACTTCCAACTATCATCCATAGTTTCCATTATATTATCTTTAGTCTTGGCTATAATGGCCTTATGATCTGCACCAGCGCCTAAATCTTCCTTAGCATCATTGTAAAACGAAGTAAAACTACTCTCAATCAATGGCTTAGAACGATCTAATGCAGCGCCATCATCTTTATCGCCCCAAAGACGGCCAATATTTATACCAAAGAATTGACTTAAAACACCGCTTATCATTTGACCAAATTGAGAGTTTGTAAAAAAGTCTTTTAACCACGTCTTCGTACCTGGACTCCACTGATCAAGCATAACCGAAGCAGCGTCAAGCATAAGATTATTCTTATTAGTTTGCTTGGCTTGCTCATTTTTGTACAAATTATTTTGTTCTAAAACGTCCATACCAGCAAAAAAAGCGTTTAATTGCCTAACAGATTGAAGATCATTCTCATGGGCTTTTTCGAACTGATCACGAGCCTTCATCTGCGCAGCATACTGATCTTTAATTTCTTGTGAGGCACCTTCTTCTGGCGCTTTTGGCTTAGTTTCGTCAAATGTAAGAAGTTTTCTAGCTAGTTTTTGCTGCTCCTCAGCAGTTGCCCCTGTTAACGCTCCACCTCCCTTACCAAAAAAGCGAAGAGGCGTACCATCCTCAGCCTTAAGTTGATCGCGAACAAATTGAAATTCTGGTTTTGTTAAAATCGAAACCCTTAGATTTTGACCTATCTCATTATTATATTCGCCCGTAGCATTCTTTTGACCATCGACCATTTTCAAGCCCATAATCAATTTAGATGCCATATCCTGAGAGTTTTCTCCAAATTTATCATCTTTAAGATCATCTTCAGTCAAGGGTGTTACAAGCTTATCCATCAAACCAAATTGAGAGATCATTCCCATACCGGGCATTTTATCAAGATGACCACCAACAATGGCCAAAGTAACCTCAACATCCGCAATTGCATTTTTTATAATCTTATCTTTTGCTACAACAACTTCTTTAGGTTGCTCGTCCTGCGTTATATCCTTTGGTGTTTCAGCATCTGGTTCTGTTACTGGCGCGAGTTTCTGCGCAGCATCATTAGGATTAATTATTTTTGGCGGAGTTTCGACTATAGGAGTATCAACTTTAACTTCTACTTGCCTTTCAACCAGTTCTACTGGACGAAGCTCATTATCTTTGCTTAATCGATCTAAAGCAGAAAATAATTTTTCTCTCTGACTTTCCGGAAGAATTGTATTTAATGTTTCGAGCGTCTTGTCCAAAGTTCTCCATTTTACAGGACTAAGAATAGGATTAATTTCTTCCAATTCCTTTTCTAGACTCTGAATTTCGCCTAAAAGAGCCTTCCCAAGCTCTGGAGTATAGCCTGATTCTGGGAATTTTTCAGATAAACCTCTAGCAACTTTAAGAGTATCAAACATTGAATTAACAGCATTAAGAGAATTTTCACTCCATGTATCACTTACTGCGCCTATATTTTGAAGAGGCTCATCCAAACCAAAGGCCTTTTTAACATCAGAGTCTGTCTCCCTTAATTGATTAGTTCTACCTATTGCATCTGACAATAAAGTTTGAACTTCTTTAATATCTGCTTTTGTTGCATCTGATAATTCACGCTCAGGAACAGACTTTGTAACCATTTGTGTTTCTGTGCGCGTCTCAACATTTGGAGTATTTACAGGTACTTTTAAAGGAACTATTACACCGGCATCAACATTTTTGTTAAGGCCATTTATCGCGTCCCCCGCTTCTCTGACCATTAAGTCAACAGTTGCCCTATTCTCATCATTTGCTTCTAATTCCATATTGGCAGTTAGCTCATCAACAAAACTATTACGAACATATTCCTCTGCATAATCCTCACTAACAACTAATGGAACATTTGCAATATGTTCATTGAGCTTATTGTTCATCGCCTCAATGACAGATGCACCAAATTCTTTTGAATATGTATCGGGAACAGTAATGCCTAGCCCTTTAGCTAAACTCTCTATAACCACTTCTTTACTTAGATCTACGGTATTTTCTGACATTACCCACCTAATATTTTCTAGCCTTTTTTTAAGGCCTTTATCAATCACCACTTGTTAGCTAAGAGAAAACTTTGCTTATTATTTATTTTGTTTCTCAATATACAAACCAACTAATTACTGCATATTCTTACATATTATCGTTTTTTTTACAAATTTAATTTTCTTATGGTAAGAAAGCCCATTATATGGCTTCCCACCTTTATTACAAATACCCAATAAAACCTTATTTCTGTGTCTTTTTAAGCATATTAGGGTAGCTCTGCATTGTAGCAGATAACAAACGAATCATATTTTCCTGAGTTTCGTCCATTTTGCTGATCATAAACTCACACGCTTCTGGTGTAGTCACAGGAGTTTTTTCAAACTGAGAAGAGTTTAGAGCGCGAGTTTCGTCAACTAGTCCATAAACCAAAGTTAGCTCATTTTGCGATATATAATCCTGAGCAAGAGCCATAGATTTAATATTACCATCTACCTCTTTCATACTTCCACCGACATTAGTATCCCATTTAGTGAACTTAGCGCGTAAATCTTCTTCCATTTCCGGGTTATTTTTAGAGCAACCATCAACAGCATTACTAATATCATTACGCACCGCCTTAACTACGCTATACATATTGTAGTTAGTGTACATAACCATAAAATGTGTTAATTCAGCTTCATCAAGACCTTTCATAAGGCCAGAAATTCTATCCTGTAATGCATCAGATTGAGCTTTAGCAAGGTCCTTTGCCTTTGATTCTGTTAACTTCCCACCTGAAGCCTGCGCATATACAGAACTAGAAGGAGCTAATAAAACTAAAAGGCACGTAAAAACAATTGATATGCGTACTAGCATGGTAAATCCTTATATAATAAATTTAATTGAAAATCATATTACAATTATAAAGCACGAATAGCAAAAAAAAACCACCGGACAATGCCGGTGGCTGAGAATTTGAGCTAAATAGATATTTTGGTACAGATTTTATAATATTAGGGGGCTAATAAATCTGCATATCAATCAAGCTCCGCACATAAAAAATATAAACATGTAATCCTTAAATATTGTTCTGTTAAGAGGCTGCTCCCCTCTTAACATCACCCTCCCTTTTTGCTGGTATCTTCATATAAAGTGATATTACCGAACAGAAAAAACATATAATCGCCATTAAAAATGTTACCACACCTATAGTCATAATTTTTCAACTCCTTATATATTTATCATAACACCCAATAAGTAAATATAAAGTAAATAAAATTAAAAATAAATTTATTACTATTTTAGTTATAATTTCTACAGTAAAGTTTTAATAAAATAAGTATAAAATTTATATAAAATTTTATATAAATTGTAATTACTTGAAATATAGCTAAAATTTTATAAGAAACATAAAAATAATCTTGATTTAAAATATCTTTTAAGGCTTTGTATAGATTAGAGTTTTTAACAAATCAAAATAGAAAACCCCACTAATGACCCAGCCAAAACTTTCATCAAGATCCGATATTGCAATGTTCCAAGCCCTAGATATATTGCGTCAGGTTAATGAACGCGAAGCCAAAGGCATTGATATTGTGCGTATGGGCGCAGGTCAACCCTGCTTTGGCGCACCACAAGAGGCACTAGACTACGCCGTTGAAATGATTAAAAAAGACCCGCGCCAAGGATATACCGAGGCCATAGGCATGCCCTCTTTACGTGAGAGAATATCCCAATATTACACAGATTATTATAATACAAACGTATCTCCGGCCAATATAGTTATTACTAGCGGCTCTTCTTCAGCTTTTATTCTTGATTTTATAGCAGCCTTTGATGTTGGTGCTAAAGTCGCACTTATAACCCCAACATACCCAGCATATCGCAATATATTAAAGGCACTTAACATAGAAGTGGTAGAAATCGAATCTAATGAAAAGGACAATTACCAACCTACACTGGATTTACTTCAAAATTGTGGAAAAGAATTTGACGGCATAATTATAAACTCCCCCTCTAATCCTTCTGGCACAATGATTGATGATACAGAGCTAGAAAAAATATGCCATTGGTGCGATGAAAAGAACATTACCCTAATTTCTGACGAGGCCTACCACGGTATAACCTATGAGCATAAAGCACCAACTGCACGCAAATATTCAGACAATGCCATTATCCTAAATACTTTTTCAAAATACTTCGCCATGACTGGCTGGCGGTTAGGCTGGACAGTATTGCCCGACAACATGATTGATAGGGTAAAAAAGCTCTCTGAAAGTCTATTTGTATCTGCGCCAACAATATCCCAACATCTAGCCTATAAAATATTCGATCATATTGATATATTGGACGGATATGTTAAATCTTACCGAAAAAATAGAGAAATACTGCGCGCAGAACTGCCCAAAGCTGGCATTACAAATTTCACAAATGGCGCGGGCGCATTTTATATCTACGCTGATATTCATCATTTAAGTAATGATAGCGAACAATTTTGCACCAAAATGCTTAATGAGGCGCGCGTTTCAACAACTCCGGGGATTGATTTTGACTTAGCCCGTGGTCATAAGGGAATTCGTATATGCTACGCCGATAGTGAGCAAAATATTATCGAATCTTGTAACCGCCTCAAAGAATGGCAGTCATAATGAGATTATATGATCAAGCCAGAAATCAAAAGGGCAACGTCTTATGGTTTATTTTAATCACCATCGCCCTATTTGGCGCACTCGCCGCAGTAATTAGCCGTAACAGTAGCTCTGTAAATCAATCTGGGAATATTGAAAAAGCGCGCATTGCCGCTGCTGCGCTGCTACGTCATTCTAAATCCGTTGAGAATACTGTCCAAAAAATGATTCTTAATGGCGTGAGCGAGAGCGATCTTGACTTCGTAGCCATATCTGCAAATCACGATAATCCTAATTGTTCAGCCGCAGAATGTGAAGTATTTAACGTAGCTGGCGGGGGAATTGCATATAAAAGTCCTGCGAAGATTATTAACAATTCATCTTATAGTGGTAATTGGCTAGTTTCATCTCAAAACCTAGTCTATCAGCAAGGCTGTGATGCTCTAAGCTCTTCTTGCACTGAATTATTATTACTCGCCGCGGATATTCCTAAATCTGTGTGCTTGCAAGTAAACGCAATCTTAAAAACAACCAACCCAAATAGTGATGCCCCGCAGCAACAAGAAATCCTCGATGATGAAGAATTTGCAGGCGTTTATAGCTCTACCATAAATTCTCAGTTTATCGGTGGAACAAATGCGACAAATGAATCACCAGAATTAAACGGCAAATCCGCAGGTTGTTTATTTGAATTTGGTAGCGCGCAAAATAAATATTATTTCTATCAGGTACTTCTGTCTAGGTAACATAAAACACAGCAATGAAATTAGTAATAAGATCATTACAATTCTACACATGCTCCCAGTGTAATGAAAATCGACTCCATACATGAACTAACCAGCTAAAGAGATTGACATGAAAGAACTGGGACATTATCAAATATTTAAGCAAAAGAATTATACTTGCCCGCAGGATTTACCATAAATGCGCATCAAACAGCTACAATATAAGCTTACACAGTTTGCTATTATTATTTCTCTTTTTACAGTGGGCATAGGAAGTCTCAGATTCTATCGAGAAATTCAACGCAATAGTTTTTAGGATTCTGAAGAGCGCAAGAACAATGATTACTATCCTTTATGTGCTCAGGAACACTATAGTCTCGATTTATTACCTGCGATATTGCATGTTTTTTAAACTCATCTGTGTATTTTATATTCTTTGTCATTGTAGACTCCTTGTAAGTTTTTTTACCTTACAAACCGTCTAATTTCCATGGGACTATTCAGAGCGACATGTGCTTGGTAATGATGAGCGAACGAGAATTAAACCGAATTGAAATATTGGCGCATAGATTTGCATGCTACAGTATGTTAAATATCCATATATTTCTATATTAACTTGTTAAATATCAATTTAACTAATAACATTGATTTCAATATTTTACTTATATATTTGTTTCTCACATTTTATTTGATCTAGAAAATAATATGTACAAACTTATTTTATTTATACTTCTGAGTTCAACTATATTTTCAACTTCTGATGGAACTAATATACGATGTTTACGCTTGGGCGTGATTGGTAAAGCATTTGAGGACTGGAGCTATAAATGTGAAGCCTATTGGACAGAGGTGATAATTGGTCAGCAGGATTTGCTTACTATTCGCGCGCAAATATACTTGTGATGAACTTTTCATGGAGCATTTATTATATGATAAAAAGATATGGAAATAAATATAGGGGCTGTCCTAGATAAACGAGAAAGTTTATAATTATGGACATGCGAAAGAGCCGTTTAAGCAAATATAAACAAG
>Ga0316209_1001903_pt1 | contig 18940 bp, 23 predicted proteins | sample 6monopyrite_MG_FD_204945 | JGI IMG/M metagenome (GOLD analysis project Ga0316209, IMG submission 204945) | Microbial mat bacterial communities from mineral coupon in-situ incubated in ocean water Damariscotta River, Maine, United States -... | ecosystem: Environmental > Aquatic > Marine >...
TTGGTTATTGAGTTTATTCTCTGTCAATAATAGGCTATTTTATAAGCACAATAATTAGGAGAATGAATGATGTTAACGCCCAAGTTAAATCTTAAAGAATTTACTATTAAGGACAATGCAGATCATTGTTTGATTACAAATGTGTCGACTCAGCAAGAATATAAGCTTGAATTGGTAGATCTGTTATTTTTAAGATGTATTGATGGAATCAAAGACATTGGTGCAATTAAGAATGAAATGACTCAATTACTGTCTTACGAGATTAGTCATGAAACAGTATGGAAAGCGATAGATTCGCTATCAGACATCGGTATTTTACAGTCCGAATTAGCGCCTCCTTGTGGTGGTCAGCTGACATCAAGAAGGGGGTTTTTAGCTAAGGTAGCTGGTTCAATAGCCATTGGTACGGCAATGACTTCATCCCCTGTATTTGCACAATCACAACAAGACCCAAAAAATGCGGAGGAGAAACAAAAAGAAGAAGCGGTAAAAAATCAGCAATCTGGAGGGGGAGATCCAGTTTCAGTTAGTTCGCCAGCAACACTATCTTTATTAGCAATTGGAGCCGCTTCCATAGCCATACTAAAATTACGTAACAAAAAAAGCAAAGATGATAGCGAGCCCGAAGACTAGATAGCCTAGGTTAATTGAGTGAAAGAAGATTGTTTTTTTAGTAGGTAGTCAATCATTTTACCGGCCACATCTATACCGCCGATTTTCTGTGCATGGGCATAGTAGCAGGGGAAATTGGCTTCTAATACATAACATCTACCACTAGGATGCTGCAGCACATCAACCCCACCAAATTCGTTTCCCAATACGGTTACTGCTTTTACTGAAAGCTCGTCAATCTCGGGACTTGCGTTGCTAAAAACTTCATTGCTATCCGTTGTTCCATAGGTCCTAAAATCATCTTTATCTTTTGGGTTAATATAGGCTGCAACGACTTCTTTACCAACGACGACACAGCGCCAGTGAACTGCGTCGGGAATAAACGCACATAACAGCGGCGCTACCCCATTGGCACAAACAAAATCGACGACTGAATACAAAGATTCAGTATTATCCAGTTTCATGACGCCAACACCACTAGAGTGCCCCAGTACTTTCAATATTACCGGGTATCCTCCCAGTTGCTCGACATAATAATCTATCGCATCTCGGTTGGTGTTATGTAAATAAAACGTTCTGGGAATGGGAATATCATTCAGCTCGTAGAGGAAAGTAGCGTTGTTGTTGTTGAAATAAATACCAAATGGTTCTGAGTAAAAAGTTGCAACACCTGGTTGAAATAGATATTGCTCAACTCGCATTGCAGCTGAAGAGATTGCCGGCCGGAAAAGCAGATCTCCAAGTTGAGCTTTTCTTTCTGGCTCAAAAACAAATGATGCAGCCTCATGAACTATGGTGTCCAAGCCTCTCTTTTTGCATGCTTCTAAAATTATCTCCTTTGAAATACTTGGGACACCATCGTCAACTAAATGTAATTTCATGAGCGCTTTACTTTCACTAATAATGTTAAGGAAATAAAACATGGTCGTAGTGAAAGAGCAAGTATCGGCCTCTAATTTCTGCACAAGCAAAGCCGCTTGCTGTTAATAAGCTAAGGTGTTGACATAATTGTAAGAGCTAGTCGCGCTTTGTTTATAGGAAATTTCGGGTTAATTACACTTGCCCTGATAAAGCTCCCAACTACCGGTTATTGGTTGCTTGTTAAGCTGTATCTGCGTCAGATATAACCTTTGATTGCTCACTTGGTAGTTTGCTCTTAGATTAACCAGTGGAGAACCCTTAAGGGCGTTAGCCAAGTGGGAGGCTAAACGTAAATCAATGTTACGTGGAAACAATCTTATTGGGGTGCCTGTTAGGGCATATGCCGTTAACCAGTGTTGTTCTTTTTTCGACAGATTGCCTTGGGCTACACGTATCCAGCCACTGTATTCACTTAAACTAAACTGATTGACCTTAGTGATATTGTTGCCCTTTAACACCGCAAATTGCATACCCGCGCATTGGAACATAAAGTATAATGCCTCTTGTTGTTGATGTACCTGTTGCGGCCAGGCAATTTGTATATCAACACCTTGATCACTGAGTTGTTTGTAGACCTGCTCGACTTGTTGTTTGTCGGCTGCTGGTGTTTGTTTTACTTTTTTAAGAGCAGGTTCTGGTGACTGATGAACAAGCTCTTGCACTGTTGACGCTTGTGGCTTGGCTGTTGGCACAGGTGGTAGCGTTAGTTGTTCGATAACAATGTTGTTAGGTGGCTGCTTGACGCTATTTTTTTGCTTTTTTTCAATATCGTTATCGTCATATTGAGACATCACACTTGCCAGCCACAGTATAAAAAAAACAGTCAACAACCCTCGCAATAAAGTGGTCGCTGGCCAATTTTTATTTTGCAAAAGGACCATCAGACTCAGTTTACCAACGCTTGTAACGAAGACATTTCCATTTTATCTGCAATGTCTTGCAACCTTGCCTGACGTTTGCGTTGCAACTGGTTGTCTGACGTTGCTGCAAGCGTATCTAATGTTGGAGTGCTTTGTACAAAACCTTGCTCAGTGGCAGAGCTAACATAGGTTTGTTCCGGCTGTTTGTATGGGTGAAGAGTCACCACGCCATCCGCAACACTTTGTTGCTGCTTTTGTGCAATGCGCCCCATGATCAGCTCATTTTCAAGCTCGGCAATGCGATTTTCAAGTTGATCGATTTGAGCCTGTTGTTCTTGGTTAAGGGTTTGAGCTAATTTGGTCACTTTGCTTTCGAGGGATTGCGCAACCGGAGTTAGGTTCTGTTCTGCTTTTTGGACTGTCTGTAGGATGTCTAATTCAGGTTCGCTTTCTTGCAACCAAGCTTGGCCTGCTGGAGTTTGCATAATTAAATACACTGCTCCCGCAAGAGCGGCAATAAAAAATAAAGTTCTCATAGGTTATTCCTTCTCAATTTTTGTATATCGCAAGCTAACCCAAGCACGCAAAATAGCCGAGCTGGGTAGGCCCACTACTGTGGTCATAAACGCCATAGAAAATTGTTTGGTTAACTCGCCAATCATGCCATTCACTGAGCTTGGCGTAAGTGGCTGGTCTGACAATGTGCCTATGCCTAAGCTGATACCTAGCAAGGTAAAAGTTAGGGCCAAGGTTGAAATGCCATTGGCAGCTTGTAAACCTGCGTCGTACATGAACTCGTTGTTTTTACCGACTTTAATGGATGCACCTGCCACCACAGCCAAAGAAAACAAAACACTGAATATGATCACAAAACTCCAACTAAAGACGTTCTGTAACCAAGTCACTAAATCTAACACCGGCATTTGGGTAAGATAACTGGCTAGGGCTAACAAAATAATACCGGTGCCAAAAAACAAACCAAGAGCATGACTGGTTGCTGGCAGGGCTTTGAGGGCAAACATTATCTGTGACCTGCTTTGGCAGATAAAATACTCTCTGTGGTTAAATGTAATTCAGACATCCAATGAGACAAAGGTGATTGGCTTTTTTCAGCACTTGAATGCACTAAAAACGTCAGTTCGTATTTGTCGAAGGCGTTTTGTGCCAGTGCACTATTGCTCGATGTCACTCTGTCGTCACGTAATACCATGCGCTCAATATCTACCAAACGGCGATAGATGTTCTGCACCTTTTGTTGACGTTGCGCCAAGTCCAAGGAACTATCAAGCTGAACACTTAATAGTGCAGCACGCTCTCTTTCTAAATTTTCTAAACTAAACAAGCTGTTAGCAAAAGCTTGAGGGCTAAGTAGGCTAGCAATAGTCGCTATAACAAGTAAAATTTTCATGCTGTTCTCCTTATAAAAACAAGTCGGCGACATCTGCCGGTTTAGTGCGATTTCGTTGAGTTAACTCAGTACTTTCATCGCCATAGCTGATTTCATATTCCAATGCTTGTGCATCTAGCGCGACCAATTTAGCCATGTAACTAAACATCAGGGCTTCTTGATCTAACAGTGATTGTTCGGTGGAGGCTTGCATCAACAATTGGCGCACATATTCTTCGCTGGTCACTTCTACGTCACCTAAAGTGGGCGAAGCATTGGCCTTGTGCTGAGATATGGCATTTTTTAAGGCTTCTACTTTCGCTAAGTTCACAGCAAACTCATCAGCATAGGGCGAACGTTTGTCTAGGCCTTTGTGCATCAAACTGCTATCTACTTGCGCCATTACGTTTTGCATTCTTTCACGGGCTTGTGCTTGTTTTTGTTTAAGCTGATACACCTCGTCCTTAGAAATTCGGCCATTTTTATTGCGCAATTTCCCGAGTACGCTTTCATACAATTGTTGTTTTTTTGCTAGCGCGTTTTGGCGCAGGCCTTGTGCTTCTTGCATTAAGTCTAAGTACTCAGACTTTTGTTGCACCAACTCAAAACGTTGATTGATTAAATCGTCTCCTTCACTGTCGGCTATCAACTCTCCTAATGATTTCAGCTGCGAAAGTTTGTCTTGCATGTCTTGCTCAAGCTCGACTAAATGCAATGCCATAGGTGAGGCTTCGAAGTCTTGTTGAATACGTTTTTCAATAATGTTGGCAGGTAACTTGATTAACTTATCACTAGCCACGGGATCCCAATTTCTGCCTTCACTGGCCAGCACAAAGTGTGTGCAGCCAAGGCTTATCGCTAATATAAGGGACGACATAATTATACGAGTGTTCATATCACATACTCCTGTTAGTGGCTTAACCAATGTTGTTGGCGCTCAATTTCAGCCCGCAAATCGGCACTGATATTCAAAGCAGCCAGCTGGTGGCGAGACAATTTTTGTTGTTTGAGTAAAGCGGTAGCGGTATCAAAAAATGAGCTATAGTCCTCAAAATACAGATCTTTATTCGGGAACTTTGATTGGGTTTTCTTTAGAGCTATATGGGCAGCATCAATATCGCCGCCCTTAACTAAGTTGATCACCGACAGCGCCATCAAACGCAAAGCTTTGTCTGCGTCTGGATGCCCCTTAGGAAACTGAATACCCTTCACACAGCGCAACATCGCATTAGCTGAAGCCAAATATTGTGCCGCTTGCCCATATTGTTGCGCAAAACTATCCATGTCCATTGCCTGTTGCTCACACCCAGCATCAATAGACTGATAATAATTATTAGGTATGTAGTGGCTGTTGTTGCTAATGGGCAAGCTAGGTTCACTTTTAGTAGTAGACGAACACGCACTGATAAACGCGGCTGCTAATATCACAGTCAGCACTCTAAGCGCATGTTTGGTTGCTAATGAGTAGGTCATAAATAACTCCTGTTACGGTTGTAACTTTGGCTATAAAAACCTTAGAGGTGTTTTTTATTTGGTGGATGGCATTAGCGAGAATTTACTTTTAGTGTGTTTGAGGTGTGAGAGTTTATTTACCCTGAACCCATCGTCTGTGCTCGAGAGGGATGCGTACTAAATTGGAGTAGGGACCGAGTGTAATTTAATCCTACCCAGAGAATATTCATGATATTCTCTGGGTAGGATTAAACTCTTATCAAATTAAATAAATTACGTATTTCAGTATGTGGACGTTAAGGAATTTTTTGAAACACATTTATATTTCTTTTTTGCTTCTTTTTTCATTGTCTGCATTAGCAGAAGGCAAACTTGTTTTTGCTACGCATTCTAGAGCCCCCTTGAGTTTATATTTGAAGGAAGTGATACAGGAGGCACTAAAACCTTATGCTATTGAAGCAGAAGTACTGGAGTTGCCAGGCAGCAGAGTTATTTTGCAAGTCAATAGTGGCCAGATTGATGGTGATCTAGCTCGGGTTGAAAATTTTAAAAATATTTCAGATTGTGTCACCTCAAACTATCGACGGGTCGATGAAGCTATCGTATTGACAGAAATTGTGATGATCACTTTAGCGCAAAAAGAGATAGACCAGCCGCTGACATGGGAAACTATCAATCAAGGAACTGTCGCTTTTTTGAGAGGTTCTAAAACCATAAGAAAACATCTCGATGGTAAAAATCGTGTGTCCCTTTCTTCGAACATTCAGGTATTGGAGTTGGTCGCTAACAAACGTGCGGACTCAGCGATTATGTTCGCCTCTGTTGCAACCAGTTTACTTAACGAAAATGCTGAATTAAACGAAAAACTCACGATGCAAAAACCCGCCCTTATGGCATACCCTCTTTTTATCTATCTCAATAAAAAACATCTCCAGTTAATCCCTAAACTTGAATATTCACTACGACAGCTTAAAGCGAGTGGTTTTATTGAAAATACCGCAAAAAAATATCAGGTAATACCACCAGGCACTTAACCTCCATAAGTATGACATCCAGTGCGCCGAGATAAATCGTTAGAAGATCGGAGGTGCAAGTCCTCTACTTGGTAAAGTAAGCACACCGCCAAGACCCCGAGTCATGAGCTTTGCATCGGAAACCATCACTGATTTAGAGTTGTTAGGTGGATTTAAAATAGATGAATATCAGCCCTCTAATTGGGCTGTGACAGTAACAGTAAATAGTGTAGAGCCCATTGGCAGCGTAACTTGTTATTACAAGCAAAATAAGGCTTATGATGATGACTTTAGCTAGCAAACCATTAGCGTAACCCGCACTGTCGGGTGAATGTCGTATTAATTTCGTAACCGACACTAAGGAAATCAATGGATACTTGTGATTCTTATGTACAGAGGTAAATTTAATGATTCTCAAAGAACTACGTATTAGCCGTCATCTTTCCCAAGAGCAATTAGCTCAAATGTCAGGATTAAATGTTAGAACAATCCAACGCATTGAAAGCGGACATAATGCAAGTTTAGAGTCTCTTAAATGTATTGCCGCTGTACTTGATGTTGATATATCAACCTTGAATCAGGAGAAATTTATGTTAGATAAAAAATCAGATGACTGGCAAAAATTGCCTTTAATATTGAAATGCTGGTTTGTTTTCAATTTTTTACAAACCAGACCCAGTAGAAAGTCAGCCTCTAGAGTTGAAGTTATTGGGCATATTAGTGGCTTTATTTTTTGTTGTTTAGGCGTCATAAGTGAACCAGCTCTTGTTGGTGGTCTATTGATGCTTGCTACTGCTTATTTATATCATTGGCTGAAATGGCAAGGTGATAAGTATGGTATTTGGTATGATCATAAGTCGCCTCAAGGCAGCTAGCCAGCCATTAAGTGTGACTCTAACAGATTACTCGATTGTGCTTCGGTTCACGTTTTGAACAATGACATAAAAGATGCTTACCTTTGTTAGGGAAAAACATAAATGACGAATAAAAAAACACTGGTATTCTTGCTGGGATTGATATGGTTAATAGATTGGACTAGTGTGAATAAAATTATGATCGTGATAGAAGGCTCAATGAAAAACTAAACGGGCATCACTCCTTCTATTAAGTTTTATACAATAGAGGGAAAAGTAAAATATGAAACCAATAATAGCAAATAATAAACCCGCTAAAGTAGCGCTTATAAAAGATGACGAATATTACTTTTGCGCTTGTGGTCGATCTAAAGAGCAACCATTTTGTGATGGTTCACACGCAGGAACTAACTTTAAACCAAAATCATTTATCGCTGAAGAAAACGGCGATGCATATTTATGTCAGTGTAAACATTCTGCTAATTTGCCTTTTTGCGATGGCAGTCATAAACAGTTCGATGATGCTGCTATTGGAAAAGAAGGCCCTGGGGTTCTAGCCAAAAAGGATAATATTCCCATTGCCAGCGCGACCAAAGAAGAGCCCACTGTAGAGTTTATTCACCAATTAGCGAGAGAAGGGTTGTCTAAGCTGGGGCATCACGGACCTATGACGTCAATGGGTGTCCCACGTCATCTGTTGCCTCATTGGGATGATATTCAGGTCATGACTGCACAAATGGCGACTAAGCCATTATTTGAAGACATCGAAGTTAATACTGAACTAGTAATAGGCCCAAAAGCCAAGAAATCTCTGACATTAAAGATCCCCCTATTTGTTTCTGACATGAGTTTTGGTGCGTTATCAGAGGAAGCTAAAGTCGCTTTGTCAAAAGGGGCTGAAATGGCGGGTACGGGTATTTGTTCGGGTGAAGGCGGTATGTTGCCTGAAGAACAGCAAGCCAACTCTCGCTATTTTTATGAACTAGCCAGCGCTCAATTTGGCTATGACGAGTCAAAACTAAAAGATGTTCAGGCTTTTCACTTTAAAGGAGGTCAAGGTGCAAAAACGGGCACGGGAGGGCATCTTCCAGGTAATAAAAATTTGGGGAAAATTTCTCAAGTGCGACAAATTCCTGAGGGTGAGGCAGCAATATCCCCACCAACTTTCAAGGACTTAAATACAAGTGAAGATTTCAAAAACTTTGCTGACCATATTCGTGAAATAACTGGTGGTATACCTATTGGCTTTAAGCTTAGCGCCAATCACATTGAAAAAGATATTCAGTTTGCTTTAGATGCTAGTGCCGATTACATCATTCTAGATGGACGTGGTGGTGGTACGGGCGCTGCACCAGAAATGTTTCGTGACCACATTAGTGTGCCAACTATACCTGCGCTAGCACGTGCAAGACGCTACCTTGACGAGCAAGGAGTGGGAAATGAAGTGACTCTTATTATTACCGGTGGCTTACGTGTCCCTATAGACTTTGTAAAAGCAATGGCATTGGGCGCTGATGGTGTTGCTGTATCAAACAGTGCAATGCAGTCCATAGGCTGTGTAGCTGCGCGCATGTGCAACACGAATAACTGTCCTGCTGGAATTGCCACCCAAAAAGCTGATTTGCGACAACGGCTTAATGTTGATAAATCAGCGGTGCAATTGAAAAACTTCTTCGAAGCCTCGACTGAACTTATGCAAGTAATGGCAAGGGCTTGTGGTCATGACGCCTTGAGTCTCTTCAATAAAGAAGACTTGGCAACCTGGCATCGAGAGATGGCTTTGCTGTCTGGTATAAAATATTCGGGGTTTGTGAGTCTATAAAAATAGGTATGACAAGTTTATCCAGCGGATCGCATGCGACTGCTGATAAATTCATTTGCATGCCAAAGCTTATTTTCAGTTGGCTACCTCCTATTGGAGTACAAAAGCGGTTAGCTTTTTTGCCCATCACAAATTGTATATAAGGTCACGTAACCAATAAGTTCTAGCAATATCAATCTTCATATACTGACAAAGTTAAGGTAATGAGCAATTACATTTACACAAGGCAGTCACAGTTTGTTAGTTCATCAATCAATTCAATCCGCAGCTCGCAATTTAGCCGCTAACAAACAAAGCCACACAGACGCGAAAATAGCGACACTACTGTTTTCGCGTAAATTCAGCTACTCGTCATCCAGATATTTTTAATCAAATGTAAACAAGGAAAATTTGAATGTTTAGACATCTTACTTGCGGCTGTCTTCGGGCTTTCGGGCTGAGCAGGCCTTAGTAATATGAAGGAGGGAAAATTTTAGAATAAAATAGAGTCAGATATGGTGATGGTAAATATTGTTAGAATAAGCGTTTCATGGGGGATGGGGTGAAAGTCAAAGCTAGGAAATCATACTTTTATGGTTTAAAAACTAAATTAGGATAGAAATATGAAAAAATTACCTACTTGTTATCATGACAGTCTTATTAATTTCGAGTATTCAACTTTTATGCTTGTTCTTTAGGTGAGCAATAGTCTGTTCGTCTGCGTCACCTACCTTACAGTCATTTAGCCTTTGATACGTGTGTATTGCATCATTAGTGCGTGGGCCCGCGATACCGTCGATTGGTCCGGGATCGAATCCCAAGTTCTTCAGTCTACCTTGAATGCCACTTATTTCGTCAGCGGGATCGAGATGGTCAATCAGAATGCGTAATTTATAAGGCTTTTCGCCAGTTTTAACAATCAGCATACCTTTTAAAGCTGCAATGGGTATTTCCTCTTCAAGGCATCCATTTTCGTCTAGCGAGCCATTAAATACCAAGTAGTCACCTTTGCAAGAGTCCGGTTTTTGAATATTCAGTTCATACTCCTTTTTGGAAAATCTATTCGTGTGCGTCTCATCTAATTTTAAACGTATAATTTTAGTTCTTGGCTTGATACGTAGGAATTTGTGTCTTTGACCAGAGGCTGCTTGCGCTTGATATTTTCCTGTTTCGGGAATTGTAACTCGGTCGCCAGGTAGGAGTGTGTTTGGATCGGGCCGCTTGTTTCGGAGTTCGACGTTGTCAGGGTGATCGTAAATGTCTTTACCCTCTTTGTATCCATATTGACTTGCTATGCTACTGAGGGATTCACCTTGCAGCACTTTGTGTACAATTGACATAATTACCCTTAGTTAATGGTATGGCTGCCACCAGGGCGACCGCACCAGTCCCAAACTCGGTCCGACTCAGGATTGCTGATCCATGGCCCATTTTGTAAACTACCGTCGGCCATAAAATTCTTTAATTCTTCTAAAATTACGTTAAGGAGTTCACCGGCAGGAGCCAAGTTACCAACAGAAATAACATTACTAGCTCCATTTTCCATGTCATCAGAGGCGACAACAACCTGGCTTATAATAGGTTCTTCCTCCGCAAAATTGTCCCATCCTGGACGGATCAAAGCGATACCATAGCGGCGTTGAGACTGCGTTCTAATTTGATTTTCTGGTGTTCCAGTCGGCGGCCTATCACAGGCATTCATATTGCTTTTCAGGCATTTCCTAGTCTTCACTTTGTACGTCATAACATCACTATCAGCTCGCAGATTAATACGCTGACTACGTACGGCTTGGCTTGCGTTGCCTTCAACGGTGTAAACATAGAAATTGTCACCATCGGCCTCGACATCATCGACCATTACCGTATGTCCATAATGTTTTATTAAAAGAATGTCACCAGGCTGCGGTGTTATTTCCTGGTCTACAAGGTCATCCCATAAGTTACGCCACGTAACTGGATTATTGGTGTTTGTCGAGTTAGCCCAAGCTGACCGTCTATTTACTCGGGACACGGCTCCTCCAGTTTCCTCATTTATAGCATCCCCTATTGTTCTACCCCTCACATTACGGCCAGTCCGGGCCCAGTCCTGTAAACGGTATCCGCTCCAGAATATCCGCTGCTCCTCACTGTCTCTAGTTGCATTGATGATATCAAAGCCAAGCCACCGGTAGTGGGTACCACAAAACATGGTACACCAAGCTCCTTCACGTCTTCCTCGCTGATTGTTTCCAAGCTCTCCCTTGTAAATATCTGTAAACGGACCGTGATTATTATTGTTAATCTCCCAAGATTCGGCCTGATCGTAGCCTTGGTAATACATCCAGCCGAGAAGAAATTCCATTCGTGCCGAATCACGAGCGAGTAAGGTTGCCTTAGTAGTCTTTTGAGTATCATTTTCGGTGGACACATCAAGATAAGACTCTAGACGTTCGCGTTCATAACGTTTAACCGCTTCTCGGCAAACGCGGGCTAACTGTAAAACTTTGTTTTGGAAATCCTGAAGATTACTTATTGCAGCCTTGATTTCACTCAAGCGACGAGTAATTGGCAATCTAGAGCCATTTCTGAGCATGCCAAGATCAGGGTCTAGTAGAGGGTCCTCTGTTGGTTGGTCGATCGAAGGAGTAGCAGCAACGAGAATGCGATATTCAAGCGTGTAGCTCACACCATGCAAATTAAATTGTACCTGACGTGGGCTTGTTTCGGTGGTCAAACCGCTAGCCGCACTGATACGTTCCTGACCATAGTTACATGTCGCAGCGTCGTCTTCTTCATCAGGCTCTATCAAACAAATATAAACGTCACCATCAAAATTTGCTGTGGTCGCGTTCACTTCCCAATTTTGCCCCGCGACCATAATTTCCTCCCCGGACGTCCAAAACCAGGTCGAGGGAGTGCCAACTTCGCTGAAATACACTCCCAATAAAATTTGATCTCCTGCCGGGTGTGCAGGTTTGGTGCAGTGCAGGCGACCTAGTCGCAAGCGGGCGGTCATAACCTATTCTCCGGATTTATGAGGATTGTACCATCATCACCGACAGCAACAATAAGCTGGGCAGACACCCAAATTGCCCAAAGAGTAGCCTCGGTTTCTCGGATCGTGTGCCACTGGGTTCCATTAAATCGCATTATCAGCCCAGATTCGCCGACAGCATAAACGTTGTTAGCAGCATCGCCGTGTACATCGTGCAGCACCCCAGGAGATGAGAAACTTTCATAGCCATAGCCATAGCCATCGAACATCACAATAGCATCAGCAACCGCAAATCCTTTCTGTTCACCGCTAAGCCACATCGCTGGTTTCGACCCTGATTGAAACTTAGATTGCCCCTGGCTAGCAGACACGTTAGCGTCGATATAGCGAGTCTCTTGCTCCTTCATCAGAGTAATGTTCATACCTTCTCTGTCTATTACTGCCACCGTCTCTCCATAGCTGGCGCAGCCAGCAGGGAGGTCAGTAAGGCTCTCTGATATAACTTCTAGATGAATAACTCCGCGAAGTAACAGTGGTTTAGGTTCTTCTCCTACCCCCCCCACAATTAAAGCACGACCTTTATCTGTAACGCATAATCCTGTAAAGAAAGGGGCAGGGCTGTGTTTCATTGGTTGCCATACAGTTTGAAATTTGTCGTCTTTCAGGTGCACAACTAGTGCCTCTGGTTGCGAACTATCATCGCTATGACCGATAATCCAAGTACCGTTTGCATTAGCAGTTACATCGGTGAAACTGTATCGTGAATATTGCGGGGTGGGGAGTGTGTGAAATTGGCCGTCATTCCACTTTAGCACCGTACCTTCTTCCCCCACCGCAAATACCTGACCTTTGCTATTGCCCGCAATCGCATTTAGATCCTGAAATGACGGGCGGCTTGTTCCCCAAGACGCGCCGTCATAGTGCACGACAATGCCATCCTCGCCGATGATCCAGAAGTGATTTCCATCACTCCATACATCCCTAAGATTGGCATCACCTAAATCGGTAACTTGAATTTGGCACCAAGGTTCACACTCACTATGCCCAGCCATCAAACCATTGTCAGCACAGCCATAAAAGATGATCAACAAACCGCTTAGAAGGGCGCGCTGTATTAATAACTTTCGTAATCGCTTTATCAAGACTTTTACTTTCCTTTGTATCGAAGTTTTAGGCACCAAGTTTGCAGAAATAGAAATAATACTGATGAGGTAAATACGCTTATTGGAGAATTAGTTAACATAATTAAATTCCATTCAATTTATTAACTTAGTTCAACACGCATTATATGCAAGCTAAGAATATTCAATAAATTTAACTTGACAACAAATGATATTGATAAAAGTGAACGATTCAAGGCGTATCACTTGTTATCATGGTTCACTCATTAATTTCCATTAGGGTATGTAAATGAACAAATTTCCACTTTTGAACTTTCCCAAGTCGCTAATATTAGTAGGTTTCTCCTTGGTATTACTGCAATTTTCAATCGGCGTATCACTGGCAAAGCCCGCCCTTCAAAATCCCACATCTGAATCTTTAAGTGAGCTAGAAGAGTTTATAGGTGAATTTGCAAGAGAAAAGAATATTCCTGGTACGGCAGTAGCCGTCGCTTCAAAAGGAGAATTGCTTTATTTCCATGCTTATGGAATGGCGAACGTGGAATTGTCTGTGCCCGTTTCTGGCAACACGGTGTTTGAAATCGGCTCCATCAGTAAACAATTTGTATCGGCTGCGTGTTACACCTGAAGATGTAATTAAAATTGCCCAGTCTCGCCCCATGGATTTTCCACCAGGTACGGGGTGTACTACAGTAATACAGGCTATTATTTGCTGAGCATGATCGTTGAGAAAATTGAAGGGTTGCCATTGGGCAAGGTCTTAGAAAAGCGTATTTTCGCACCGCTGCAAATGACTCAGACTCGTATGGCTGATCCCGAAGCTATTATTGTTAATCGTGCCGCAGGTTATTGGGTTAATAAAACCAATGACCTTATCAATAGAAACCCAACCGAAACCTCTTCAACGTTAGGGGCGGGTGGGCTGCTAAGTTCGGTTGCTGACCTTGCAAAGTGGGACAAGGCACTAAGTGATGAAACGATATTAAGTTCGACGTCAAAAAAGCAAATGTGGAGTGAAGTTGTAGTTCCTACTGGCAAAAATCCCCATTACGGATATGGATGGGAGCTTGAGGACTTTGAGAGGCTACCGGCAACCTTTCACTATGGGCAAGTTGCAGGCTTTAATGCAGAGTTTGTGCGATTAACTGAGCAATATATCGCTATTATCGTATTCACTAATCGATACAGGGTGAATGTCGAACCTATCACTAAAAAAGTGTTGAACTAAGCCGCGTTGCGGAGCCTCCACCCCCTTAAAATATGAACCACACTTATCGATGGGAATTGTCCCCCTTAATCGAAGGAGATAAGTGATGAACATCTTATTGCAACAACTCAGTGATGAAATTAATGCCAGAGGCTATTCACAAAAGACCCTGAGTGCTTATTTAGCGGCGAATGACCATTTAATTCGCTATTTTGACCAACCCATTACCGCCATATCTGATGAAGCCCTTGGTGCCTATTTCAGACATCTCTCGTTAGACAAGAAACTATCAAGGGCAACCATCGCCTTAAAACTCAATGCAATCCACTTTCTATACACCAATGTGCTGCATCGCGAGTTTGCCATTAAGGTGAGTTGGCCGAAGAAACAATATAAAATACCAGAGTTAATGTCGCGATCTGAAGTGCAGGCCATTATCCAACACTGCACACCAGAAAAGTACCGTGTGATGTTATCGATACTCTATGGTTGTGGGCTTCGTATTAGTGAGCTTTTGAATTTGAAAGTGCAAGATATTGATGGAGAGCGCCGCACGTTTAAGATCAGATTAGGTAAAGGAAATAAAGACCGATTTGTCGTTATTCCTCCGTCGTTGCTTGACCAATTAAGACGGTATTGGTGCCATGAACATCCCCGAGATTGGTTATTTCCGACCAGTTTACGAGGGAATTATCCTATTAGTGATTCATCACTTAGAAAGAAACTGAAAGCGACCCTGCAAATGACGGGGATTAACAAACGATACAGTCCGCACAGTTTCCGGCATGCTTACGCGACTCATCAACTCGAGTCAGGGATGCCATTGCATCAATTGCAACATCAACTTGGTCACAATAATGTGCGCACAACATCAAGGTATCTTCATTGGTTACCCGAATTATCTAATCAAGGCCGCGACTTGTTAGCTGGGTGGGAGGTGTGACATGGCTAAGCGATATCATGTATCGGATATACTGGCGCAGTTTCTTCCCGCGTATAGACAGCAGCATGCCCTAAGTTATCAGCAAGCGAAGAGCTGCCAACATATTATGGACTGTCGCACCGCCAAGCTAGGCATCCAACAATGGCAGTGTAATCGTTGCGATTATGAACAATTACATTATTGCTCTTGTCGGGATCGTCACTGCCCCCGATGCCAAGGGCAAAAAACGCAACAATGGGTACAGGAGCAGAAAGCCCAAGTGATTAACACGCGGTATTTTCACTTAGTGTTCACCTTGCCCCATGAATTAAATGTCATCACTCATTATGCCCAACCTGAGCTGTACAGTGCACTATTTGAGGCTGTTTCAAAGACGTTAAGTAAGTTTGCCCACAACCGTAAACACCTTAAGGGCCAATTAGGGATAACGATGGTGCTACATACATGGGGGCAAACGTTAAGCCAGCACATTCATATGCATTGTCTGGTGCCAGGCGGTGTATTGGATGCTGCCAATCATTGGCAATCAGTGAAAACGGATTATCTGTTTCCGGTGAAAGCCTTGTCGCGTGTTTTTAAAGCAAAAATGTTTGAGGCATTAAGGTCACGTAATGTCAGTATTCCACACGCGGATAAGCTGATGGCGACGAAATGGTGCGTGTACAGCAAAGCCTGTCTAACCAAGCCCGAAACGGTCATTAAGTATTTATCTCGTTATACGCAAAAAGGGATGCTCAGTGAGACTCGCTTACGAAGTGTTGATGAGCAAAACGTGACGTTTTATTACAGAGACTACTGCCAACTCAAAGGGTTGAAAACCATGACGTTAAGTGGGATTGAGTTTGTTCGTCGTTATCTAAGCCATATCTTGCCCAAGGGATTTATGCGAGTACGGCACTATGGGTTTTTATCCAATTGTTGTCGGAGAAAGAAACTCACACTCATTCAGAAACAAACACACAGTGATACACCGAATAAGGAGGGCTCTCCTCCCACAACTTGCAGTCATCATTGGGCATGCCCTAAATGTAAGCAGGGAGAATTATTGTTGATGGGATTGAATACGCCACTGATTCACCAACACAACCATAACCAGGAGAGGCGATATCGTTTAACCGGCTGATATAAATTAACAGAAGATAACGTGGTTAAATTTAATACCGAAAATAGCCTTCGGTGGATTGCTTGTTGCCTAAATTGCCAGTTGGCTATAATACTGAATAAAAGAGACCAAAAATCGACGTGAAATATAGAAAATTATGAATAACAAACAAGTCATCAAAAATATCTTCCACAAGTTAGTCGCTCACCCCATCTTTGCAAAAATTACAAATTCCTATAGCATGAATCAAACCAAAATTTAGAGACGTGGTATACAACCCGTTCAACACAGGTTTATACGGCATAAAAAACACGCCGTACAAACACTAAGACGTTACACACCTTTATACAGGGCTTAGAATCACCACAAGATAAAGATGACTGAACGAACCAAAAAATTAACCACCGAAATTAGCCGGACTGGCATCTTAGTTAACAATCTTTACATTTACGCTATTAACATCATTGGAGTCAGTCTTGAGTATAGAAAAAAGTACCACTCCTAGCCGTTGTCCTTTGTGTGGTGATAGTAATTTTTGCGGTAACTTATCACCCAATAATAACGGTGAAGCTTGTTGGTGTATGGATAGCTCATTAACATTTCCAGACAGTTTGTTAAGCCAAGTATCTGATGCAGATAAAAACAAAACATGTATATGTAAAGCTTGTGCCTTGAGTCATAAGTTGGGCAGCAAAAAGTAATGTTAGTCAGTTTTTAAAACAATAACGTCGTTTAATCAACGTCTGGTAATCCTTAATCTAAGTTCGGGAGTTTAGCAAACATAATGACTACTTGAAGTCGTCATTATGTTTGCTATTATAATGACTATAGTAATCTGACTATGGTGAAAGTATGAATCAGGAAGTATCTAAATCGATTTTCAAAGCTCATGCATTAGAAATCATGAGGGGTGTGGAAGAAACTGGCAATGAAGTGGTGATAACAGCGCATGGGAAGAAAGCACTGGTTATTAAGCCGTACACAGATAACACCGTAAGCCCTATGGAAAAGTTAAAGGGTGCAGTTGTTAGTTTCAGTGAACCTTTTTCATCTGTAGCTGAAGATGATTGGGAGTTGTCCTAAGTGTTAGTGTTGGATACACATATTGTAATTTGGTGGACAAGTGGCGATCCGGCCCTTTCTGATAATGCTAGATCAAGAATAGAAGCTGCAATAGAGAGTAATGAACAAGTTCTAGTCTCTTCTATTACAGCTTGGGAAGTCTCGATGCTGGTTAGCAAAGGACGACTGCAGTTAGTGATGGATATTGATACGTGGATAAAAACAGTGAGTGAAATCGAAGGGGTTTCATTTGTTCCAGTTGATAATAAAGTCGCTATTGAAGCAACTCGATTGCCAAGTGAATTTCATAAAGACCCGGCTGACAGGATGATAGTAGCCTTAGCTAGAGTGTTATCCGCTACTTTGGTTACAGCCGATGAGAAAATACTAAAATATCAACATGTAAAAACTATTAGTTAACCAGTATTGGAATGTTTGAGCATGGTTGAAAAAATTGATAACCCTGCTGGAACCAGATTACGAAAAGAGCAGTATGCTTCGATAGCATACCTCTTAGTTGTAATCTAACTCATTGATTAGTATGTGTTATAGTGTTTTCCTACTTTTTAACCCACTTACCATTCACCCACAGATAATGACCAGAACTGGTTTTGCCATACGCTTTTTGAGCCGCTAGCTTTTCTACTTGCTGCAAGGTAATACCATTTTTTGCTGCGAGTTCGATATACACAGCTTTACGCTTAGCATTGATGTCATCTACTAGATCTTGTGCATCTTTTTGCGCTACAACCACACCTAAGTAGCCGTTGTCTTTTTCACCCACTAGGCCTGTATCTTTGGCTTCGTCTAAGCCTATTGCAAAAACAATACTGCTAAAAAGCAAGCTGATAATAATAAGGGATTTAACTATTCTGTTTTTCATGAGGTTCTTCCTTAATTGGCTTAAAACAAGTTACTGTCGTCACTAAATACATCATCAAGTTCTTTATCCACTTTTACGCGAATTTCATGATCAATTTTGACATTAATATTGATTGTAATCGGCTCCTTGGTTTCAACTTGTACCTTGTATGTACAAGCACTTAGAAACCCTATCGCTATAAGCACCAAATATGTTATTTTCACTTTTTTTCGCCTTGGGTTATTTTCTGTTCAATTTTATTTTCTACTGATTTAATTAATCGTTGCAACTCTAACAAAGCAAACAAATTTTGTTGATGATTATAATTAAAATTCACAGCCTGCTTTTTATCAGGATTGTTACCTTGTAAGGAAAAATCAAAAACCATCTCGCCATCTGGATTAAGCTTTATGCTGCTTTCGAGATGGCTGAAGTCAAGATTTTCTAACAAAGCCAATTCAGGTTGTTGCAGTTTAATCGAATCAAAGGACGGATTATCGACTATAGTCAATTTTCCTCCAGATAGACTCGAAGCCCAGCCATCTTTTATGCTTATTCCTTGCTTGTTCATAATCAATGGCAAATCGCCGTTAATCTTCCCAGTGATGTTGATCCCCGGTTGTTGTTGCAGTGCCACAACCTGAGCTAAATCAATATTCTGGAAATTAATAGTAAACTGCTGCTCTCGTCCATCTAACCATAAGTCGACCAAAGAAAACTTACCATTGAAGATCTCACCATTAATCTGTTTTAAACGAAATACGCTGTC
>Ga0316209_1001904_pt1 | contig 18937 bp, 22 predicted proteins | sample 6monopyrite_MG_FD_204945 | JGI IMG/M metagenome (GOLD analysis project Ga0316209, IMG submission 204945) | Microbial mat bacterial communities from mineral coupon in-situ incubated in ocean water Damariscotta River, Maine, United States -... | ecosystem: Environmental > Aquatic > Marine >...
TTTGTGTGGCCTATCAAAGTGGCGTGTATAGTATGAGAGAGGTGGGGGAGCATTTTGGATTACACGGTTCAAGTGTGAGTAAAATCATCAAGCAAGCTAATGATTCACAATTCAAGACCTGACCCCGTGTGTGCCGTGTTCTGTGTGAGGGGTGAGCCTTGTATGAGGTTTCTTGTTTGCAATTTAATTGAGTGTTAGTGTCGCGTGTGTGCCGTGTTCTGTGTGAGGGGTGAGCCTTGTATGAGGTTTCTTGTTTGCAATTTAATTGAGTGTTAGTGTCGTACTTATATTAATTATAAAAGCAATAGGTTGTCTGCGTAAAGCATCAGTATGGCGAATAATAAAAACAGGCCAATATTTTTAGATCTTAAGCGCATCCATATGCCGGTTAATGCGGTGATGTCGATTGGACATCGCTTGGCAGGTGTGATGTTGTTTTTGGCTATCCCCATCGTTATTTATATTCTTGAACTTTCATTGCAAGACCCTGAGGGTTATCAGCAGGTGAAGGCGTTGTTTGACGGCTTGTTGTTTCGCGCTGTTTTCATTTTAATATTATGGTTTCTTGCGCATCATTTTCTTGCCGGAATTCGATATTTATTGATTGATGTTGAAGTGGGTGTTGAGCCTGCTGCTGCACGAAAAAGTGCTTGGTGGGTGATTATTTCGGCTGTTGTTGCGGTGCTTATATTTACGCAGGTGCTACTTTGAGTCGCCGCCTTTATGGTTTGCGTGCGTGGTTATGGCAACGTTTGAGTGCGGTGTTTCTGGCGCTGTGTTTGTTGGTTTTTGTGTTGTACATGAGCTTCAATTCCCCTTCTTCTTATCAGCAATGGTTGAATTGGGTTTCTAACCCAGTTGTTAATGTTATTGCTGTGCTGTTCTTTTTTGCCTTGATTTTGCATGCTTGGATTGGCCTGCGTGATGTGGTGATAGATTATGTGCATTCTGATGCGATGCGCCTCGGCGTGTTGTCGTTAATCGGTTTATTCTTGCTTGCTAATTTAGCCTGGGTTGCCAGGGTGTTGTTCAAGGTGATGGTATGAGTGAGATTAGAAAAACAATTGAGAAGCGTCGTTTCGATACGCTGGTTATTGGCGCGGGAGGCGGTGGTTTGCGTGCCGCTTTGCAGTTGGCGCAAGCGGATGCTGCAGTAGCGGTGGTGTCGAAAGTGTTTCCAACCCGTTCGCATACGGTTGCAGCACAGGGTGGTGTGAATGCCGCGCTGGCTAATGTCTCTCCAGATAACTGGCATTGGCATATGTACGATACGGTTAAGGGCAGTGATTATCTGGGTGATCAGGATGCGATTGAATACATGTGCCGTGCGGCCTCACGGTTAGTGATTGAGCTGGAACATTTTGGTGTGCCATTTTCACGCCTTGATGATGGCAAGATTTATCAGCGTCCCTTCGGTGGTCAGAGTCAGAACTTTGGTGGTGAGCAGGCCGCACGTACCTGCGCGGCAGCGGATCGCACCGGGCATGCAATTTTACATTCTCTTTATCAACAAAACATTCGTGCCAAGACCAATTTTTTTGATGAGTATTTTGCGGTTGATCTACTTAACGACGAAGACGGTTATATTTTAGGTGCGTTGGTGATCTCGATTGAAACCGGTGAGCCGCTGATCATTGAAGCAAAGACGACGTTAATCGCAACCGGCGGCGCAGGGCAGTTATACCGAACCAATACTAACGCGCATATTAATACTGGCGACGGCATGGCGATGGCGCTGCGCGCGGGTATTCCACTTCAGGATATGGAGTTTTTTCAATTTCACCCTACTGGTATTGCCGGCAAAGGCATGTTGATTACCGAAGGTGCGCGCGGTGAAGGTGGTTATTTGGTTAATAAAAATGGTGAACGTTTTATGGAACGTTATGCGCCGAATGCCAAGGATCTGGCGAGTCGTGATGTGGTGAGTCGCGCTATTGCAACAGAGATTCGTGAGGGGCGTGGTTGTGGGCCGAACGGCGACTATGCGCTGCTGAAAGTGGATCATCTCGATGCAGATGTGGTGAAAAAACGTTTGCCGGGTATTTATGATTTAGTGCGTACTTTTTTGCACATTGATCCGACAGAAGAAGCTATACCTGTTGCGCCGACAGCACATTATACGATGGGCGGGATTCCGAGTAACCGCTATGGACAGGTTGTTGTGCCGGAGCATCATGGCGCTGAGGAGGTCATTCCCGGTCTTTATGCTGTCGGTGAATGTGCTTGCGTTTCTGTTCATGGGGCGAATCGCTTAGGCGGTAATTCTTTGCTGGATATTGTTGTTTTTGGCCGAGCTGCAGGTAATCATATTATTGAATATTTGGCAGAGTCACGTTTCCATCGTGCGTTGAGCCAAGATAGCGTTGATAGTGCGCTTGAACATTTGGCACGTTGGGAGCGCCGCGGCGGCACGGAGTCGGTTGATGTAATACGCGGTGAGTTACAAGCGACGATGGAAGAATACTGCGGAGTTTTCCGTACCGAAGAAGTGATGAAAGAGGGCGTGGAGAAAGTGCTTGAATTAGAAGCGCGAATGCAGAATGTTTGTCTCAAAGATCATAGTAAGATTTTTAATACTGCACGCATAGAAGCGATGGAGTTGGAAAACTTGATGGATATTGCGGTCGCTGCGGTCACTTCTGCGTTGGCGCGCAAAGAAAGCCGTGGGGCACATTCACGCATTGATTGCCCTGATCGTGACGATGAACGTTGGCTCAAACACAGTTTGTTTTTCAAACAAGGTCGTAAGCTGGATTATAAGCCTGTGCGAATGAAGCCGAAGACGGTTGAAGCTTTTCCACCTAAACCGAGGGTGTATTGATATGAGCAGCGTGAGTGTAAGTGTCTATCGTTACAACCCCGAATCTGATGATGCACCGTTCATGCAGCAGTATGATGTAGACAACATCGCTGCCGACATGATGGTGCTTGATCTCTTAAAGCAAATCAAAACACAGGATGAAACCTTAAGTTTTCGTCATTCTTGTGGGGAAGGGGTGTGTGGTTCGGACGGTTTGAATATCAATGGCACAAACGGTCTATCGTGCATCATGCCAATTTCTACGTTAAAACAACCGATTGAAATTCGTCCATTACCTGGCCTGCCAGTAATACGCGATCTGGTGGTGGATATGGAACAGTTTTATAAACAGTATCGTGCGGTTAAACCTTATTTGATTGTTAATGACCCTGAAACAGAGGTTGAGTATCGCCAATCGCCGGAGCAACGTGAACAGATTGATGGCTTGTATGAGTGTGTGATGTGTGGCTGTTGTTCTACCGCCTGCCCCTCATTTTGGTGGAATCCGGATAAATTTTTAGGGCCTGCGGCATTGTTACAGTCAGCGCGTTTTGTGCTCGACAGTAGAGATCAAGCGACTGAAGAACGTCTTGATGATTTAGAAGATGCTTATAAGTTGTACCGTTGTCATACCATTATGAATTGCGCACAGGTTTGTCCCAAGGGTCTTAATCCAACGCAGGCAATCGGCAAACTGCGCACTAAGATGCTCAAGCAATTATTGTGACTCAGGCTGTACAGTTCAGTCGTCAGCTTGAATTGGGTCGCTTGCGTTGGCAATGTCGGCGCGGTATGCGTGAGCTGGATGAACTGCTGTTGGGCTTTCTCGAATCACGTTTTGAGCAGCTTAGCGAAAAAACGATTAATGCTTTTACTGAGCTGTTAACTTATCCTGATACGCTACTGCTTGAATATTTAATGGGCCGTTTACAGCCAGGCGACAGGGAGTTGCTTGATGTCATCTCAGAAATTCGTAACGCCACTGCAGATTGATTTACAGCCATCCAGGCTGCTGTTTGCTTTGCTGGTAATTATGTTTTCAGGCGCTTTGTTTTTATTGTGTTTGCTGCCGTGGCCAATTTATTTGTTGACGCTGTTTTCCCTGCTATTGATAGTGAGTTTTTTTGTTGTATTAGAGCAGCATGTGCTGAGGCGCGGTCGGCACCGGCTTAAATCAGTGATGCAAGACAGTTCAGGCCAATGGTGGTTGCAAAAACAATCAGGTGAAAAATTGTCTGTTCAGTTAGAAGATGACAGTTATCTACATTCGTGGCTTGTAGTATTGAATTTCAAAAACATTAAACGGCGCTATTCAGTGGTGTTAATGCAGGATTCATTAGAGTGTTCAGTGTTTCGTCGTTTGCGTGTCCGATTGCTGGTGCTGGGCAGCGATTTGAATGCAAGTGTCAGGCAAGGTTGAATTCAGATTTATTTTTGGTTTTTGTGCGGCTGTAACTGTTGGGTGTTAGAACCGTGTTCTGGGCAGCTTTGCTGGTGCTGGGATAATCCAGCGTGAAATGCAGGCCTCGGCTTTCTTTACGTTGCAGTGCCGAACGAATAATCAGGTCTGCAACCAGTGTTAAGTTGCGCAGTTCTATCAGGTCGCTGGTGACACGAAAATTACTGTAGTATTCCGCGATTTCCTGATGTAATAAATCGACGCGGCGTTTGGCGCGAGCAAGGCGTTTGTCTGTGCGCACGATGCCGACGTAATCCCACATGAAGCGTCGTAATTCGTCCCAGTTATGAGCGACGACAACCTCTTCATCCGAGTCGGTGACACGGCTTTCATCCCAGGATGGGATGGTGGTGACAAGTGGTGCATCCGCAAGCGTTGATTGAATCTCCATGCCGGCAGCAGCAGCAAAGACGACGCATTCTAATAATGAATTGCTGGCCATTCGGTTCGCGCCATGCATGCCTGTGCAGGTCATTTCACCGATGGCGTATAGCCCGTCAATATCGGTACGTCCATGTAGGTCTGTCATTACACCGCCGCATAAATAATGTGCGGCCGGGACAACAGGGATAGGTTCTTTGGTCATATCATGACCGAGCTCCAGGCAGCGCTCATATATAGTAGGGAAGTGTTTTGTAATGAAATTATGAGGTTTGTGGCTGATGTCGAGGTATACGCATTCAGCACCAAGGCGTTTCATTTCGTGATCAATTGCACGGGCTACGATGTCGCGCGGTGCAAGCTCTGCACGAGGGTCGAAATTTTCCATAAAGCTGCTGCCATCGGGTAGCAACAGGCGACCGCCTTCGCCGCGTACAGCTTCGGTAATTAAAAATGTTTTTGCTTCGGGATGGTATAGGCAAGTGGGGTGAAACTGGATGAACTCCATGTTGGCAACGCGGCAGCCTGCGCGCCAGGCCATTGCAATACCGTCGCCGCTGGCAACCGCTGGGTTACTGGTATAGAGATAAGCTTTGCCGGCTCCGCCTGTTGCCAGTACGGTTTTTCTAGCAGCAAAAACATGAATGTTGTTATTTTTACAATCGAGAATATAAGCGCCAGCGCAGAGATTGTCCGTGCGGCCGAGTTTTTTCCCTGTGATTAAATCTACCGCAATGTGGTGTTCGAATATATCAATGTTAGAATGTTCTCGAGCTTGTTGCACAAGTGTTGTTTCAAGCGCGTAGCCGGTGGCATCAGCAGCGTGAATGATGCGGCGGTGACTGTGGCCGCCTTCGCGCGTCAGGTGGTAATCTTTGCTGCCATCGGGTTTTTGTTCGCGGGTGAATGAAACGCCGCGTCCGATTAGCCAGTCTATGCATTCGCTGGCATGGCTGACGGTATACTTGACGACCGCTTCATCGCACAGATTTGAGCCAGCAATCAATGTATCCTTTATATGTGATTCAAGTGAATCTTGTTCGTCGCGCACAACGGAAATACCGCCTTGTGCGTAAAGGGTGGCGCTTTCAGTTAATAGTCCCTTTGCGATCAGGGCAATGCGGGCATTGTTGTCGGCTAACCTCAGGGCGAGGCTAAGTCCAGCGGCGCCGCTGCCAATGATTAAAATATCGTGGCTGTGGTAGTGTTGCATTAATCTACGGGTACATTTTTACTGCGATCAAGGTTAAATTTTATGCCTAAGCGTGTAATTTGGCCATAGTCCAATGTTTATTTATTGGATATAATTATAGATTATAATCAAAAACATGGCGTTTTTTTATAAAATTTCTCCGAATCATGGAACTATTGAGCTGAGCCAGTGTCTACTTGTGCAGATAGAGTTACTGTTTGGGATAGGAGTTAGCCCTGATGGGCGAACAACAAACTGACCAGCAGCTCATTGAGCGAGTTCAACGTGGTGATAAGAAGGCATTTGATATTCTTGTACTGAAATATCAAAATCGACTTTTCAAGCTAATTTCTCGTTATATATCTGATTCTGAAGAGGTTTATGATGTTGCGCAGGAAGCGTTCATAAAAGCCTATAGAGCAATACCGAATTTTCGTGGTGATAGTGCCTTTTATACCTGGCTTTATCGAATTGCGGCAAATACGGCTAAGAATCATCTGGTATCCAAAGGACGGAGACCACCACAAATGGATGTGGATTTTGAGGACGCCGAGCAAGTTTTTGGCGAACCGGAATTAAAGGAAAATGCAACACCGGAGAAATTGTTGCAAACAAAGGAATTGCAGAATACGGTTATTCGGGCGATTGAGACATTACCGGATGATCTGCGTACAGCGATAACATTGCGTGAACTGGAAGGTCTGAGTTATGACGAGATTGCTGAAAAAATGGATTGCCCGGTGGGCACCGTGCGATCTCGGATATTCAGGGCTAGAGAAGCCATTCAAAATGAATTACAACCTTTGCTTGAGTAGAGTAGTAGGAGAGTTTAATGAATAACCGCGAATTGGTATCTGCTTTTGCAGACGGTGAACTTAATCAGCATGATGGTGACGAATTGATCCAGAAGCTGAAACAGGATACTGAGCTGACCCGATGCTGGCAGCAGTTCCATCTGATTGGAGACACCATTCGTAATAATACTTCAATGCATTTTACTTCCAGTTTTTCAGATCGCATGTCACTAGCTCTTGAAAACGAACCTGTTCACTTCCCCTCCAGAAATACTCAAACCTCCTCTAAACCTTCTCCTAAACGTTATAGCTCAGTTACTAGCTTTGCAATGGCTGCTTCGGTATCGGCTATTGCTATCGTTGGTTTGTTGCAGGTATCAAACCAACCGGAATTTCAGCCGCAAATGGCGCCTGTTGAAGTAGCTTATATAACAGATGTTCAAGCTCAGCATCAGGCTGTTTCTCAGGCAGAAGAACCTATGATGAACATTCAGTTGGCGCAGATTCAAGCGGCTCCGGCTTCTGATGACCGCTTGCATGATAGTGCTTTGGCTCATGCGTCATTTGACGGTGTCGATACAGGTGTTTCGGAAATGGTTGTGGCTTCTACGGGTGATGTTGAATCTGATGTTTATGAATATCTTGTTAACTATGGTCAGTATGCAGTGGCTGCCCCGCTCGACGGTGTTGTTCCTAACGTGAGTGTTGCAAGTTATAGTTTTAACTAATTTTTTCTCAGCTTAAATCACATTTTTTAGTTGTTATTCGCTTCGTCAACTTTCGTTTGACGAACGTAGTTTGCTCCGTATTTTCAGGTGATTATCTGAAGTTTCAACCACTATGGTCTTTTTATTGCTCATGGCTTTTGGTCACCTCAAGTTCTTACGAAGATGCAGAGTCTCTTGTCTCGCGGTATTATGCCCCTATATATAATAGAGCTCGGTTGGTTTTTAAAGTTTAAGCTTTAATCCTTTTTGCGCAATGACAGGATTTTTCAACGTATCATGATGATTGAAGAGAATGCACAGGTTGTCGCCCTTAATTTGGAAGGGGATGGTCTGCATGTTTGGGTGGAGACTCAGCGTAAATCAGCTTGCGACGCCTGTTCAGCGAATAAGGGTTGTGGCACGGGCATTGTTTCCAAGGCTTTTGGTGAAAAAAAGATGCGCATGAATGCCTTGAATAATATTGGTGCTGAGGTGGGTGATACTGTGATTTTAGGTATCGATGATGAGATATTGGTTAAATCTTCTTTTATGACATATTTTGTACCCCTGTTAACGTTAATGCTTGGTGGTGCTTTTGGTAGTTATATGGATGGGCGGCTTTTTGCAGATGAAAGTGAAGGTTTAACGATACTTCTCGGTGTTATTGGCTTGATTGTTGGTTTTATCTGGTTGCGTTACCACACTCGTCGGCTCGCCGGTGATGAGCGCTATGAAGCGCAAATTTTACGTTTTGCAGATAATCGTGCAGAAATTGAGTTTGGTCATTAATGAATGGTAAACCCTGTTAAGGGTAATGGAATTTTTAGCACAGGAGTAGTTATGATAGGTTTTAAAACAGCTGGATTAGTTACGTTGTTTGCAGTGAGTATGCTTTCAACGAGTAGTGCCTGGACTGCGAATGCAGGCCTGCCAGATTTTACTGGGCTGGTTGAGGAAAATAGTCAGGCCGTTGTCAATATAAGCACCACGCAGAAAATAAAGCGTGGCAAGCGCGGCGGAATGGCACCCCATGGTTGGGGCGGTCCAGGTGGCGCGCCATTAGATGACCTGTTGCGCCGTTTTTTTGGTGAGGGTGCCCCTGGAGCAGGTTCGGGCGGGCCGAGCGGCCCAGATGAAGAGTATGAATCTGAATCATTAGGTTCTGGCTTTATTGTTTCTGATGATGGTTATATTTTAACTAATAGCCATGTGATTCGTGATGCAGATGAAATTATCGTTCGTCTCAGTGACCGACGTGAGTTGGTTGCCGAAGTGGTGGGCATGGACAAACGCAGTGATGTCGCTTTGCTTAAGGTCGAGGCTGAAAATTTACCCATCGTTAAGATTGGCAATCCCAATGATTTAAAAGTAGGCAGCTGGGTTTTGGCAATCGGTTCACCTTTTGGTTTTGATCATTCAGTGACAGCAGGCATTGTTAGTGCAAAGGGGCGCAGTTTGCCGGATGAAAATTATGTTCCGTTTATTCAGACAGACGTAGCGATTAATCCTGGTAATTCGGGTGGTCCGTTGTTTAATCTTGATGGGCAAGTGATTGGAATTAATTCTCAAATTTATAGCCGAACAGGTGGTTATATGGGATTGGCGTTCGCCATTCCGATTGATGTGGCGATGAATGTTTCCGATCAGCTGAAAGATATAGGCCATGTGACGCGCGGCTGGTTGGGTGTGTTGATTCAGGATGTCACGCGTGAATTGGCTGAATCATTTGGTATGGATAAGCCGATAGGCGCCTTGGTGGCAAAGGTCCTTCCAGATAGTCCGTCGGAAAAGGCGGGTATAACAGTTGGGGATATTATCGTCGAATTTAATGGTAAGGAAGTTTCCAGTTCATCGGCATTGCCTCCGATAGTGGGTGTGAGCCCTGTTGGTGAAAAGGCGAATGTTAGAGTCATACGTGATGGTAAGTCTTTGAAGTTGAAAGTGACGATTAGCGAGATTCCATCTGACGATGAGATTAGTTTGTCGCGTTCTGATGGCCGTGATGTTAAAATTGAGCGTTTGTCTATGGTCGTTTCAAACCTGAGTGATGATGAACGTTCTCAGTTGGAGATCGAAGACGCAGGTATTTATGTCGATTCCATCACCTCTGGGGCGGCATCACATGCAGGAATTCGCCGTGGTGATGTTATTCTCAAGTTGAATAATATCGATATTCAGAACGTTCGTCATTTCAAAGGCGTAGTGGATGATTTGCCCGCTGACAAGTCATTCCCTATACTTGTGATGCGACGCAGCGGCCCCGTTTTTCTTGCGCTAAAGATTATTGAAGAAGACTAACAGGCACATATTTGTAACTTTATCCTAATTTGTATTTAGGCCCTGAGGGGGGAGGTCGATGACCTCCCCTTTTAAGGTTTTGAGCATTGAGAATTTATGAAGCATATCCGAAATTTTTCTATTATTGCCCATATTGATCACGGCAAATCCACGTTATCAGATCGACTAATACAGGTTTGTGGTGGGCTGAGTGAGAGAGAGATGTCCGAGCAGGTGCTCGATTCCATGGATCTGGAACGTGAGCGCGGTATTACCATCAAGGCGCAGAGTGTCACGCTGGATTATACCGCGAGCGATGGTCAGCAGTATTTGCTGAATTTTATTGATACACCAGGCCACGTTGATTTTTCCTACGAAGTATCACGTTCATTGGCGGCCTGTGAAGGTGCGCTGTTGGTCGTGGATGCCTCTCAGGGTGTTGAAGCGCAAACGGTAGCGAACTGTTATACCGCGATTGAACAAGGGCTTGAAGTAATGCCTGTGCTCAATAAAATTGATCTGCCGACCTCCGAGCCTGAACGGGTGATGCAAGAGATCGAAGACATTGTTGCGATTGAAGCTGATGACGCGGTGCAAGTCAGCGCCAAAACCGGTGAAGGGGTTGATGAGCTACTTGATCGCCTGATTGATCAAATACCACCTCCCGAAGGGGATCCGGATGCACCGCTACAGGCGCTGATTATTGATTCATGGTTTGATAATTTTCTTGGCGTAGTGTCATTAGTGCGCGTCATGCAGGGTACATTGACGGTGCGCGATAACATGACCGTGATGTCCACCGGTAACAGTCATGTGGTGACCCGCGTTGGTATTTATACGCCGAATTCTGTTGATAAGAAAACGCTTAGTGCCGGTGAAGTGGGTTTTGTTATTGCTAATATTAAAGAGATCGACGGTGCGCCTGTTGGCGATACACTGACACTGACGCGCACACCTGCTGTCGTACCTTTGCCAGGCTTTCAGGAAATCAAACCGCAAGTTTTTGCCGGACTTTTTCCGATCAGCGCGGATAATTATGAAGCGCTGCGTGATGCATTAGCTAAGCTTCGGCTTAATGATGCGGCATTATTTTATGAGCCAGAAACATCGCAAGCTTTGGGCTTTGGTTATCGCTGCGGTTTCCTCGGCATGTTGCATATGGAGATTGTACAGGAACGTCTGGAACGCGAATACGAGCTGGATCTGATTACTACCGCACCAACAGTTGTTTATGAAGTGCTGACAAATAAAGGTCAGGTGATCAAGGTTGATAACCCTTCGCGCTTACCCGAGCCAGCGCATATCGATGAAATTCGTGAACCGATTATTCAGGCCGATATTTTAGTGCCGCAGGCTCATCTTGGTGCTGTAATAACGCTGTGTATCGAAAAACGTGGTGTGCAAAAAAACATGCATTACCATGGCTCGCAGGTGGCGGTCAGCTATGAGCTGCCGATGAGCGAAGTCGTGCTGGATTTCTACGATCGATTAAAATCGGTCAGTCGTGGTTACGCGTCATTGGATTATTCTTTTCTGCGTTTTCAGGAAGCCAATTTGGTTAAGCTCGATATATTAATTAATGGTGAGCGTATCGATGCTTTATCACTCATTGTGCACAGAGAGCGTTCCAGTTATCGCGGTAGAGAGTTGGCAGAGAAAATGAAAGAGCTGATTCCTCGACAGATGTTTGATGTGGCCATTCAGGCTACCATTGGCGCTCATATTATTGCGCGCGAAACGGTAAAAGCATTGCGAAAAAATGTTACGGCTAAATGTTATGGCGGCGATATCACGCGTAAGAAAAAATTATTAGAGAAGCAAAAAGCCGGTAAAAAACGTATGAAACAGGTTGGTTCAGTCGAAATACCGCAGGATGCTTTTTTAGCTGTTTTGCACACAGGGAAAAAATAATGAATTTTGATTTTCAGGCAATAATGGTTGCTGTACTTTTTGTGACTGGAATAATTTGGGCCATAGATGCTTTAAGCTGGGCAAAGCAGCGCCATAGTAAAGTAGAAGCTTTGCCTGGCGATGCCTTGGAAGAGCAGAAAGCGGCGCTATTAAAAGAACCATTAATGGTTGAGTGGTCACGTTCTTTTTTCCCGATTATTTTGGTGGTGTTGGTGTTGCGCTCATTTATTGTTGAGCCTTTTCGTATTCCATCTGCATCCATGATGCCGACTTTGTTAGCTGGTGATTTTATTTTAGTTAATAAATTCAGTTATGGAATACGTCTCCCGGTTACCGATACAAAAATTATTGATTCGGGTGTGCCGCAACGCGGAGATGTTGCAGTATTTCGCTATCCGAAAGATACTTCAGTAGATTATATAAAACGTATAGTAGGGTTGCCGGGTGATAGAGTGGCCTATATAAATGAACGGATTTTTATTAATGGAAAAGAAATGCCGCAACAAAATCAGGGTGCTTATATGGGCACAGGCATTGCTTTGAAAATGAGTGGTGCAAATCTCCGGCAGGAAAATTTGGGTGGCGTTGAGCATCAAATATTATTAATGAAAGGCCGACGTAGTGGAGAAGGCGAGTACTTTGTTCCTGAAGGGCATTATTTTGTGATGGGCGATAATAGAGATAATAGCAATGACAGTCGTTTTTGGGGTACCGTGCCAGAAGAGAATTTAGTGGGAAAAGCATTTATGATATGGATGAACTGGGATTCGGCAAACGGCAGTATTACCTGGGATCGTTTGGGTAGCAGCATTAAATAACTAATGCTGGCCAGCTGGATTGTTAAAAATAAAACAGGAATGAAACTGTGAGTTATATAAAAAGAAAACAACAGGGGCTTTCAAGTTTAGGCATTATCGGTATTTTGGTGGTAGCCGTGTTTACGACCACGTTGGTGCTAAAGATGTTGCCAGTTTATATTGAACATTTTAGTGTTGTTTCGTCGCTTGAATCGTTACAGGAAGAAGGTAGTCTTCTTGACATCAAAACATCTTTGATGCGGAAATTTTCAATCAACGATATTGATAATGTCTCGCGTGAGCATATTGATATTAAACGTGAAGGAAAGAAAAAAACTGTAACAATCAGTTACGAAGTACGTAAAAACGTAGTGAGCAATATTGATATTGTGTTACGTTTTTCCGATAGCGTCGTGTTATCTAAATAGTAAGTTGTTTGAACTGGATATGTATGCTTGAGTTAGTCCAAGTGAATGCTTTAGAGTGAGTGAGTCAGCGAACAAATTATGCAAGTTGTTGGGTTACGAGTTTAGTGACCCTCAATTATTACAAACCGCATTGTCACACCGCAGTGTTGGTAGTAATAATAATGAACGTATGGAATATCTTGGTGATGCGATTTTAGGATTTGTGATTGCAGACACCTTGTATCAACGTTTCCCAGAAGCAGGAGAAGGTCAGTTAAGCCGCTTGCGTTCACACCTTGTAAATGGAGAATCATTGGCAGAGTTGGCTCACGAGATAAATTTAGGCGACTATTTACACCTCGGGCCAGGTGAGCTTAAAAGTGGCGGCTTTCGGCGTGTTTCGATATTGGCCGGGGCGCTGGAAGGATTGTTTGGTGCCGTCTACCTTGATAGTGGTTTTCAAAAGATAGAGCGATTAATTGTAAAGCTATATCAGAAAAAATTATCACAAATAACACTTGAGAAAGACACCAAAGACCCGAAGACGCGCTTGCAGGAATATTTGCAAGCTCGAAAAAAATCTTTACCCGTTTATTCTGTAGCTTCAGTAGAAGGTCGGGAGCATGAGCAATTGTTCAAGGTAAGGTGTGATGTGGAAGCGGAGTCTACGGTTACCGGTCAAGGTGAGAGTCGCAGGCGTGCTGAACAGGATGCGGCAGCAATAATGCTGGAAATGTTGCTCGTTAAATAAAACTAAAAATTATCTTAAAGAGCGTTTTTTTTACGCGAGTTGGTTTTTCAAGCAGGTTGAAAATGACAGATACAAAAGATCAATTTCATTGTGGATATATAGCGATTGTTGGCCGTCCAAATGTCGGTAAGTCAACGTTGATGAACTTTATTCTCGGACAGAAAATCAGCATTACTTCGAGAAAACCACAAACCACGCGACACCGTATTTTGGGGATTAAAACTACAGACACTGCGCAGATAATTTACGCAGACACACCAGGTTTGCATCAGGGCAGTAAACGGGTCATGAATCGCATTATGAATCGAGCCGCGGTCGATGCTATTCATGATGTTGATCTAGTGGTTTTTGTTATTGAAACGGGGGCCTGGAAACAAGAAGATCAATTTATTCTTGATAAATTGCAAGCCGCAACGGTTCCTGTTTTATTGGTGATCAATAAAGTAGATAGACTGAAAAACAAAGATGATCTTTTATTGCAAATAAATGATGTTTCGGAAAAAATGGACTTTGATGAGATCATTCCACTGTCTGCTGAAAAGGGTGACAATGTAGATCGGCTTGAGAGCGCTGTAGAAAGAATGTTGCCTATAGCGCCAGCAATGTTTCCCGAAGATCAGGTCACTGACCGCAGTGAACGTTTTATTATAGCCGAATTAATTCGCGAAAAATTGATGCGAAGGCTCACCAAAGAACTGCCTTACGCGTTGACCGTTGAGATTGAACGATTTGAGACGGAAGGCAAGCTAAGCAAAATTGGTGCGGTTATCTGGGTTGAGCGCGACAGCCAAAAAGCGATTGTAATTGGTCGCAATGGTGAAGGTTTAAAATCAGTCGGGAAGCAAGCGCGAATTGAAATGGAAAAAATTATCGGGCATAAAGTTTTTTTGCAGCTTTGGGTTAAGGTTAAAGATAAATGGTCTGATGATGCTCGTGCGCTACAAAATCTTGGTTACTCTGAATAACGACTTGCGCGTATATGCCGCGAATACTACTTCAGTCAGCGCATATACTGCATAGTCGTGCCTATCGCGATACCAGCTTAATTATCGATGTTCTTACGGAAAATTATGGCCGCATAGCGCTGGTTGCTCGGGGTGCCAGACGAGCAAAATCACAATGGCAAGCGTTGTTGCAGCCATTTCGCAAGCTCTTGATATCGTGGAGTTCAAAAGGTGATTTGGGTACACTGACTTCAGCGGAGCATGATGGCGAAATCGTATGGTTGAAAGGATCGTCATTAATTAGCGGCCTCTATGTCAATGAGCTGATTATGCGTTTGATGCATCGGGATGATGCGCACCCTCAGTTGTATGTAAGTTATCAATGCTTGTTATTATCAATGTATAAAATTTCTCAACATGAGGCAGGAACTCGTTTTGATGTTGAACGAGTGTTGCGCGTATTTGAACGTGATATTTTACGTGAATTTGGTTATGGGCTGGTTTTGGACCATGATGTGCGCAGTGGTGATCACATCAAGCCGGATTGTAGTTATTACTATTATCCCGAAGAAGGACCCGTCGAGACAAATGCTGCTTCGACACAACAATCTGCTGTACTTATTCAAGGGAAAAGTCTGATTTCATTACAGCAAGGGTGTCTGGATGATGAAGCGAGTTTGCGTGAGGCTAAACGATTAATGAGAGCAATGCTAAATCGTGTGCTGGGAAATAAACCACTCAACAGTCGTGAGTTGTTTAGAAGTAATCGCTGAATGTAACCGCTTGAGAGTCAGTCGTAGTTGCTGCATTAAAATGACTTTATTCCAATGTATACTCACAACACTAAATAGAAAAAGGTAGAGCAAAACTATGTCACATGAAATGCTGCTGGGCGTAAATATAGATCACATTGCAACACTGCGTGAAGCCCGTGGTACACGTTATCCTGATCCGATTCAGGCTGCTATAGAAGCTGAGCAGGCCGGAGCGAATGGAATCACCTTGCATTTGCGTGAAGACCGGCGTCACATTCAGGAACGTGATGTTTTAATCCTTAAGGACATACTGCAAACTCGTATGAATCTTGAAATGGCAGTTACTGAAGATATGCTGAGCTTTGCAGAAAAGGTTCGTCCTGAAAATTGTTGCCTGGTTCCAGAGAGCCGTGAAGAGTTAACCACAGAAGGTGGTCTTGATGTCGCGAGCCAGCATTCGCGCATTAAAGACGCTTGTCAGCGTTTACATGAAACGAGTACAGAAGTATCTTTGTTTATCGATGCAGAAAAGCAACAGATTGATGCGGCGATTTCCTGCGGTGCACCTGTTATTGAAATTCATACGGGGCATTATGCGGATGTCAGTGGCGCTGCTCAAAAACAAGAGTTAGAAAAAATCATTGCAGCAGTCAGCTATGCACATGAGGCTGGTTTGCAAGTTAACGCAGGACATGGCCTGCATTACCACAATGTACAGGCTATCGCCGCTATCCCTGAAATTGTAGAGTTAAATATAGGCCATGCAATTATTGCACGCGCAATGTTCAGTGGCTTGCAGCAAGCAGTAAAAGAAATGAAACAGCTTATTTTGGCCGCGAGAGCTTGATTGGTGGCAACCTCGTTTTCCATAGCCAGATAGCAACTGAAAGCTATAAATGACTTGCAAGAAGTTACAACAGTTGCTAGTATTCACCGCTCAAATCGTGGTGCGGGGTGGAGCAGTCTGGTAGCTCGTCGGGCTCATAACCCGAAGGTCGTTGGTTCAAATCCAGCCCCCGCTACCAAAATGAACATATAAACCAGTCAGTTACAACGGCTGGTTTTTTTGTGTCTGTTCGAAAAGTTCTTCGTGCCCGTCCTGTGCCCATTTCGTGCCCAAACTGTGCCTATGTCATATTTTGAGCAATCGTCAATTTATTGAAAAATGACCTTTGGTTTTTAAAATATCTTTCGTGGTTTTTAAAATAACTTTTGGTTTGTAAGGTGACCTTCGGTTTGTAAAAATGACATTAAGAGTGTCTACCCGAGGGTCATCGGCCATCGCAATTCTTGCTGACCTTCGGTGTGTTTTTAATAAAAATAATTTGGTATTTCTTGTGCCCATGTTTTGGGCACAAGAAATAAAATTACAGAAAACCCGGTCTATTAAAAAACCTTTATGACCTTTGGTCTATTTAATTTGGATTATCGCCTGTTTGTTTTTAGTGTATTTTTATTTGCTGAGAATAAAGTCGTAAAATGAACTAGCGTTAATCTGTGCACGTGTACATGCTAGCAAAGAGTAACCGCTAAATACCTGTATAACTCACCCGCTGCAAACCTATGTCGTTAATAATTGCCACGAAAAAATAAGTTGGCTCCTGCCGAACCCTAAGGAGTTCAGCCTAGCCATCATAAAGGTCAGCTTAGTTGCGGTAGCAGTCATAGATGAATAAGTAACAAACAATACACCCATCCCATTTCGACTATTTGATGTGGCGTGTTTGAATGTCATCACAACTGGGCGCCTAAGGTTTTCATTATTTCAACGATTAAACCTTGACTTGGCGGTTAAAAGCGCCCATCATTTTCGAATTCATCGAAATGATAGATGCCATGAAAAAAGTACCCCTCAGCGCTTCGAAGGCCGACATCTGCACCATTCCCTGCTTTGATAAGGCCAAGGTCAACAAAATAAAGAAGTCACTCTCAAAGGAATCAAAGCGTCTTCCCGAGTTAGCAGATTTCTATAAATTATTGGGCAACACCACTCGTCTAAGAATTTTATTTGGCCTAGCTCAAGGTGAACTCTGCGTGTGTGATATAGCTCACGTGCTCGGATTGAGTATGGCCGCCACATCTCACCAGCTGAAACTGCTGCGTGACAAAGGTTGGTTGGGCATGCGCAACGACGGGAAAATGGTGTATTACCAGATCAAGAGTGAAGCTCTGCTAAAGGCCTTGAAGGGGGATTTGAAAATCCTTGAAGCCCGTCTCGGATGAACGAACCCTAAGTGACACAATTTATTGTTGCGCTATATCGATTCGTCATTTGAGATAATGTTTAATTGAATATACAGGAATAAGCTGAATAATGCCGAAAAATAACACCCTAATGCTCGCCCTTTTGTGTGCACTGATCCTACCTGCTACTGCTACGGCACATAAAGAAGACTATCTCGATGAAACTTTTGTTTACCAAACCATGGAAGAAGGCGTACTGGCCTTGGAATACCGCAGCCGCTATTTCGATCGCTCCAAAGACCGGCTAACCAACAACTATTGGAACAACAGCCTGTTCGTAGAATACGGATTGACTGAGCAAACCATGTTTGAAGTGCGCTCATCCTGGGGGACACCTGAATCGGACAGTGAATTTGCAGGTGGCTTTGCTCAGCTGCGTCATCGCTTTGGTGAAGAGGGAGAGTATTTTATCGACCCGGCCGTTGCGATCGAATATGAGTCTGAAAGGGAAAATGGAAAATTAAGTGATGCAATTACCGGTGTGCTGGTGCTCTCAAAAGATATTGGTGATTTCAATATGACGCTGAACTACGCCAAATCCTATGCGCTGGGTAGCGACGATAATCTTGAGAACAAAAAGAGCTTCGGTGTCCGTTATCCTCGTCACGGCATTCGCTGGAGTATCGAATACAAAGACTTGGGTAAAAGCAAACGTTACATCCTGCCTGCGGTACAACTTGCAGTTAGCCATGGCGTGTCTCTAAAGCTGGGGGTTGGCAAAGGTATCAATAAGCAGAGCCCACGCTATTTAGCGGCAGCTCTATTAGAAATCGAATTTGGAGAAGAAGGTGAATAGCACCGCTTACCAAAAGCACGAAGAACCGAGGGCATCATCAACAATCGCATGGTGGCTTTTGGGCTTAGCGGTCAGTTTCGAAATTATTGGCGCCATTGGTTTACGTTTCAGTGAAGGCTTTACCGTACTGCTGCCTACAGGGTTGGCGCTTGCTGCATTTAGTACAGCGCTGTATCTGGTGAGCCAAGTAATGAAAAAACTGCCCGTCAGTGTTGCTTATCCTGTCTGGGCGGGTGGTGGCACAGTCGGCGTCGCGTTATTGGGCGTCACAGCATTGGGTGAAGACATGAACATATCAAAAATGATTGGTGTCGTGCTAGTTCTTATCGGCGTGGTGATAATCAATCGCACATCTGAGAAAAGTTCGGGTTGTTAGTATGGTGATTAAAGATGGTAAATGAGTGGGGGTTTGTTGCACTAGCAGTAGCTGCAGAAATCATCGCGGCACTGGCCCTGCGTTTTAGTCACGGCTTTAGCAAACCAGTACCCACCGCGTTGGCACTGGTGGCGTTTGGCCTAGCCTTTTATCTTGTCAGTCTTGCATTAGTAACATTACCGGTAAGCACGGTTTATCCGGTTTGGGCAGGCGGTGGCACCGCTGGTGTCGCTTTACTTGGTGTCATCGCACTGCGCGAAAAAACAGGGCTTTGGAAAAGCATAGGTATTGTTATGGTCGTGGTGGGTATTGTTGTACTGAATATGGTGTCAATGTGACATGATGT
>Ga0316209_1001905_pt1 | contig 18928 bp, 11 predicted proteins | sample 6monopyrite_MG_FD_204945 | JGI IMG/M metagenome (GOLD analysis project Ga0316209, IMG submission 204945) | Microbial mat bacterial communities from mineral coupon in-situ incubated in ocean water Damariscotta River, Maine, United States -... | ecosystem: Environmental > Aquatic > Marine >...
CAAAGCCAATTCCACCGAAATGGATGGCAGTACGCCTGACCCTGTAATAAGTTTAATGGAAGAACAAAAGTCCATTACCAATAAGGGAGGTACTATGCGATTGGGTGCATGGGACTGCCATTTGATTGATGGTACCTTGGTGAAAGAAATATATGGTGGAACAAAGGATATTTCTGAAAGACACCGTCACCGTTATGAGTTCAATAACGACTATAAAAAGCAATTGGAGAATGCTGGACTAAAGGCTTCGGGTATTAATAAGGAAACCGGATTGGTCGAAATCGTTGAATTACCAAATCATCCATGGTTTTTAGGCGTACAGTATCACCCTGAATATAGAAGTACCGTTGCAAACCCACATCCTTTGTTTGTTGCATTGGTCAAAGCGGCTCTAATACACAAAAAAGAACAAACTAATGCCAGTATGGCATAATCTGCACATTTGGGCATATATTTGCAGACTGTCTAAAACTTTCCCGATTTGCGAGAAGGTTTAAATTCAATTTTAAATGGAAGAAAAGAAATTTGATATTAATTCTATCATAGGCTTTGTGCTGATTTTTGGGATACTCATTTTTATGTTTTACCAAAACAAGCCCACACCCGAAGAGTTGGAAGCACAAAAAGCAAAACAAGAACAAGTAGAGGCCCAAACAAAGGAGAGTGAAGTTCAGGTTATAAAGGAAGAGGAACCTGTCTCAATAAATTTACAGGATTCTACGGCCGTTGCAAATTACAAAAGTGCGTTAGGTGCCTTTGGTTATACAGTCCCATCAGATGCGATTACCACTTTAGAGAATGATTTGCTCACTTTGAAGATAAGTAATAAAGGAGGGCAAATCGTTGAGGCTAAAATGAATAATTTTGTTACCTATGATTCTATCCCAGTTTATTTGGTAAAAGATGGGAATGCTTCTTTTGGATTAAGTTTCTCCACTTCAGATAATAGGGTACTGAACACAAAGGATTTGTTCTTTGAGCCATCAATGAGCAACGATGGTAATAATCAAGTGCTTTCAATGAAAGCAAAAGTGGCCCCGAACAAGTATTTGGAATATAGATATGAAATGAAACCCAATGATTATTTGGTTGATTTTACAATTCGTACAAAAGATTTAAACGGAGTGATAAATAGCAGTCAACCGATTAATTTGGAATGGAAATTAAAGGGAATTCGCCATTCAAAAAGTATTCAATATGAAAACAGGTATACACGACTTACTTATAATCATGAAGAAGGCAAAATAAGTAAACTCTCCGAAGGCAGTGATGATGAAGAGACAGAGCAAGATATAAAATGGCTGTCATACAGGCAGCATTTCTTTAGCTCTATCTTGGCAACCAAGGAAAACTTCAAAAATGCGGATTTATCGTCTATAAACCATGTTGAGGAAGAAAATAGAACCGCTGGTTTTACCAAATCATACAATTCGAAAGTAGCATTGGAAATGACCGGTGGCGAACTTACCCAGAACATGCATTGGTATTACGGTCCAACTGATGTTGACGTTTTGGATGAGTATGAAGATTTAAGCCTGGCAGATTCAATCCCTTTCGGATGGGGAATTTTTGGTTGGATTAATAGGTATGTTTTCACACCTTTTTATTCCTTATTAAGCACATACTTTCCCTATGGAATAGCCATTGTTATTATGACAATTTTAGTTCGTTTGGCAATGTCACCGGTAACCTATAAGTCCTATCTATCGCAAGCGAAGATGAAGGTCTTAAAGCCGGAAATAACTGAATTGGGCGAGAAGTATAAAGACAATGCTATGAAGAAGCAACAAGAAACCATGAAGCTGTATGGCAAGGCTGGCGTGAGCCCTATGAGTGGTTGTGTTCCTGCATTTTTACAAATGCCAATATTTTATGCGCTTTTCATGTTCTTCCCAACATCATTTGCCTTACGGCAAAAATCATTTTTATGGGCCGATGACCTTTCGTCATTTGATACCATATATCAATTCCCTGAAGGATTCTCAATTCCCTTTTATGGAGATCATATTAGTTTATTTCCCATATTGGCATCGGTTGCCATCTTCTTTTATATGATGATGACTACAGGACAGAATATGCCACAGCAACCGGGAATGCCCAATATGAAGTTCATTATGTACCTAATGCCATTCTTTATGTTGTTCTTCTTTAACAACTATGCAAGTGGCTTGAGTTTGTACTACTTTGTATCTAACCTGATTACCATATTTATTATGTTGGCAATCAAAAAGTTCATCTTGGATGATGACAAGATACATGCGCAGATACAAGAGAATAAACAGAAGCCTAAAAAGGAGAATAAATTCCAACGCAAAATGCGTCAGATGATGGAGCAGGCCGAAGAACAGAAGAAAACCGGAAAACGCTAGTTAAAAGTAGTTATCGGTAGGGGTTCTAAAAGTGATAAGCTTTTTTAACCGAAACTTTGCTCAGTTGTAATTTGGATAAAAGGCATTCTAAATACAATAGGTCTTAAAACAAAAAAGCCCTGACTTTAGGTCGGGGCTTTTAGCATTAATCAAGTTTAGTTTGGTAAGATTTGGGAAGTCAAAGATGTAACTAATAAAGTGTTTTTTAAATTAAAAGTTGTCAAGCGCTCATTTTTGTATGCTAAAATATGTTGTAGTGTTGTTTAGTGATTTGCTCTTACACGAAAATTGGTTTTATACCATTTAAAAAACTCCCAAGTCTAAAATTGAATTTTGTTCAATTATTATACAAGGGAGCTTTCTAACAACCAATAATTACAAACTAACTAATCATCTTTTATTTTAATAGTATCGAAAATATTAATTCGTAGTGTCTGGAATCATTACCTGATTCACTACATGTATCACGCCATTTGTAGCCTGCACATCTACTTCAATAATACCGATGTTCGTATTTCCTGAACCATCCTGAATATCACCGATATTACTTCCTGTTCCAGGTAAGGTTATAGTAATATCGTCATTTTCAAGTGTTGTGGCTGTAGTGTCTCCATCTTGGGTTAGATCTCCTGACCTAACATTTGTACCTGCTACTACATGATGTAATAATACTTGGGTCAATACATCTTCCTCAGGTATAGCGGCCAAGGCTGCAAATGCCTCATTCGTTGGTGCAAATACGGTAAAGGGTGCTGGATTCGTACCATTGGGCGTGCTCAGAACCGAAACAAAATCAGTTGCAGGAGTCAATTCCGTCAAAGCAGTAACCAGGGTAGAGAAATTTGGATCTGCAACGGCAAAGGTCACTACAGTAGGTAAATCAATAACGGCGTCAACAGCGTGGATAACCCCATTCGTAGCTACGATATCGGCAGCTGCAACATTGCTAGATCCGTTAATCGTAACACCATCATCCGTATTGATATACATGCTCAGATTGTCCCCGTCGGAATTCGTAGCCTCGGTCGTTACATAATCATTCGTTAAACCACTTGAGAACGCGGCCGCACCTGCAATCACATGATTGGACAATATAGCGTTCAAATCATTAGCATTTGGATTCGTAAATGCTGAAAAGGCAGCGTTCACGGGAGCAAAAACTGTGAAATCTGTCGCAGTATCAGAAAGCAAAGTTGTGAAGGTGGTATTGCCCCCAGTGGTTAAAGCACCAACCAATTCTGATAAATCACCATTGGCTAAGGCATGGTCTACAATATTTGGTAAACCTATGACAGCATCCACGATATGTACCACCCCATTGATTGCCTTATTATCAGCAGCTGTAACGTTCGATACCCCATTCAAGGCAACTCCACTAGTGATATCCACTAACATGCTCAAATTGTTTCCACCAGCCCCAGCTGTAGAAAGTGTAGATTCATATCCTGTAGCTAAGTCGGTAGATAACTTAGTGCCACTTACGACATGATTCAATAATACCTGCGTTAGAACATCAACAGGTACTGCACTTAAATCAGCAAAATTATTGTCGGCCAAGAATGCAGCAAAAGCATCATCGGTTGGTGCGAAAACCGTGAATGGTCCTTCACCTGCCAAAACAGTCGGTAAATCTCCATCTGCAGCAACGAGGGCGGCTACTAAATTGCTCAAAGTTGGTGTTGCTATGGCTAAGTCTGTTATTGAAACCAAAAGCACATCGCTCAAGGCATCCAAAGCAGCTTGTGGTAAAAGCACCTTATCTATTAAATGTACGGTTCCATTATTAGTGGCCAAATCGGCTGTAGTAACTGCGGCTATTTCTCCAGCAGCATTAGTAAAAGAAGCACCTCCAATTAAACTTACAGTTAGTGTCTCACCTTGAACAGTTGTAATTACCTGTCCTTCTGTAAGGTCACCTGAAGTTACCGAAGCTCCAGAAACAACATGATAAGACAAAATGCTGGTTAATAAATCCTGTAATTGTTCGGTGTTAAAATCGTCAAGGGAATCAAAGCCGTCCAATCTGGCCAAAAGATCAGCAAAGGCATCATTTGTTGGAGCCAATACTGTAAATGTCCCAGTTTCATCACTAAGTGTACCGATTAAATCATTCGATGCACTTTCATCTGCTTTTGACAATGCGGCAACCAAACTGCTAAGACTATTGGTGGCTTGTGCAGCCTCTACAATATTTGATTCATCAACAGTTTCCTCTTCCATTAGTATTGGTTCATCATCATCAGAGCATGAGATTACAAATGTTACCAGGAGTAATAAACTCAATACTTTTAAAATTTTGTTTTTTGTTTTCATTAGTAGCGATTTTTAAGGTTATTAATTAAAATGTTTAATGTTATCTTTAAATAGTTGAACAAACATATAACAAATTATATTTTGTTTAATATATATTATAAAAAGTTTAACAAAAAAAATAGATGCCATTTTAGGCCATAGTGGATTTTAGATTTCCAAAGCCTAATTTTGTATTTTTGTGGACTGTTTAAAAAAGCAATGGAAAAAGTAGTAATTGGTCTTTCTGGTGGCGTTGATTCAAGTGTTGCGGCTTATCTCTTGAAAGAGCAAGGGTATGATGTGATTGGACTTTTTATGAAGAATTGGCACGATGATTCTGTGACCATTTCTGAAGAATGCCCGTGGTTAGAGGATAGTAACGATGCCTTGATAGTTGCCGAAAAATTGGGGATTCCCTTTCAGACGGTTGATTTGAGTGTGGAGTATAAGGAGCGCATTGTTGACTATATGTTCAATGAATATGAAAGAGGAAGAACGCCAAACCCGGATGTACTTTGCAATCGAGAAATAAAGTTCGATGTTTTCATGAAAATAGCATTGCAATTGGGCGCTGATTATGTGGCTACAGGGCATTATTGTAGAAAAGGTACCCTAGTAAATAAAGATGGTAACAAAACCTTTCAACTCTTATCTGGCCTTGATGGCAATAAAGATCAATCCTATTTTCTCTGCCAACTTTCGCAAGAACAATTGTCAAAAACGCTTTTTCCTATTGGGGAATTGACAAAACCTGAGGTTCGCCAAATTGCGTCGGATAATGATTTGATCACTGCGGATAAAAAAGATTCGCAAGGACTTTGTTTTATTGGTAAGGTACGTTTACCCGATTTCCTACAACAAAAACTCAAACCTAAAAAAGGGGTTATCGTAGAAGTACCCTCCAATATTGAGCACTATCAACGGCAATTACCAATTTTTAAAGATAAGGAAGAAGAATTGGTATATTTTTCAGAAAAGCCTCAATACGCCATTGAAGACGGTAAAGTAGTGGGTGAACATCAAGGAGCGCATTATTTTACAAAAGGCCAACGAAAAGGGTTGGCTGTTGGTGGCACCAAAGAGCCTTTGTTTGTTATCGATACCGATGTGGATGAAAATGTAATTTATACGGGTCAGGGTAAAGCGCACCCTGGCTTATATCGAAGAACTTTATTTGTTGCCGATGAAGAATTACACTGGATACGAACGGATTTAGCCCTTAAGATTGATGAGTCTATGGAGGTTATGGCGAGAATTCGTTATCGCCAATCCTTACAAAAAGCAACCTTGTACAAAATTGATAGTGGGCTGTATGTAGATTTTGAAGAAAAACAATCGGCAATAACCGAAGGTCAATTTGTGGCTTGGTATGTTGGGGAAGAACTTTTAGGGTCGGGAGTGATTTCATAAATTTGCACTGTCCCCTCGAGCGCAGTCGAGAGGTCAAGACGTATTTTTAAATAGTTCTCGACTGCGCTCGAACAGACAACAATACCGTGAAAAACAGCCCTTCATCGGAGCCTGTGTTGAACACTACCGAAGTACTCAGGGAAACAATTATTATTATTAATGGAAAATAGGATAACTCAACTTTTTGGGATTAAATACCCCATTATCCAAGCAGGAATGGTTTGGGCCAGTGGTTGGCGTTTGGCATCTGCAGTTGCCAACGCTGGTGGATTAGGGCTAATTGGCGCCGGAAGTATGTATCCCGAAGTGCTTCGGGAACACATCCAAAAATGTCAAAAAGCAACGGACAAACCTTTTGGGGTCAATGTGCCTATGCTATATCCCGATTTAGATAAAATAATGGAGATCATTATTGAATTGGGGGTCAAAATAGTATTTACTTCAGCTGGGAATCCCAAAACTTGGACAGCACATTTAAAAGGAAACGGAATTACCGTTGTGCATGTAGTGAGCAGCGTAAAATTTGCCTTAAAAGCACAAGAAGCCGGCGTTGACGCCATTGTAGCAGAAGGATTTGAAGCTGGCGGTCATAATGGACGGGATGAAACCACAACCTTGACATTGATTCCTGCTGTAAAGGAAAAAATAAATATTCCTTTGATTGCGGCAGGAGGCATTGCGACAGGAAGGTCTATGCTGGCCGTCATGGTCTTAGGTGCTGATGGGGTACAGGTAGGAAGTCGTTTTGTGGCAAGTGATGAGGCATCTTCGCATATTTCTTTTAAACAAAAAGTTGTTGAGGCGGGCGAAGGGGATACGCAGTTAACATTGAAAGAATTGGCACCCGTTCGATTGATTAAAAACAAATTTTATCAAGATGTGCAACTAGCCTATGAAAATGGGGCATCTTTGGAAGAGCTGAAAGAGCTCTTGGGTCGCGCACGGGCCAAACGTGGAATGTTCGAAGGTGACATGGAAGAGGGGGAGTTAGAAATTGGTCAGGTCTCCGCTTTAATTCATGACATTAAACCCGCTGCCCAGATTTTGGTTGAAATGATTCGCGAATTTGAGCAGGCAAAAGTGCAGCTCTCTAAATTGTAGTCTAGTGTTAAGTTAAGCCAAAATCTACGCATGATCCAATGCATCTACTGCGGTATCCCTTCGTTAAAAAAACAGCTATGCAATGATTTTTTGCCTAAGCCTGCCACAAAATCCGCGATTGCCCTATGCGTCATATCAGCTTTAACTTAACACTGGCTCAACAAGCTCAACCTATACGTCATATACCTCATGTGAGACAAGAAGTTTATCTGCATTTTCAAGCCGTGGAAGTCTCCTTTGGTTTTTTCTTTGAAAACGTTCCATTCTTCTGAGTATTTTATCCAGCATTTTGACCGCCCTTTGAATATAATACCCTTTGTTCAACATAACACATTCCGCCTGTTGTGCTAAAGCGGAATCAGTGATTTCAGCACGAGAAGGAGTGCCTTTTTTAGCCAGATTCTCCAATACTTGTGTTGCCCAAATATTAGGAATATGGGCAGCAGCACAGATTCGCATGATTTCTTGTTGAATAGATGCAAAGTTCTTCCAGCCAGTTTCAATGGCAAGGTCCCCTCTGGCTGTCATTACACCAACAGGGTACGAACGCATAGCAGTTAATAATATTGACGGTAAATTTGAAAAGCCCTTTTGCGTTTCAATTTTAAGAATAACACCAATTTTAGCATCCAACTTATTCAATTCCTCATAAAGATCTAGAACATCCTCTTTTGAATTCACAAATGAAAAATTAACGGCATCAGCATGTTGGGCAACGAATTTTATGTCTTCCCGGTCTTTTTCTGTTAATCCGCTTACTTGCAAATTGCTTTTAGGAAGGTTTATGCCCTTATCCGCTTTTAATTTGCTGCCTTTATCTTTTGTATGGGTAATTCCAACAATCATTTCTGAAGGCGCATTCTCTTGAATTATTCCCTCAATTTTTCCATCATCAAAATAAATGGGCTCCCCAATTTTAGCATCGTTGAATACTTGTGGGAGTGTGCAAGAAACATGGGCCAATTTAACCAGCTTTCCATTTTCATCATGAATTGCCGATTCTCCAGGAATGGGCTCTTTATGAAGTTTTAGTTGATCTCCTGAATGTAAGATAACGAATTGCTCCTTGTTTAAAAGTTCACCTACACGATGAGACCTCTGCCCATTTTTTGACTTGTCTTTATGTAATACTATTTCAGTCCCAGTTTCGAGATATGCTGAGTCAGAACAAAAGCCGACTTTTGCTTTTCCATCCTTGCCCTTAACTTTGATCTTACAGTTTTTCCCTCTTGAATCGGTGAATCTCAGTGTATCCCCTTTTTTGATTTTTGAGGACAACTTTATATCTACTGGCATATGAGCTTGATAATCCGAAAGGAGTGGTGGAGGAACATCAGGAGCAGCAATCCAAATTTTAGACGGATTTACCACTCTACCCAAATCATCTCTTTTGGGTGTAATATGAATTACCTTTGGCCCTTCGACCATGGGACCTGTTCTGAGTTTTGGCCCGGAGAGGTCCATGGTTATTTTACATTTTTTGCGCTGTTTTTCACTGGCCGTTTTAACATTTTGTATCATTTTCAGCCATTCCTCTGGTGTGTCGTGGGCGCAATTGATCCTGGCGCAGTTCATCCCATTAGACAGCAATTTCCGAATAAAACCCAAATCTTCCGCAGCTGTATTGGGTAAGGTAACCATAATTCGAGTTGATCGTTTCTTAGATTTATATCCAAAAAGTAATTTCGTGTTCTTTTTTAGTAGTTTATCACCCTTTTTAATACCGAGAACACCTTTTGATGAAATAGGCTCTTTTTCATTCAACAAGCTACTGATCAATTGTTTTAGATTGAGGATACCTCTCATAACATGCCCTTCTGCAGCGGATATGGCAGGGAAGCCCAATTGCACTAGCTCTTCCTCAAATTCATCGATCTCAAAAGTACGTACTGCCAAATAATGTATGAGGTTTTTGGCGCTTTTTCTATAAATGGGATGTACTGATTCCAATTCCTCAGCATATTGTAGTTCCAATTTCCTGGCTTTCTCCAGAATGCTATCCAATCTATGGCCAAGCATCCTAAGTCTTTGTTCTCTATTTTTCATAAGCAGCTCGTTTTTAAAGCTGTTGAAAGAGATTTTCAACGCATTTTAACCATATAAAGTTAAGGCATAAAAGACACTTTCAAGGACCATTATTCCACGAATTTTTGAAAAGTTTGGTAATTTATTCTTTTTTTAAACTAGATAGGTACTCTATAAGATTACGGAGTTCTCTTTTGGTAATTAAGCGGCCCATTGCCGGCATTGCAGACAGGCCATTTTCGCGTTTTTCAATGCGTGAAACGGCTATTTCCATTGGCTCTGCATCCGATGTTCTGAGAATAATTTCCTCTTTTGATTCCTCTTCCAATATTCCGGTAACCACTTGGCCGTCTTTTAGGGTTATGGTTACAGTGCCGTAACCAGGAGCTAATCTTGCACTGGGTTCAATAAGCGATTCCAAAATTTGTTCACGTGTCAGCAGATTGGCAATATTATCCAATGGTGGACCTACCTTTCCACCGGCACCATCAACAGCATGGCAGCGAACGCATTGTGCGGTGGGGTTGCTATTGAAAACTGTACGTCCAGGCCACCATTCGCCACCGTATAAGGTTTCATTATAAGAATCAATCGTGTGACCACCACTTTTCAATGTAACTAACTTAGCAATTAATGATTCTGATTCAGTTGCTTCAACGGCCTCAATCAAATCAAGGATTACACCTTGGTCCAATTGTTTATTGTTTGCTTGCTGTATTAACTTTTGTAAGGTGCTTTCGCTTTTTTCCAATGGGAGTTCTCCTAATACACCCAACATTTTTTGCTGTTCTCGGGTTGAGCCTGATCTGAAGATGGGACCAACAATAGCTGGTAATTTATCCTTGGAAACATCCATTTTGCTTATTAGGCCCACCGCTACTGCCCGTACATTTTGATCTTTATCACGCATCCCCAAATTTATGGCCGATTCTATATTGGCAGCATTCAGATTGCCCAGGGCATCTAAAGCAGCAGCTTTTACATTTGCCGACTTCTGTTCCCTCATAATTTTGAACAATTCGGTATTGTGGGAATCTATTTTTAAGGAACTCAAAGTTTTGGTTACTCCAATTAGGATTTCAGGGTCATTATCTTTTAAGAATCCTGAAATTTCTTTTTCAATTTTGGATTTGACCATACTTGGATCTCTTATTATTTCACCTCGATAGCGCCCATCAACCCTATCTAAAACTGAGGGCTCTCCCCATGTACCCAAGGCCGCCAAAGCTTCCCCCCGCAGATTACTGGGCACATTGCTACGTTTTGCAAAAGCAATGAGGTCAACCAACTCCTTTTCCCCACCTACACGAAGGGCAGCATTTATGGCCCTTCGTAACAATGGCTCAGAAGTAAATCTTTGTTCATTGAGTGTATTGGCCAGAGCAGGAAGTGCCTTTTCGATGGACCAATCGTCGTTTATCGCACGGGCTGCCTCCGCAACGATAAATTCGTCCTTATCATTTAAAAAATCTGCAACTTTTTCGTGCTGTAATCTACGCAACACCAAAACGGCTGCTATTCGCAAACTTTTATTTGGATTGTTGACCAAGTCAGCGATAGGATCTACCTTACCTATTCTATACAAGGCAAGAACCGCAGCATGTCTTATATAGACGTCTTTGTCCGCATTTCTTTCGAGTAAACCCAATAGAGGTTGAATGGCCTCTTCATATTGTATTCTTCCTAAGGCTTGGGCAGCAAAGAACTGTACCCTTGCATTTTCATTTTGTAAAAGTGGGATTAAGTTATTAGCTGACTTGGCGTATTTTACATCCCCCAATACTTTTGCAGCTTGTGCCACTATTTCTGGGTCATTATCAGTCAACAATGTTAATAAGGGTGCTGCTTTATTTATATTTTTCCCTGCAATCTGGCCTATACCCCAAATGGCATGAATTCGGGCAAATTGATTCTGTTCTTCTGCGATTACTCTTATCAAGGCCCTATAGCCCCAAAAAGTACGAGTGGCCAATTCAAACTGCGCTTTTTTGCGAATGCGCATATCGGGATATCTTAAAAACGCTACCAGATCAGTAGTCGATTCATTTTCATAATCAAGCGTCATCAGGCGTTGGGTTTCTTTTCGCTCAGTCTCAAGGTCATTTTTTTCTTGGGTCACATCCAACTTCCATACCCGGCCATAATTTTTAGTATTCCATCCTGTTATCCAATCTGAAAAATAGAGGGCACCATCAGGTCCAAAACGAAGTCCCGTTGGTAGTACGCCACTCATAATATCTTGATCCATGCCCAAATCAAAAGATGCACCTTTCGGTTTTAAATCAAAAGACCATATGTGCGACCGACCTGGGTCACCGACGAACTCCACCAAAAAGAATTTGTTTAGCCAGTCTTTACCCAATCCGGTTCCAGGATTAAACGCCATTCCTGTAGGCCCATTGTGAAAATTAACTATCGGGGGAATGATGTATGCTGCTTGCCCTTCCCAACGTGGGACAAAGAGTTTTTCATCCATCCAGACCTTATAGGCATTGTTTTTTGGATCTGTGTATTTACCATATTGCCAATTGGCCCGCCAACCAGCGTCGGAGCCTTCAACAATATGTACTAAACGTTCACTTTCACCCCGATGGTCACCATCATTGTCCGATGAAATTATATTCCCATAGGCATCAAATACAAATTCATGGGTATTTCTAAGGCCACGTGCAAAGACTTCAAAATCGCTACCATCTGGGTTACAACGAACAATAACCCCTTGGTTGGGATAATGATGCTTCTCCCCATTAACCGTAGTTAGGCTGGCGCCAATATCACCAATACCCCAATATATTTTGCCGTCAGGTCCTTCTATGGCTCCAGACATTCCGTGACCACCAAAACCAATATGCACCGCAAAACCATGGGCCAACGAGGTTTTTTCGTCCAAGACGCCATCGTTATTGGTATCCCATAAACGCCAAAAGTCCGGACCAACGCCAACAAATACATCATCATCACGGACAAGTAATGCTCCGGCGACATCTGTAATTTCTTCATTGAAATCTTCTAAAATACGGGTGGAAATATCTGCTATGCCGTTACCGGTTTTGTCTTCCAACATCCAGACTTCATCTTTTTCAACCGTAAGATCTTTCCAGTCGTGGATACTATCGTTGTTTAAATCTTTGAGCCATTCATTTTCTTCGCTTTTTTCAGCTGCAAAAGTGCTTCTTAAAAAAGCCCGACGATCTTCCACGGATTGTAATGCAATTGAAGGGGTCATCCAATCGCGATAACCACGAATATCGAATTCAGAGTTTTTTTGTCGGTTGGTACGGGTTAAATAAATTTTACCTTCATCATCAATATCCATGGCGATGGGATCTGGTGCCAAAGAATCGGAAGCCCATAAACTCAGTAGCAGTCCGTCTGCCAATTGCGCGGCAATATTTTCCCTAGCTTCCTTGGCCTTTGCCACACCGTTTAAGGAATCTTCATATATGGTCAAGGGTATTTCGGTTGGTTTATTTGACTTTTTGCTACAGGATTGAAATAATATCAAGGCGATTGCCAAAATGGATAAGTAGGATAATAGTCTGTTGCGCATAGAAATTCTTAAAAGTATGGTTGTAGTTTTTAAAAATAGGAAATTATACCTAGCAAGGGAAACAGGCGCATTATATTTATTCCATTAGGCCAATATTATAAAAGTACAGAAGCGTTTTATTCTTTTTGTAAAAGCGCAATATCTTGGATGATTCTTTCAATTTCATCATCCTTTGTGCCGTCATAGACCCCACGTATTCGTTTTTCCTTATCTACCAAAATAAAGTTAGGGGTATGAATGAAATCTTGCAGTCCACCATCCCCTTGGTCAACGACGGCAAAATAACTTTTACGGGCAAGGTTATAAATGTGTTTTTTGTCTCCGGTGGCAATATTCCATTTACTATCAACAACCCCATGCTTTTTAGCATATTTCTTTAGTATAGGAATACTATCCATAATCGGTGTAACAGACATTGATAAAAACATCACTTCTTTATCTTTCAAAAAAGTTTGCTGTAGTTTTTCCATATTATTTGACATAATAGGACAAATACTTGGACAACGGGTAAAAAAGAAATCGGTCACATAAATCTTATTTTCGTAGTCCTTTTCGGTTATTGTTTTTCCATTATGGTTGACCAATTCAAAAGCAGCAACAGTATGTTGTGATTTCGCGTTGCGTAAACTTGCGTCAACTAATTCGGGGTTAAAATCAGTTGGATTATAAACTGGCAAGTTTTCTTCTTCGAAAACAATGGCGTACACCAGAGTAAATATACTAATGGCAAAAAATACCATTAGTATAAACGAATATTTTGATTTTTTGAAGACTTCCATTGGGGTTTGATTATAAGACAGAAGTATCTATCGTGATATCGGCATGTTCCCAGGCCTTTTCAAATTCTTGTTTTATTGCCTCGGCTTCCTGAGTTTTACCTTGAGCTTTTAAACTGTTGTGCAGACCCATCAAAGACCAACCATTTTGACGGAGAATATCTAAATCTTCCTTGAATATTTTTTCCGCCTCTTTATATTTATTGGCCTTCATTAGGATAGCTCCTAAATTTTGCCGTGTGGGAATATACCAGGCTGCTGGTTCAGTGTATGTTAGGGCATCTTCAAAAACTACTGCATTTTCAAGATGTTCAGCAGCTTTTGAAAGATTTCCTTGAAGAGCTGCCAATTCGCCGGCCACAACTTCATAAGCTACTTTTGCAATAGATGAACTTGGGTCAAAACCGGCTGCAATCAAATTATCTAAATCAGGATCATTCATCATTCCTTGAATGGCATCAAGTTCTTCTTGTGCTTCTTTTGCATTGTTCTTTCTTACAAAGGCAATGCCCCTTGCATAATGCCAAATGAGTTTTAAATGTTTTATTTCTGCATTAGGATTTGGAGTGGTCAATATTTCATTCCATTTTCCAAATCTGGTATAAGCGAGCAAGGGTACCGATGCAAAATTTTGTAAAAAGGGCATTTCTACCAATTCCCCAGTAGGGACTTTTTCAGCGGTTTTCTTTGCTGCATCGATGGCCAATTCACTATCACCCAATAAACTCGCCGCTGACCATAGAAAATGTATATTATGTGGGTAGTAACCTAAAGGGTACATCCCTTGTGAATAGCATTGTGATATGTAGTCCTCATCGGCAAGAATTGCTGCTTTGTTTACGTTAACTGCATCTAAATACCTACCCACTCGGATGTAGATATGTGATGGCATATGTACTATATGACCTGCGGCAGGCATTAAATTAACCAACCTGTCCGCACTTTTTACGGCAAGGTCGGGTTTTGGCAATTCTACCATATGAATATAGTAGTGATGGGCACCGGGATGATCGGGATTAATTGCTATAGCTTTCTCCAAGGCCGTCTTGGCTTCTGCGATATTTGGCGAAGGGTTCCCGTCTTTATCCCAATAATTCCATGGAACGGTATTCATTACAGCTGCAGCGAATAATATTTGAACATCCGCATCATTAGGGAATTTTTTCAAAACTTGGGTCATGGCCTCCATATAGGCCATGTTCAATTCAGCAACATCTTTGGTCAAATCTTCACTGTATCTGGTTGCTAGCGCTGCAATTAAAGCCTGCTCCTTTGCAGTCGCGTTCGATGCCAGATTTCTAGCTTTTGCAATGGCTTTATTTGTTACGATCTTCCGATCATCAAGGGGTAAAGGATCGTTAATATTGGGTCCCAAAGCGAAAGCCTGGCCCCAATAGGTCATTGCCGAGTTAGGGTCTAAACGTGCGGCTTCCATAAAAGACCGATGGGCTTCGGCATGGTTAAAGGCATACGTAAGTCTTAAACCTTGATTAAAAAAGGTTTGGGCTTGTTCATTTTTTGTGCTGATTACAAATTGTAAATTACCCAAATTTTCAAAAAGCGGTGAAATCTGTTGGGTTGTATCCACGGCTTCCAACAAGAATTTGGTTGGGGTGCATTTTATAAAGCTAAAAGATGCCTTTTGATAATTTCGAGTTTGGTTTTCATTAGAATTTTCATTCATAAAATGGACCAGCAACAAAAGGGCAACTGCCAATATTCCTAAACTGATTTTAGTTCGCATAATGTTCGTTTTAAGATTGTTGTATAAATTTTAATGCTTCCTCGACCTCGGGTCGATTACTGTTGGAATTTTTTGTCAGTTCAATAAGTTGATTAAAATATTGAGTAGCTTTTTCATTTTCACCTGACTGCTTGGCAGCTATCGCAGCGCCGTAAATACCATTAAAGCGATTAGGACGTCTTTGAAGATTAAGTTCATAAGCTTCCAAAGCTTTTTGTGGCTTGTTCAAGCGCAATAGCATATCAGCATAAAGCTCATCTGCCGGAACCACTTCACCTGGTGTTACCGGATGTTTAGATGTTTTACCCTCCATATCGACAGCCATTTCCATCGATAATAAGGCGTCTTTTTCATTTCCCTTTGCCAATGCTAACCAAGCTTCGGCCATTTTAATTTGAATGCCAACCTGATTGGCCTTATACCCATCAGCTATTTCAGCCAGTTCTTTCTGAAGTGATCTTAGAACATCCAACTCATTTTCTGCAGCTTGTAGATTTTTGGTATGTATAGAACCCATTGCACGAGTAAAGTGTACGATGGCTTTTTGCCAAGGAAACGACTCCCAAGCTAAGTCAAGGTTACTTGGCAATTCAATGATAGCCGCGTCTTGCCAATTTTTATTTTCCATGGCAATGCGCGCCGGTATAGCAGCAGCAGTATAAGCAATTTTAAAATTCGACGGAAAAACTTCATCAAACGATTTCAAATAGATGTACTGTTCTATCGCTTTTACATTATCACCAGTTTGGAGGTATGAATACACCAGATATCCTATGGCATGTATTTCCTCGTCCCAATGGGCTCCAGGCGCAACACTCTCGGCGTAGCACGTTGCTGAAGCGGCAGAGTTGATATTGGTGCTAATGGATTCTTCCCACAATCCTAAACGTGTGAAAATATGTGAGGGCATATGCTGTGCATGGGCAGAATTAGGGGCTATTTCCGCATACCTTCGCGCGGTATTCAAACCTAATTTCGCCAGTTCAGGATAATCGTATGAATGAATTATATAATGTGCGATACCGGGGTGATTGGGCTCTTTTACAAATAAGGCATCCAATATTTTACCTGCCTCCCGCTGTATTTTATATGTTTTATCGGTGGGTAGAGCAGAAGCTCGGAGCGCCAAAGCATAGAAAACGGCCACTTCGGTATCGTCTATATTTTCTTGGTACATTTCTTTCATCTTTTGGGCGTATCGTTCTTTTCTTGTCTGATTGTCAATGGTCTCCCAATCCTCATAAAATGCTCCAATGGCCTCTAAATACTGCGCAGCTTTTTTTGACTTGGGCAGTTTTTCGGCAACTTTTAGCAATTTGCTTCCTTTTTCCAGCACGTCATTAGCGGGTGGAGTCCACAAACCGTGATAAATACTCATAGCCACACCCCAATACGCCATGGCGCATTCTGAATCTTGGTCGATTACCTGAACAAAGGCTTTTTCAGCTTCAGTGTACTCAAAGGAATGCAATAACGCAATGGCTAGATTAAAAGTCTCTCTGGTTTCATAATTACAAGATTCTGAAAAGCTGACATCTCCGAATTGCCCATCGCCACAAAGCTGAAGATCGCCTCTTAATAAGTTCAAAGATGCCAAACTGGGTTTTGGTTTTTGGTCTTTACAAGCTGAAAGGATTAGGAATAAGCTTATCAAAACTACCACACTTTTTGAATGCTTCACAGTTTAAAAATTTTAAATTAAGATACGCAATTATTTACTCCGCTGTAGTCGGGTCGATAATACTAGCGACTTCGCTGACCGAATTGGCAGGGATGCCCACTTGTTCGGCGTGTTCTCTAATCATAGCCGCATTCGGTGCGTTGTACACACAATAGACCTTATCAGCGGTTACATAGCTGTGAACCCATTGAATTTGTGGTCCCATTTTTTGTAAGACCCCGCAAGAATTTTGTGAGACCCCCTTGAGCTGCTCTGCGGTTAAACTTCCTGCGCCCGGAATCTCCCTTTCAATTACATATTTTGGCATAATCGTATCATTTAAATGTCCTACTCGTATGGCTTTTCGGTATCTCCCCGTTTTATTGTGGTTGCTGGTCTCCACTTTAATATATAAGTAGGTTATTTGTTGTTTAAGGCCTCGCCTCCAAGATTAAATTAAAGGGCGTTTCCATCGCTCGTTTGAATTTTGTAAACCCGCCTTGGGTGATGACCTCTTTCAATTTCTTTTCCCCTGCTTGGGCGCCTAATGCCAGACCTACTTCTTGGTTTAGTGAGCAAGGGGTACATAGCATGGTAGAAAAAGCATAAAAGGCTCTACCGACGGGATTCAGATTTTCTTCTAAAGTATCTTTGGCAAAGGGTTCAACGACCATGCAAGTGCCATCCGGTTTTAAAGCCGCTTTGGTATGGGCACAAGCACCAACAGGGTCTCCCATATCATGTAGGCAATCAAAAAAGGCGATGAAGTCATAGTCATTACCGGGATAATCTTTGGCAGTGGCTACTTCAAAAGAGATATTGGTCAAACCGGCATCTTTAGCCCTTTCTTTTGCTTGTTCGATGGAGGGTGCATGAAAATCAAAACCGATAAATGAAGAATTGGGAAATGCTTTTGCCATGATAATGGTTGATGCAGCGTGACCACATCCTATGTCCGCTACTTTAGCTCCTTGCTCCAATTTCTCCACAAGACCCTCCATAGCAGGCAGCCAATTGGAAATTAAATTTCCTTCGTAAGAGGGACTAAAAAATTTCTCCGTTCCGCAGAACAAACAATTATTATGATCGCCCCAGGAAACACCTTCACCCGTTTTAAAGGCCTTTTCTATTTTTGGTTCATCGTGATATACCGAAGAAATGGCATAAAAAGCCCCGGTCATAAAAACAGGACTTTCTCTATTTCCAAAAACCATGGTTTGCTCTGGCGTCATTGAAAATTTTTGCGTGTCGGCATCGTATTGCACATAGCCTGAAGCCGCCTGCGCCGATAGCCATTCTCTCACATATCTTTCAGCTGTATTGGTTTTGGTAGCCAACTCGCTAGATGATAAGGGTTCTGATTCGGATAATGTGGTGTAGAGGCCTAGTTTGTCTCCAATAGTGATTAAGGGGCCATTTGCAGCAGCTCCCATTTCAGTTACCACTTTGCCTAGTAAGTCGTGTAATTTTTCCTCGTTTACTTCCATCATATATCTATTTTAATTAGTTATTAATAGTGACAACCACTTTTATAGCAGTTTGCTATACGTTTTGGGGGAAATTTTCGGCCAAGCACTTGGAGGAAATGGCATACTGGCTTTTGTTGTAACAATATTAATAGGTACCCAAAAGAAGGGCTTTCACTATTTACGCAATTGTTAGCAGTATTTATGAATAAGCTTATTTAATAGCTGTTTGCCAATATAGTTGACTATTGCTCCTACAGGCTATGGTACCTGCCAGAGCAATTGACAATTATGGACATACTACCTGTTGTTTTTCCGTTTCTCAGAAATTGAAAATCATAAGAATTTCTGAGTGATAAGCTATAGTGGTAGTTTATTCGCTAATGTTGAAATACTTACTAACGGCATTAAAATCTTCAATATCGACTCCTGCATTAGATAAGTCCGTAAGTATTTTTTTTCTAAAGTTTAAGGCGGTATTTATACTTTTTCCATTACCTGTATCTAGGATTACGTTACTGGGTTCTATGACTAT
>Ga0316209_1001906_pt1 | contig 18917 bp, 18 predicted proteins | sample 6monopyrite_MG_FD_204945 | JGI IMG/M metagenome (GOLD analysis project Ga0316209, IMG submission 204945) | Microbial mat bacterial communities from mineral coupon in-situ incubated in ocean water Damariscotta River, Maine, United States -... | ecosystem: Environmental > Aquatic > Marine >...
AGCCGTCCGATCTGGCAATTATGGCGCTGGGTTTCGAGCCGGAGGATTTGCCCAAGCTATGGGGCGTTGACGGGTTGGAAGTGACCCGCTGGGGCACGGTGAAGGCGGCGTTTACCAGTGGTCAAACGAGCCTTGAGGGCGTGTTTGCAGCGGGCGACATTGTGCGCGGTGCGTCGTTGGTGGTTTGGGCGATCAAGGACGGGCGTGACGCGGCCGAGGCGATTTTGGGTTATCTTAACCAAGTGGATGTGATCGCGGCGCAGTGATGTGATCTGCGTATGACATGCGTATGATTTGTATATGCCGCATGAGCGGGTTGAAACCTTAATGGGTCAGTGCCCCTGACATATGGGAGAGTTATGATGACAAGATTTTTGACCACTGTTGCGATGCTTGCCTTTCCGGTGGCGGCGTCTGCGCAAACATTTGCGATCCCGCAAGGGTGTGAGCCGGTTTTGACGGTGCAGCAGCGAGGCTGCGTGATGGTCAATGTCTGGCAATGTGATGCTGATCCCGAGGGTGACCAGTGGATTGGTCTGTTTGGGCAGGAAGGGCCGCGATCTATCCAGCGTGTTGATGCCGAGTTTCAGTGGGTCGAGGCCTACAGGCAGACCGGCACCGAGCGTTTGGTCGTGCCTGCGCCTGATCCTGCGTCGCTGACCGAGTTGCTGGCCAATGGGTTGGACACATTCGAGTTTGTAATTACCAAGCCCGGCGGGGACGAGCGGAATGTCGGGTTTGATACACTGACCGGGCTTGAAGTTGTGATAGATGGCGAGCCGCTTTTGCAGACCGAGTTCGAGGGCAAGACGTTGTCGATGGATGGCGCGCTGTTGGGCGAGGGCACGGGGCGGCAATACGTCAGCGTCAAGCACCGGCTGTTTTTCCTTGGTGAAAGTTGGGATGCGGATACGCCTGACGAGGTGACAGATTTGTCGCCTGTCGCGTTTATCTATCCGGGAGAGCCGGGGTTCTTTGCCAGCAAGCCGACGTTTGAATGTGGTGTCATTGAATCACGGTTTGCCGGATGAGGGCGGCGGCAATCATAGGGGTGATGATTTTGCCTGTCACCGGGTTGGTAGCGCAGGAATTTGGTTTGCCAGCGGGCTGCACCGCCTATCTGACAGTGCAAAACCGGAGCTGCGCTGTGGAGCATCATTTTACCTGTGAGGGTGATGCCGATGGCACGCAGCGCCGCGTGTCATTATCCGAGGATGGCATGACCTACATGGGGCAGATTGATGCCGAGACCCAGTGGTTGCAAAGTTATCAGCCGTTGAATGGGGAAACCGAGGTTTTAGAGTCTAACCCGCGAGATAGAGCCTCTTTTTCCGCATTGATTGCGACGGGTGCGGATACGTATGATTTCCAGACGCTGTCTGCCGAGGTGGGCACGACCCGTTATGTGGGCCGCGATACATTGACCGGTCAACGCGTCGAGATTGACGGTGTGACGCTGGAAGAGACGATGTATAATCTGAGTGCTTATGCCGCCGATGGAACGCTGCTGTGGCAGTCCGAGGGGCGTGAATTTATCAGCCGTGACTGGCGCATGTTTTTATCGGGCAAGGGTCGCGTGACAACCCCGAGCGATAGTTTCGAGCGCGACAGCACGCCAGTGGAATTTATCTTTCCCGGCGAGGCAGGCTTTCTTTCGACCAAACCAAAATACGGCTGTGGCGTGATGATGTCCGCAGCCCCCGCATTGCAGGAGTTTTTCAATGACAACATATGATCAAGCTTGGGTCGCCTCTGAGGAGGCGAAGCGCAAATGGATGGCCGAGAATGGCCTTTATACCGAAGAGGACGAGCATAGTTCGTGTGGTGTTGGTCTTGTGGTGTCGATTGACGGGACAGCGAGCCGCGGTGTTGTGGAAAACGGCATTAATGCGCTGAAGGCGATTTGGCATCGTGGTGCGGTGGATGCGGATGGCAAGACAGGTGATGGTGCCGGTATTCACGTGCAGATCCCCGTGCCATTTTTCTATGACCAGATCCGGCGCACGGGGCACGAACCTGATGACAAGTTGATTGCCGTGGGGCAGGTGTTTTTGCCGCGCACCGATTTTGGCGCGCAAGAGCGGTGCCGCACGATTGTCGAGGCCGAAGTTTTGCGCATGGGGCATTACATTTATGGCTGGCGTCATGTGCCTGTGAATAATGCGGTGCTGGGAGAGAAGGCGAATGCGACCCGTCCCGAGATCGAGCAGATTTTGATCCGCAACGCCAAGGGGATTGATGAAGAGAAGTTCGAGCGAGAGCTGTATATTATTCGCCGTCGCATCGAGAAGGCGGCGAGCCAGATTGTCGGGTTCTATTTCTGTTCATTGTCGTGCCGGTCGATCATTTACAAAGGCATGATGTTGGCCGAGCAGGTGGCCGAGTTTTACCCTGATTTGATGGATGAGCGGTTCGAGAGCGCGTTTGCGATTTATCACCAGCGTTATTCCACAAATACGTTTCCGCAGTGGCATCTGGCACAGCCGTTCCGCATGTTGGCACATAACGGCGAGATCAATACGCTGAAGGGCAATATGAATTGGATGCGGTCGCACGAGATCCGGATGGCATCGAGTGCATTTGGCGACAAGGCCGAGGATATCAAGCCGATTATTCCGTCCGGATCGTCGGATTCGTCGGCGTTAGACTCTGTTTTTGAGGTATTGGTCCGTGCTGGTCGCAATGCCCCGATGGCCAAAACCATGCTGGTGCCCGAAGCTTGGTCACAGCAAGCCGTCGAGATGAAGCAGTCATGGCAGGACATGTATGGCTATTGCAATGCGGTGATGGAACCGTGGGATGGCCCTGCCGCATTGGCAATGACAGATGGGCGCTGGGTCTGTGGTGGCTTGGACCGCAATGGTTTGCGTCCGCTGCGCTATGTTGTGACGGGTGACGGGTTGTTGATTGCCGGATCCGAGGTCGGGATGGTGCCAATTGACGAGGCCACTGTTGTTGAAAAGGGTGCGCTGGGCCCCGGACAGATGATTGCCGTGGACATGACCGAAGGCCGGTTATACCGCGACGAGGAGCTGAAGGATAAATTGGCAGCGGCCCAGCCGTTTAGCGAGTGGGTCGAGAAGGTTGTCGATCTGAACGACATGATGCGCGATGTGCCCGAGAAGGCCGTGTTCAAAGGTGCCGAATTGCGTCAGCGTCAGGTTGCGGCGGGGTATTCGGTGGAGGAATTGGAGCAGGTTCTGGCACCGATGGCCGAGGACGGCAAGGAGATGATCGCCTCAATGGGGGATGATACGCCGAGTGCTGTTTTATCCAAGCAATACCGTCCGTTGTCACATTTTTTCCGGCAGAATTTCAGCCAGGTGACCAACCCGCCGATTGACAGTTTGCGAGAGAGCCGCGTGATGTCGTTGAAGACCCGCTTTGGCAATTTGAAGAACGTGCTGGATGAGGATGGCTCGCAGACCGAGATTTTGCAGCTTGATAGCCCGTTTGTGGCCAATGCCGAATTTGAGGAGATGATGAACCATTTCGGGGATACCGTTGTGGTGATTGATTGCACATTTGCAAAGGGTGCGGATGCGCTGCGCAAGGGATTGGAGCGTATTCGCGCCGAGGCTGCGGATGCGGTGTCGTCGGGTGCGGGGCATCTTGTGTTGACCGACCGGCATCAGTCGGAGACCCGTGTAGGGATGCCGATGATTTTGGCGACATCTGCGGTGCATAGTGGGTTGACGGCCAAGGGGCTGCGCACGTTCTGTTCGATCAATGTGCGCGCTGCCGAGTGTGTTGATCCGCATTATTTTGCCGTGTTGATCGGTTGTGGTGCGACGACGGTGAATGCCTATTTGGCGCAGGACAGTATTGCGAACCGCGTTGAGCGCGGGTTGATCGACGGCACGCTATTGGAGGCGGTGCACCGCTACCGCGCGGCTGTGAATGCCGGATTGTTGAAGATCATGTCGAAGATGGGCATTTCGGTGTTGTCGTCGTATCGCGGGGGTCTGAATTTTGAGGCGGTGGGTCTGTCGCGCGCGATGGTGGCCGAGTATTTCCCTGGAATGCAGAGCCGGATTTCGGGGATCGGCACCAATGGTATCCAGACCAAAACCGAGGAAGTGCACGCACGCGGCTGGGCTGGCGAGACCGATATTTTGCCGGTTGGCGGGTTCTACAAGTCGCGCCGGACGGGTGAAAAGCACGCGTGGGAAGCCCAAACAATGCATATGTTGCAGGCTGCCTGTGCCAATGCGTCTTATGGGATGTGGAAGCAGTATTCGAAGTCGATGCAGGCCAACCCGCCGATCCACTTGCGTGATTTATTGGCGATCAAGCCCATGGGTGCGCCTATTCCGATTGAAGAAGTAGAGTCTATTACAGCCATTCGGAAGCGTTTTGTCACTCCCGGCATGTCGCTGGGCGCGTTGAGTCCCGAGGCGCATAAGACGCTGAATGTCGCGATGAACCGCATTGGCGCGAAGTCCGACAGTGGTGAAGGCGGCGAAGATCCGGCGCATTTCCATCCCGAACCCAATGGCGATAATCCGTCTGCGAAGATCAAGCAGGTGGCGTCGGGCCGTTTTGGTGTGACGGCAGAGTATTTGAATGCCTGTGAAGAGTTGGAGATCAAGGTTGCCCAGGGTGCCAAGCCCGGTGAGGGTGGCCAGTTGCCCGGTATGAAGGTGACGGATTTGATTGCCCGTTTGCGCCATTCGACCAAGGGTGTGACCCTGATTTCACCGCCGCCGCACCACGATATTTATTCGATCGAGGATTTGGCGCAGCTGATTTATGATCTCAAGCAGATCAACCCGCGCTGTAAGGTCACGGTGAAACTGGTGGCGTCATCTGGAGTTGGCACGATTGCCGCGGGTGTCGCGAAGGCCAAGGCTGATGTGATCCTGATTTCGGGGCACAATGGTGGCACGGGTGCAAGTCCGGGCACGTCGATCAAATATGCCGGTTTGCCGTGGGAAATGGGGCTGACCGAGGCGCATCAGGTGTTGGCGATGAACAATCTGCGAGAGCGGATTACGCTTCGCACTGATGGTGGGCTGCGCACCGGGCGCGATATTGTGATGGCCGCGATGTTGGGGGCCGAGGAGTATGGCATTGGCACGGCGGCCTTGATCGCGATGGGCTGTATTATGGTCCGCCAGTGTCAGAGCAATACCTGTCCTGTTGGCGTTTGCACGCAAGACGAGGCGTTGCGCGCTAAGTTCACTGGCAATGCCGATAAGGTTGTAAATCTGATCACGTTTTATGCCAGCGAGGTCCGCGAGATTTTGGCGTCGATTGGTGCAAGGTCGTTGGATGATGTGATCGGGCGCGCGGATTTGTTGACGCAGGTCAGCCGTGGGTCGGCGCATTTGGATGATCTGGATTTGAACCCGCTTTTGATTACGGTCGATGGCGCGAACAAGATTACATATGATCGTAACAAGCCACGGAACCCTGTGGATGACACGCTGGATGCGCAGATTGTGCAGGATGCTGCGAGGTTCCTGAATGATGGTGAGAAGATGCAGTTGGATTATGCGGTGCAAAACACGTTGCGCACCATTGGCACCCGCACATCGAGCCATATCGTGCAGAAATTCGGGATGCGGAATAATTTGCAGCCTGATCATTTGACGGTGAAATTGCGTGGCTCTGCGGGGCAGTCCTTGGGGGCGTTTGCCGCGCCGGGGCTGAAGTTGGAAGTGTCGGGCGATGCCAATGATTATGTGGGCAAAGGGTTGTCGGGGGGCACGATTGTTGTGCGTCCGCCGATGAATTCGCCGCTGGTGGCGTCCGAGAACACGATTATCGGCAATACGGTGTTGTATGGTGCCACGGCGGGATATCTGTTTGCGGCGGGTCGCGCGGGCGAGCGATTTGCGGTGCGGAACTCTGGTGCCAGTGTTGTCATTGAGGGCTGTGGCACGAATGGCTGTGAGTATACCACCGGTGGTGTCGCGGTGATCTTGGGGTCGATTGGTGCCAATTTCGGAGCCGGAATGACGGGTGGTATGGCGTATATTTATGACCCTAAGGGCGAGGCTGCGGACCTGATTAATATGGAAACCTTGGTCACTTGCCCCGTAACAGTGTCACATTGGGAGGATCAGTTGCTTGATCTGATTACCCGACATAAGGTCGAGACAGGCAGCCGGAAGGCCACGGAGATTTTGCAGCATTGGGAGGCCGAGAAGGCGCATTTTGTGCAGGTTTGCCCCATGGAGATGTTGGTGCATTTGCCACATCCGTTAAGCATTGAGGACGTGGCAATTCCTGCCGAATAACACGCCGCGCACTTGACCGGTTGCCTGCCCCCGTGGCTTATGGGGGCATGGCAAAACCCGCGCGATCCAAAAAGAAAACCGCAGACCCGAAGCCCGAGGTGCGTCGGAGGCGTCCGTTCAGGTTTATGTTGAAATGGACCGCGCGCGGTATTGCGGCTGTGGTATTGATCGCTGTGGGTTTGACCGTTGTGGTGGCGTTCATTAACCCGCCGACGACCCCCTATATGCTGTCGGAATCGCGCCGTCTGGGTGGCGTCGAGCGGGAATGGGTGCCGATGGAGGAGATTGCGCCGGTGATGGCCCGATCTGCCGTGGCAGCTGAAGACGCCAATTTTTGTCTGCATTGGGGGCTTGATGTGAAGGCAATTCAGGCGGCTGTTGATGCGGGTGGTGGGCGCGGTGCATCGACGATATCGCAGCAGGTCGTTAAAAATGTTTTTTTGTGGCAAAGTCGCAGTTGGCTGCGTAAATCATCAGAGGCGTTTTGGACGCCACTGTCCGAGATGATCTGGAGCAAGCGGCGAATTTTGGAGTTATATCTGAATGTCGCGGAGTTTGATGAGGGTGTGTTTGGTGTGCAGGCGGCGGCGCGGCAGTATTTTGGAGTGGATGCCGCGGATTTGAATGCCTTGCAGGCGGCGCGGCTTGCGGCGGTTTTGCCGGACCCAAAACGACGCAATGCGGCCAACCCCACCAATTTTGTGCGCAGGCGGTCAGCATCAATTGTGGACGGTGCTGCCACAATTGCCGCAGATGGTCGCGCCGATTGTTTTACCGATTGATCTCCATTGAAACGCGGGCGCGCTTGCGGCATTGAAGGGGGACACAAACCAGAGGATGCGAAGTTTTCGATGAACCGTTTATATCATTTCCCGCTTTCCCCGTTTTCACGAAAAGTGCGCCTGTCGCTTGCCGAGAAGAAGATTGAAGTTGAGTTGGTTGAGGAACGTTATTGGGAGCAGGACCCTGATTTCCTGCGCCGCAACCCTGCGGGTAAAGTGCCGGTTCTGAAGATGGGTAATCGCACGTTTGCTGATAGCACGGCGATTTGTGAGTATCTGGAAGAGGTGTTTCCGACCCCGGCGTTGTTGCCCAAGTCTGCCGAGGATCGCCATGAAGTGCGTCGTTTGGTGGCGTGGTTTGATGACAAGTTTTACGTTGAGGTCACATCAAAATTGATGGGCGAGCGGGTGTTTCGTAAGATAATGGGCACGGGCTATCCGGACAGTGCGAATGTGAAGGCAGGGTCGCGCGCGGTGAAATATCATCTGGACTATATGACGAGCCTGTTGGACCAGCGCCGTTGGTTGGCGGGCAATGATCTGACCTTGGCGGATTTTGCAGCAGCGGCGCAATTGTCTTGTTTAGACTATATTTCGGATGTGGATTGGAACCGGTCCGAGGTGGTGAAAGACTGGTATGCCAAGATCAAGTCGCGCCCTGCGTTCCGGTCGTTGTTGGCCGATCAGGTGTCGGGGTTTTTGCCGCCGCAACACTATGCAGATTTAGATTTTTAAGATCAGATGACCGGTCTTCAACACCGCTTGGTCGAGTATGCCCAGGAGGCGGGTTTTGCCAAGGTCGGATTTTGCAGGCCTGATGCCACGCCGGAATTACCAGACCGATTAGCCGCGTTTGTGGATGCGGGGATGCATGGGCAGATGGGGTGGATGGCCGAGCGGATGGCGTGGCGCGGCAGTGCCGCGGCGTTGTGGCCGGAGGCGAAAACCGTGATTATGCTGGCCGAGCCTTATACGCCCGAGCATGATCCGATGGCGGTTTTTCAGACCCCGGATGCGGGCGCGATTTCGGTTTATGCCCAGAATAGAGACTATCATGACATCGTGAAGAAGCGCCTAAAGGCGGTTGGGCGGTGGTTGATTGCCCAAACGCCGGATGCGCAGATCAAGGTGTTTGTGGATACGGCACCGGTGATGGAAAAGCCGCTTGCGCAGGAGGCGGGTTTGGGGTGGCAGGGCAAGCATACCAACCTGTTGAGCCGCGATTTGGGGTCCTGGTTTTTTCTGGGCGCGATTTTTACGACGGTGGAATTCGAGCCTAATAAGGCGGAAGAGAGCCATTGCGGGTCTTGCACGGCCTGTTTGGATGTCTGTCCGACAGATGCGTTTCCGGCACCTTACCGGTTGGATGCGCGGCGCTGCATTTCGTATTTGACGATTGAGCATAGGGGCGCGGTGGATCTGGAATTGCGGGCCAAAATGGGCGGTCATATTTATGGATGTGATGATTGCTTGGCGGCGTGCCCGTGGAACAAGTTTGCGGTGGAAGCGCGCGAGTTGCGCTATGCCGCGAGGCCGGATTTGGTCGCACCCCCGTTGGCGGAGTTGGCTGGATTGGATGATGCGGCGTTTCGGGAGAGGTTTTCGGGGTCGCCGGTTAAGCGGATCGGGCGGGACCGGTTTGTGCGGAATGTTTTGTATGCGATTGGGAATTCGGGGGATCAGGCGTTGTTAGGGTCTGTTTTGCCGCTTGTGGATGATGCGGATGAGGCGGTGGCAGATGCGGCGCGCTGGGCGGTGGAGAGGTTGGCGTGATGCACCGCGCGCGATTTTGGTGATTTTTGCGGGGCTTTTGATTATTTGGCGCGAGCTAAAGCTGGGGTTGCAGCGGGCGCAGCAGCGTAGGGCGATGGGGCATGTTGAGGGGACGTAGAAGAGTGAGTATTTGGGAAAAAAGCGAGGGCAAGCCATCGCCCTCGATTTTTCATTCACTTGCACTTGAATTCAAGGAAATAGGAAATTGCCGTCATGATTGCGAAGCCATATGCGTAGAGCCAGACAACGAAAGTTAAAACACCGTTTCCTGGGAGAAACGGGAAAACCCAATTGAATGGAATTAGGAGCGGTATGGCTGCGGGAAACATCCATAGCCAAACTTTTAACGGAACCTTGACTCGAAATTTCCCTTCACAATTTTTGCATTTTACCCAAACCCGTGTTGCCAGAATCCGCTTGAACAAGCCAACAGGTTCAGTTCGGCAGCAAGGGCAAATTCGTTTTGGGTTGAAATCCATATTTTTGACCCTTTGATCTCGATTGTCAGCTTATGCCCGCACAAGCTTTTCGTAGCTTGCTGAGATGTCGAGGGCCATTGCGCCGACTTCGAAGTTGTAGTCGCCGATTTGGCCGACGGGGGTGACTTCGGCGGCGGTGCCTGTGAGCCAGCATTGTTCGAAGGACTCTAACTCTTCGGGCATGATGTGCCGCTCGATCACGTTGATGCCTTTGGTCCGCAGCATGTCGATGACGGTTTGGCGGGTGATGCCGTTGAGGAAGGCGTCGGGGGTTGGGGTGTGCACTTCGCCGTTTTTCACAAAGAACATATTGGCGCCTGTCGCCTCTGCCACGTAGCCGCGGTAGTCGAACATGAGCGCGTCAGAGCAGCCTTTGGCCTCGGCTGCGTGTTTGGACATTGTGGCGATCATGTAGAGGCCTGCGGCTTTGGCTTGGGAGGGGGCGGTTTCGGGTGACGGGCGTTTCCATTTGGCGATGTCGAGTTTTGCGCCTTTGGTTTTTGCGTCGCCGTAGTAGTTGCCCCATTCCCAAACCGCGATGGCAAGGTGCACAGGGTTGCGCTTGGCGGCGACGCCCATGTCCTCGCCCGAGCCGCGCCATGCCACGGGGCGCAGGTAGGCATCTGTGAGGCCGTTTGCGCGGAGGGTTTCCATTTTGGCGGCTTCGATTTCGTCGACCGAGAACGGGATTTCAAAGTCGATGAGGTTGGCGGAGGTGTGCAAGCGTTCGGTGTGCTGGCGGGATTTGAAGATTTTGCCCGAATAGCAGCGCTCGCCCTCGAAAACGGACGAAGCGTAGTGCATGGCATGGGTCAGGATGTGCACGTTTGCGTCGCGCCATGGGATTAATTTGCCGTCCATCCAGATTTTGCCGTCCCGATCGTCGTATGCGCCTGCCATGATGTTCCTCGTTCGAATTTGCATTAGTTGCGTGAATAGGTCCGATGTGGACATAAAGTTACGATATTTCCCGAAATCGCTAACTCTTGAATGTTGGAATGTCAATAAAGCTGACGTATTGTTACGGTGGACTTGAGTAAGGATGCGACCGATGGCCCAAAGCGGACAACCGAGCACGGGGCAGAGCCTGTTGTTTTTGACCGACGAGCAGGTTCGTGTTGGTATCGAGGCGATGTTTTTTGCCTATCGTGGGTTTACGTCGGATCCTGACCGGATTTTGATTGGCAAAGCCTATGGCCGTGCGCATCACCGTGCGGTGCATTTCATTCATCGCAGTCCGGGCACGACGGTCAACAATCTGCTGGCGATTTTGGGTGTTACAAAACAGTCGCTCAATCGTGTGTTGCGCACCTTGATTGCAGACGGTTTGGTGGCGAGCACGGTTGGCCGTGTCGATAAAAGGGAGCGTCATTTGCACCTGACGGATGCGGGGGCGGCGTTGGAGCGAGAGTTATCCGATGCCCAAAGGGACCGGATGCGGTCGGCGTATCGTGCTGCGGGGCCAGACGCCGTGGCGGGGTTTCGTGAAGTGTTGGAAGCGATGATGGATGAGGATATGCGTCTGCAATATGTCGCGATGAGGGATAGACCGAATGATGGCTGATGATGCACACCTGTTGATTGTGGATGATGACGAGCGGATCAGGGGCTTGTTGCAGAAGTTTTTGATGAGGTCGGGGTTTTTGGTGTCGACGGCGCGTGATGCGGCCCACGCAAGGCGGATTTTGTCGGGGTTGGAGTTTGATCTGATCGTGCTGGATGTGATGATGCCGGGTGAAGACGGGCTGACGTTATGTCGTGATTTACGCCAGAAACTGACCACCCCGATTATGCTGCTGACCGCCAAGGGCGAGACCGGAGAGCGCATTGCGGGGCTGGAGGCGGGGGCGGATGATTATCTGTCCAAGCCGTTTGAGCCCAAAGAGCTATTATTGAGGATCAACGCGATTTTGCGCCGTGTGCCTGCGGCCGAGCCTGCGGTGGTGGCCCCCAAGGTGCTGCATCTGGGCGAGGTCCGTTATGATATCGAGCGCGGCGAGATGTGGCATGGCGAGACCCAAGTGCGGCTGACCGCCACGGAAGGCCAGTTGATGAAGATATTCTCAGGCCAGCCTGCAACGCCGATCAGTCGTGCGACATTGGTGGAGGAGTTGAGCCGGTCTGGCAGTCAGACACAGGAGCGCGCAGTGGATGTGCAGATCACGCGGCTGCGTCGCAAGATAGAGGCTGATCCGAAGCAGCCGCGCTATTTGCAGACGGTGCGCGGCGAGGGTTATATGCTGGCCCCTGATCAGGGCGCGCCATGACGACCGCATTAATCACCCATGATGCCTGTTATGACCATGTGACGCCGAACGGGCACCCCGAGCAGGTGGCGCGGCTGGATGCGGTTTTGGGCGCGCTGCGGGATATGGATTTGTTGCGTGTCAAGGCACCGCTTGGGGCCGAGGATGATATTTTGTTGGCGCATCCCAAGGCGCATGTGAATACGATCCGAGAGGCGGCGCCCGACAGCGGCTGGCGCAGTCTGGATGCGGATACGCATATGTCGGTTGGCACGCTGGAAGCCGCGTTTCGCTGTGTGGGCGGGGTGACGCGAGCGGTGGATATGGTGATGGGGGGCGAGGCGAAAAATGCCTTTGTTGCGATGCGCCCGCCCGGGCATCATGCCGAGAGAGAGACGCCGATGGGGTTTTGTTTCTTTGGCAATGTCGCGATCGCGGCGAAATATGCGATTGCGCATCATGGGTTGAGCCGCGTGGCAATTGTGGATTTTGATGTGCATCACGGCAATGGCACGCAGGATCTGGTCGAGGATGATGCGCGAATTTTGTTTTGCTCAACGCATCAAAGCCCGCTGTATCCCGGCACGGGGATGGCCCATGAGGTGGGTGTTGATAATGTGTTGAACTGTCCACTGCCCGAGGGCGCCGGGTCAAAGGCGTTTCGTGATGTGATGGAGCGGGTTGTGTTGCCGCGAGTTGATGCGTTTTCTCCTCAAATTCTGATCATCTCGGCGGGATTTGATGCACATCAGGCTGATCCATTGGCGGGTATGAATTTGACCGAAGATGACTTTGCGTGGGTGACGGATAAGTTGTGTGATCTTGCGGATCGTCATTGCAAAGGGCGCGTGGTATCGAGCCTTGAGGGTGGTTACGATCTGGTGGCCTTGGGCGCCAGTGCGGCCGCGCATGTGAAAGTTTTGAGGGAGAGATCCGAATGAGTGATGACGTGAATGCCATGAGCTTTGAAGCCGCGATTGCCGAGTTGGAAAAGGTCGTGGGCCAGTTGGAGCGTGGTGATGTGGCGTTGGACGAGAGTATTGCGCTGTATGAGCGTGGGGCGGAATTGCGCAAGCGCTGTCAGGACAAGTTGAAGGAAGCCGAGGAAAAGGTTGCCAAGCTGACGCTGGATGGTGATGGCAATGCGGTCGGAACTGCGCCGCTGGATGCCTGATTTACCGCAATTTACGGTGACGCCGATTGTGGATTTGAGCCGTAAGCCGTTTGCGCACGCTTTGTCGGACGCGGCTGCGAGTGCACAGGGGCAAATTGAATGGGCGCTGCACGGTTTGACCGGCCCAGTTCCCGACGCGATGAAACATGCGGTTTCTGGTGGCAAAGGATTGCGCGCATTTCTGGCGATGGAGTCTGCGCGATTGCATGGTTTTCATGGTCAACAGTCGGTGTCTGCGGCGGCAGCGATCGAGGCGCTTCATGCGTACTCATTGGTTCATGACGATCTGCCTTGCATGGACGATGATGATCTACGTCGCGGTCAACCGACGGTTCACAAGAAGTGGGATGAAGCAACGGCTGTTTTGGCTGGTGACGCATTGCATACGCTCGCATTTCAGCTTGTTGCGCAGACGGGATGTCCTGTGAACGAGCGGCTTAATTTGTCCATGTCATTTGCAACGGCTGCTGGCATTCGCGGCATGGTTGGTGGTCAGGCGATGGATATCGCGGCTGAGACAGCTGAAACGCCGCTGACCCTTGATCAAATTATCGCATTGCAAAACGGCAAGACGGGCGCATTGATACGCTGGTCTGCGATGGTTGGACCGTGCATGGCTGGCCGACACAATGACCCGTTGGGTGTTTATGGCGAGTGTCTAGGGCTGGCGTTTCAGATTGCTGATGATGTGTTGGATGTTGAGGGTGACGCCGCCGAAGTTGGTAAGGCCGTTGGCAAGGACTTGGACGCTGGCAAGGCGACGTTTGTGTCGCTGTTGGGTTTGCAAGGTGCGAAAGACCGCGCTGCTGAATTGGTCACAGAGGCATGTGACCGCTTATCGTGTTATGGTGACGAGGCCGAGACGTTGAAAGAGGCGGCGCGCTTTGTTATTACGCGTCGAAAGTAAGAGGCTGATATGACCAACCCAGTGACCCCGATTTTGGACCGCGTTCAGTCCCCTGCGGATATGAAGACATTGACGGATCGCGAGTTGCGCAAACTGGCCGATGAGGTGCGCGCCGAGACGATTTCGGCGGTGTCTGTGACGGGCGGGCATTTGGGTGCGGGATTGGGTGTTGTTGAGTTGACCGTTGCCTTGCACGCGGTTTTTGATGCGCCGAAAGACAAGATTATCTGGGATGTGTCGCATCAGTGTTATCCGCATAAGATATTGACGGGACGCCGGGACCGTATTCGCACGTTGCGCATGAAAGACGGCTTATCGGGTTTTACCAAGCGGTCAGAGAGCCCGTATGATCCGTTTGGTGCGGCGCATTCCAGCACGTCGATTTCGGCTGCGCTTGGCTTTGCCGTCGCGCGTGATCTGGGCGGCGATGCTGGCGATGCGATTGCGGTGATTGGTGATGGGTCGATGTCGGCAGGCATGGCCTATGAGGCGATGAATAATGCGGGCCATTTGGGTAAGCGGTTGATCGTGATTTTGAACGATAACGAGATGTCGATTGCGCCTCCTGTTGGCGCGATGTCGTCGTATTTGAGCCGGTTATATGCGGGCGAGCCGTTTCAGGAATTCAAGGCGGCGGCCAAGGGCGCGATATCTTTGCTGCCAGAGCCGTTCCGGGAGGGCGCCCGCCGTGCCAAGGATATGGTCAAGCATATGACCGTGGGTGGCACGCTGTTTGAGGAGTTGGGTTTTTCGTATCTCGGGCCGATTGATGGCCATGATATGGAGCAGTTGTTGCAGGTTCTGCGCACTGTGAAGGATCGCGCGACGGGTCCGATTATGATCCATGCGATTACACAAAAGGGTAAGGGATATGCCCCTGCCGAGGCGGCGCTGGATCGTGGTCATGCCACTGGTAAGTTTAATGTCGTGACTGGTGAGCAGAAGAAGGCGGCGAGCAATGCGCCGTCCTACACAAGTGTATTTGCCGATACATTGCTGAAATGCGCAGCGTTAGACCCTAAAATTTGCGCGGTAACGGCGGCGATGCCCGATGGCACGGGGTTGAATAAGTTTATGGAACGCTATGCCAGCCGGTGTTTTGATGTAGGGATTGCCGAGCAACATGCGGTGACGTTTAGTGCCGGTTTGGCGGCGGGCGGGATGCGTCCGTTTTGCGCGCTCTATTCGACGTTTTTGCAGCGCGGGTATGATCAGATTGTGCATGATGTGGCGATCCAGCGGTTGCCGGTCCGGTTTGCGATTGATCGCGCGGGGCTGGTGGGTGCGGATGGTGCGACCCATGCGGGCGCGTTTGATGTCGCGTTTCTGGCAAACCTGCCCGGGTTTGTTGTGATGGCGGCAGCTGATGAAGCTGAATTGGTGCGCATGGTGGCCACAGCGGCAGCCTATGATGATGGGCCGATTGCGTTTCGTTTTCCGCGCGGTGAAGGTGTGGGTGTCGAGATGCCTGCCGACCCCGAAGTGTTGGAGATCGGGAAGGGGCGCATGATCCGTGAAGGCAAGCGTGTTGCGCTGCTGTCTTTTGGCACCCGTTTGCAGGAGGTGGAAGCGGCGGCCGAGGCCTTGGCTGCCAAGGGGATTAGTCCGACGATTGCCGATGCCCGATTTGCCAAGCCGCTGGACCGCGAGATGATTTTGAAGTTGGCGGCGGAGCATGAGGTCTTGATTTGCATTGAAGAGGGTGCCGTTGGCGGGTTTGGGTCGCATGTGGCGCAATTGCTGGCCGATGAGGGCGTGTTTGACCATGGGTTGAAGTTCCGGTCGATGGTCTTGCCCGACACGTTTATTGACCAGTCGGACCCGCGCGATATGTATGCGATGGCGGGGCTGAATGCGGACCATATCGAGACAAAAGTGCTAGAGGTTTTGGGTGTGTCCTCTATTGGGGTGCAGCGCGCCTAGGGTTGTTTGAAGCGAGTTTTCAAGCACTTCATCGCGGTTAACCACCGAGTTCGCGCGCTAAAAGGGCCTTGAGCCCCGATTTGTAGTCGGGATAGAGCAATTCTACACCGAGTTCGGATTTGATTTTGTCGTTGCGCACTTTTTTACTTTCGGCGTAAAAACTGCGTCCCATCGGGGTCATGTCGGCGTCTTCGAAATTGATCGCCTCTGGTAGGGGCACGTCGAGCAGTTTTGCAGCATATGAAATGACGTCTTGTGGCGGGGCCGGATCGTCGTCGCAGACGTTATAGATCGCGCCTGGATCTGGCTGTTTGATTGATGCGGCGAGCACGCGGGCGATGTCGGCGACATGGGTGCGGCTGAACACTTGACCGTCTTTGATGATGCGACGCGCTGTGCCGCTGCGCACTTTTTCAAAAGGTCCGCGGTCGGGGCCATAGATACCAGCGAGACGGAAGATGTGGAGTGGCAGGTTGGGGATGCTTTGCCAGTCTGCCTCGGCTTTAACGCGGGCAATGCCGCGTGTGGTGGTGGGCGTGAGGGGTGTTGTTTCGTCGACCCAATCGCCGTTGTGATCGCCGTAAACCCCTGTTGTCGACAGGTAGCCGACCCAAGTGAACTGGGTGGCGCGAGTGCGGATTTCAGACACTAATGAAGCCAAAGTTGGGTCGCCTGCATCATTTGGCCCTGCCGAAATCAGGATGTGAGTTGCGGCGTTGAGAGCGGGCGTCATGTCGGCACCCGGCCAGATACGAGGTTCGACACCTTCGTGCATCATGCGCGTTGCTTTGTCCTCATTGCGCGTGGTGCCGATGATCCGCCAGTCTTGCGGCAGCAGAATTTTGGAAAGGGCGCGGGCGGTGTAGCCATGCCCGAAGGAGAGGAGAGTTTTTGTCATATGTCAGTGGTGCGCGAAGTCTTGTGCAGATGCAAGTCTATGCTAGCGTGAGGGTATGAGCCGTGACCCGACAGTGAAAGATGCCTACCGCATGTCATCGCAGGATGATGTGAAGCGGTTGTATCGCCATTGGGCCCACTCCTATGACAGCGGATTTGGCGATGGTCAGGGATATCAATTGCCGAGGGCTGTTGCGCAGGCGTTTTTGACTGCGGGTGGTGCGGGTCCTGTTTTGGATGTCGGTGCCGGCACGGGGTTGGTTGCAGAGCATTTGGCCAGTTATGAAGTAGGTCCGATCGATGCGCTTGATGTGTCGGATGAAATGCTGGGCGTTGCGCGGATGAAGGGTCTGTATCGTCATTTGATGGCGGCGGATGTTACGGCCCCTTTGCCGTCTATTGCGGGTGAATATCGCGGTGTGATCAGTGCTGGAACATTCACGATGGGTCACGTCGGACCGGAGGGGTTATTGCCGTTGCTTGATGTGGCGGCAAGTGGTGCGGTTTTTGTGATTTCGGTGAATGCCGAGCACTATGAAACTGCTGGTTTCGCCAAGCAGATGCGGGCCTATAGTCCCCTAATTCAGGGTCTAACATTGAGAGATGTGCGAATTTATGATGATCGTGCTGACGAAGCGCACCGCAACGATATGGCCCGCTTGATGGTGTTTCAGAAGGCCTAATATCCTTTCCAGATCGGGTCACGTTTTTCTGCAAAGGCCCGCGCCCCTTCACGCTGATCTTCGGAAGCATAGAGCGTGTCGACGGAGCCGAGCTGCCGCTTGGTTATCCGGTTCATGCAGTCCTGAAATTTGCTGTCTTCTGCGTCGCGAACGATTTCTTTTATCGCAGCGGAGACCAGAGGCGGGCCGGACGCGATGAGTTGGGCCATTTTCATGGCAGCGGCTTGCAAGCGGTCAGCTGGGTGGACGTGGTTAATGAGCCCCCAACCAAGGGCGTCGGTGGTGTCGAACCAGCGTCCCGTAAGCAGAAGCTCCATCGCGATGTGATAGGGGATGCGTTTGGGCAGTTTCACGGAGGCCGCGTCGGCCACGGTGCCCGAGCGGATTTCAGGAAGCGCGAAAGTGGCATGGTCGGCTGCAAGGATAATGTCAGCGGAAAGTGCCAGTTCAAGACCGCCGCCGCAGGCGATCCCGTTTACGGCGGCGATGACCGGTTTATTCATATCGCGCAATTCCTGTAAGCCACCGAACCCGCCGATGCCGTAGTCTCCGTCGACCGCATCACCGTCATTGGCGGCCTTGAGATCCCAGCCGGGGCAGAAGAATTTGTCGCCCGAGCCTGTGATGATCGCTACACGCAGGTCGGGATCATCGCGGAAGGCGGCGAAAGTTTCCCCCATGATCCGACTGGTGGCCAGATCGATTGCGTTAGCCTTGGGTCGGTCAAGGGTCACGTGCAAGACGGCACCGTCGCGTCGTGTGATAATGGGATTGGTCATTTTGCGATCCTAATCAGGGCGTCTGCAACGATTGCGCTACGTGTCGTGCAGATAAGAGGGTTGATTTCAACTTCTTCAATAATGTCTACATTCGCAAGAACATAGTCTTGCAGGCAAAGAATAGCGTTGACGATTTCATCGATATTACACGCGGATTTGCCCCTGTAGCCAGTGAGTAATCTGTAGCATTTCAGCCTTGTTAGGGACTGTTTTATCGTCGCGGGGCTGCTAGGTATAAGCATTGAAGTGGTGTCTTGTAAGAGTTCTGTCATGATGCCACCTGCGCCGATTGTCAGAATAAAACCATGGGCGGGGTCTTTAACGATACCGACCAGCAGTTCGGCCACGGTGCCGGTAATCATTTCTTCGATGAGGTAGGATTTGATTGGCATCAAGGCGGCAGCGGCAATGACCGCATCGGCGTTGGGCAGGTTCAGGTGCACGGCGCCTGCGTCTGTTTTATGTGAAATTCCGACCCCTTTGAGGGCGACAGGAAAGTGCAGCCCGCTAAGATCGGCGGTTTGCATGGCGTCGGTTGTTATGTTGCGCGGGATGCGAAGGCCATGTGTGGCGAGGGCGCGCTTTGCGTCCGCTTCAGTGAGGGTTTTGCTTTCTTGATGAGGTATTGGCGGTGTCAGGTCGCGGTCAATATCGGGTGTCGCCATTGGACCCGAGCAGGCGACGGCGGTTAGGGCGTCGCGGAGACCGTTAAGAGGAATGACCCCACCTTCCATCAGTTGCTGCGCCACAGATTCGGGCATCAATTCGGGAAGCGTCGCGACCATCGCGATATTGCCGCCGGTTTGCGCATGCGTGTTCAGGGCGGCTTGCACGGCACAGTCCCAGTCGGATGGGTCGCAGCGGTCGGCACGGGGGAAGTCGACGATGAGCAGGGTGAGCGCCAAATGAGTGTCTATCAGGGCGGAAAATGCGGCAGTCATGGCATCGGTATCGCGCCAAATGTAGGTATGGTAGTCGAGGGGGTTGGCGAGAAAGACCTTGGGTCCAAGAGCTGCGGAAAGAGCGTTT
>Ga0316209_1001907_pt1 | contig 18917 bp, 18 predicted proteins | sample 6monopyrite_MG_FD_204945 | JGI IMG/M metagenome (GOLD analysis project Ga0316209, IMG submission 204945) | Microbial mat bacterial communities from mineral coupon in-situ incubated in ocean water Damariscotta River, Maine, United States -... | ecosystem: Environmental > Aquatic > Marine >...
TAAAATCGGTGTTGATGGGCTTTGGTCTCGACTCCGATGCCATCCACTCGCCAAACGAACATTATGGTATTTTCAATTACCTTAAAGGGATTCAGACCATTCCGTTTTTCTATAAGAATTTGGTGGAGGGTTAAATGACTGAATCTCAGATGTCGCGAAGGTCAGTTCAGTTTTTTTCTAATCTGAATAGCCAAATACTGGCGATAGGGTTTCGCAGAATTGTTCAATACGGAGTTAAGCTGGCTAATCCAGAAATCTTTTCGCTGATGTGGCAGAATATGTGCAAACACATCGGTAATTGACTTCCATCCACCATTCCGCTTTAGAACCAATTTTTCATGGTTGAGGTTGAGAACATCGACAAATGATTGGACTTGATTCATAATTGAATCGCTCAGTTCACGTTTTGCTCTTATACTTCCATTTGCCGATGCGTCAATAATACCAATTGTACTTCAAAATGTGCTATAAACCTGAGTTCGATTATTCTTTGGGGTTCAGAACGCCTATAAATAGTGAGTTTCAACTGAAAATGATGAAGGAATAGCGGGCTATTTCGAGTCATTTTCAGGCCGAAAACTGCTGTTTAGAGGTGATATGATAAAAAGCTTTCCCATGAAAATCTGAACCTGCAAATAATAATCGAACTCAGGTTATAAAGAATTTGAATTATTTTTTGCTCCGATGATTTAAAAAATTCAGGCACCCCGATAGCTATCGGGGCGGCTTTTAAAGAAATCAAAGAGTAAATCAACGCCCCCATCCCTTCATTACCAATAACTGAGAGTCTATCAAGCGGTCAGGCTATCATGCGGAATATTTCTAGCTCGTAAAGCCCGGTCTAATAGCAGTTTACCCCATCCATCTGGCAACGAATCGTTGAACACACCGAAAAGCCCGTCAAATGTTCTGTCGTGGTTTTGTATCAGTCCTTTTTGAAGTGGTAGTTTGACGGGAGATATTTCAATATCCGAATCCAGAAATTGTTCGTCATATTGGAAGTATATGAGCCCACGTTTAATGGCTAATCTACCTAAAGGTACTTCTTCTGACTCGAAGTTCAGAAGTACGTTCATTATTTTAATGTGCTGAAATTCCACGTCTATTTCTTGAATAAATCATCAATAGAGTTCGGTGTGTTTTGAGGTTTTAGTAAGTCATCCAAATCTTCCAACCTTCCAAGTGTAGCTATAATCTTCACTAAGGATTCTAAAGAGATTTTTCCAGTTGTTTCAAACCTTTTTAGGCTGCCTAACGATACACCAGAACGTTCTGAAAGCTGCTGCTGAGTGAGTTTGTGCTGCTTTCTCAGCAATCTGCCTCTACCAGATAGTTGCTTAAGAACCTCGATATTTGATTTAAACTTCATGGGTATTATATTGGCTAAATATAGTCAATATCAATACAAATAGCTATTATATTAGCTAGTTAAACTAAGCGTTGGTGTGTTAAGCAAACTTCTTCTTAAACCAAGCCGTAATCTGCTTTCTAAAGAAAGCGTAGATGAAAATGCCGGCCATAATGTATGGCATAAACATGAGGTAAACGATGGCGTTGTTTAGCCCGTTGCCAATGGTAAAGGCATCATCGCTTAATTGGTTGGATGCGGTAGAAGCACGGCACATAGAGCATTGGGCATCGGCCAGTTCCGGTAGAAACAAGAAAGAAAGTATTGCAAAAAGCAGGAGCAAGTTAGAGCCACCGCACACCCTTGGACCCTTCGAGGGCCTCAGGGCAGGCCGCTCAGGATAACCCATCGCTATTTCGGAACGCTTCTTCATCAGAATTGGTAATACGGTGATATCATTAGGTAAACCACTACGCCCGTAACGGTTACATACAACCAAATTGGGAAGGTAAATTTAGAGACTTTCCGATGACGTTTTGTCTTCCCTGTTAGCCCTAAGTAGAAAGACACGAGCACCAATGGCAGCACAACAGCAGCCAGCAGGATATGCGATAGCAGAATAACCAAGTAGAACGGACGCATTGGGTTGTCTGCTGGGAATTTGGTCTCTACACCAAACGAATGGAAAATGATGTACGAGACAAGGAACAGGCTCGACAGCACGAACGTGGTGATGTTCAATCGCTTATGCCATTGGATCTTCTTATTCTTAATGCACCACAGAGAAGTAACCAGCAAGACTGAACATGTTCCATTGATAATTGCGTTGAGCATCGGCAGAGGCTTTGCCCAATCTGGAATCAGATTGTCCTGCTTAGGCAACGAATAAAGTACCGTAACAACTCCGAACACAACCACTGAAAGCACCATAATTAATTGGAAGACTCTTTTGTCGTTCATTCTTCGGGCTTGTTGTTCTTCTTCAGCTCAAGATTGTACTCGGCAATCAGCACTTTAATATCATCAATAAGGTCTCGTATTTGATGGGCATCGGTGCCATCATATACACCTATAATGTTTCCATTATCATCCTCGCGCGAGCGGAGCACACCTTCTTTATCTATCAATACGAAATACTCTGTGTGAAGAAACCCGCCTGGTGCTGAGTTGTCTTCCATGGCACTCGAAAGGTAATCGTAGGCAACGGCATAAAGCGAGTCTTTTTCTCCTGTTAGGAAATGCCAATTCTTAGAATCGATTTTTCTATTCTCAGCATATTCTTTCAAAACCTCTGGTGTATCGTGCTTTGGGTCTACCGTATGCGATAGAATCATAAACTCATCGTAATGCTCAAACCTGTCCTGAATCTTCATCAGATTGGCAGTCATAATTGGGCAAATGGATGGGCACGAAGTGAAGAAGAAATCAACCAAGTAGATTTTCCCTTCTACATCCTTGTTGGTAATGGTGTTTCCTTCTTGGTCTGTGAAAGAAAACTGCGGAGCCTTTCGGTTCACGGTTTCGCCATCCATATCAGTATAGGTGATAAAAGGAAGGTGAGCAAAATTGTGCTCACCCCTTACAAAAATCAAGTATAAAATGGTTGGAAGAAAAAGTATCGCAAAAAGGATGAGATATTTTTTCGTTCCTCTCTCTCCCTTCATCAGAATCCGAAGTAATTTTCAATAGCGGGCCGAATGGTACCGCCATACAACGCCTCATTCAAACAAATGGCAATCAAATAGCCAATTAGAATGAAATAAGGAGCAAGAATAGTCCATTGAAAACTCTTCTTTTCATCTCCCAAGTGCATAAATATCATAACGATGTAACCAGCCTTAAAAAGGGTGAGGCCGATGAAGGAAACCTTAAGGAACATCGCCATGGATTCATCACGAGACCACATCATTCCCATTGCAACTTCCACGATAGTTACGACTGACAACAGTCCCAACACCATCATGAATTTCTTGCGCATTTTCTTGCCTTCCTCCTCGCTGTGGTGAGTGTCTAGGCTGTATTCGTATATATCGTCTCTTGCGTCCATTTTATTTAGCTAAGAGCTGCAAGCTTCAAGCTGCAAGCTGTGGTTTGTTCTGTTTTTTACTGTTCGCTACTCGCTGGTCACTATTCACTTAGAGAAGGTAAAAGAAGGTGAAAACGAAGACCCATACAAGGTCAACGAAGTGCCAGTACAGTCCTGACTTTTCAACCATTTCGTAGTGTCCTGTCTTTTCAAATTTGCCTTCAACCACCATTAAGAAAATGATAAAGTTGATAATAACTCCGGAGAATACGTGGAATCCGTGGAAACCCGTGATGAAGAAGAAGAAGTCTGCGAAAAGCGGCACTCCATATTCGTTGTGGCTCAAATTAGCACCATGGATATGCGTGGCCGTTGATTTCATTACGGTCGCCTCATGTCCGCTAACCTCTCTAAAACCGCTGAATTCCGTTAATGAACCTTCTCTGTTTACCGGAACAAGAAAAACACCTTCGTCAAGTACGTGAGTCTGAGGGTCAATCTTGTGTCGCATTACGGTTACGCCATCTTCCAATAGGTAAGCTCCGTGCTCTGTTCCGTGGATGAAATGATACCACTCCCAAGCCTGCGAACCAACGAAAATCGCTCCTCCAACGATGGTCAAAACCATCCAGAATTGAACCGATTTCTTTTTCATCCTGTGTCCTGCTTCCACGGCCAAAACCATTGTTACAGACGATGCAATAAGTACAAATGTCATAAACGCAACATATGCCAGTTCGATATGGCCATCGTAGAACGGAAAGTGGGTGAACACATCACCGGCTGTCGGCCAAATGTCTTCATACTTATGGCGCATGAAACCATACGCGGTAAGCAGTCCTGAGAATGTGAAGGCATCTGAGATGAGGAAGAACCACATCATCATTTTTCCATAGCTCACTTTGTACGGTGAGGTTCCTCCGCCCCACGGAGATGCGCTATGATCGCTGTGCGATGAAGCGGCTGTTTGACTAACGTGTCCTGACATTATTTAGACTGATTATAAAGACCTGATTTTTAAGTCGCTGCAATTTTAACGAATAAATAGCAAAAACAAGAACAGGTAAACCCAGAGAATATCTAGAAAGTGCCAATAGATGGAGCCGAGCTCTATTGGTAGCACATTTTTCTGGGTTAATTTGCCCGAAAAAGTTTGAGCCATCAGGACTAAAAGCCAGATTAATCCTCCCACAAGGTGAAAAACATGAAGACCTGAAAGGATGTAAAGAAATGAGGCACTTACATTGAATGTATCTTCAATACGTTTATTGATTGGTTCTGAATAAGAGATATCTCCTGGTTTATAAAAATTCCCTTGGTCGTAAAGAACTGGTTCACCTTTCATCAGAATGGTGTAATCCACACCGTACTCGCCTTTCATGTTTCCGAGATTACCAAGGAAGAACTTTCCTTCTGATTGCAATTCAGACCAACCTAAATATTGCGTTGCTGTAAAACCAAGGCCAAGAATGAGTGTGGCAACCAGCCAACGTTTAAGGCCGCCAACATTTCCACCATCAATACTTCGTTTTGCAAGGAAAATTGTGAGGCTACTGATTACCAGCAGAACGGTGCTGAGGGTGAACATCTGCGGCAGCTCATCTTGCACCCAAAAATGATCGGCTTGCAGAACGATGTATGCGCTAGTAAAGGCAGCAAAGAACATGGAAATGCTTGCTGCGACTAACCAGACCAACATCTTTTTGGCTCTGGCGTTCGTAAATTTTATTTTGGTTTCATTTTCCATTAGAGGAGTGTATCAATGAGGTAGGCTAATTGAACAACGGGCAGATATACAAATGAGCCAAACATGAGTTTTTTTGCATCCTCAGAAGACAGCGAACGATAAAGTTTTAATGCCTGCCACGCAAAAATTAGTCCTGCACCAATTGCTATTATGACCGAAAAAATGCCAGTATAGCCGAAAAACATGGGCAATAAACTGACAGGAATCAGCCCGATGGTATAAATGAGGATTTGAAAGGCACTTGCTCGGTCTCTACCGCCTGCAGAAGGCAGCATTTTGAATCCGGCTTTCAGGTAGTCGTCATTTACTCGCCAAGCAATGGCCCAAAAATGTGGGAATTGCCAGATGAATTGCACAGCAAACATCAACCAAGCCAGTAAGGTAATTTCTCCGAAACCTTTAGTGGCAGCCACAACGCCTAACATGGCGGGAATAGAGCCAGGGAAAGCGCCAACGAAAACCGCGAACGGTGTTTTTCGTTTCATGGGAGTGTAAACAATGGTGTATAATACCAATGCGATAAACCCGAGAATGCCGCACATTGGGTTGATGAAATAGCCGAGAATTCCAATTCCAAGAACACCAAAAAGCGAAGCAAGAATCCAAGCTTCGATTACCGACATTTTTGAAGTGGGTAAAGGACGGTTTTTAGTGCGGTCCATCAAGGCATCGAGATCGCGCTCAATGATCTCGTTGAAACCGTTGGATGCGCCTGTGAGGAGCGTTCCGCCAATGATGAGGGCGGCCAGAATGGGAAGGCTGAATTCAGAAACGGCCACTCCGTAACAGATGGCGGACGAGAGAACGACCAGCGAGGCCAGGCGGAGCTTCAGGAACTCTGAGTAGTCTTTCATCTTACTTTGAAAGACCATACGTTTCACCACATGTTCACTATCGTTTATTGACAAGGACATAGACTTTTTGGCATTGAGACGATGATTATTCTGTCTCATATCAAGAAGAACATTTTCTTAGCCACAGAAACACATATTTTCACAGAAGAACACAGATTATTTTTGACTATTTGCCTGTCGGAGTTCGTGAATCTTTGATGTCCTTAATAATCTCCTCGGCAGTTCTGCTATCTTCCCAAGCACCGAACAACTTGTCGAAATCTGAGTTTGAGGATTCGTTATCATCAATTGAATTCGTTAGCTTAATTATCAGTTGCTTCTTGGAACGGTTGTCCAACTTGGTCAAATACCCGAAGTAATGGTCTATTGACCTTCTATTGATTTTCAAGCTCCCCATTTCGATGCAAAGTTAAGGCTTTAGCTTTTGAAGTTTTTCCTTACAGCTTTGCTTTCACTTCTACAATCTCGTATCCTTCAATAATATCGCCTACTTTGATGTCGTTGTACTTGTCTATGTTCAGACCGCACTCAAACCCTTTGGCCACTTCCTTCACGTCTTCTTTAAAGCGTTTGAGGGATGCAAGTTCGCCTGTGTAAACAACGATTCCGTCTCTAATTACTCGCACCTTGGTGTTTCTACTTACTTTACCATCTAGAACCATACAACCTGCAATAGTTCCAACTCTAGTGATTTTGAATGTTTCTCGAACCTCGATGTTTCCAACGATTTTTTCTTCGAATTCAGGTGCCAACATACCTTCCATTGCAGACTTAACCTCCTCAATGGCATCATAGATAATGCTGTAGAGTTTAATCTGAATTTGTTCCTGTTCGGCCACTTTTCGTGCATTCATGGAAGGACGAACTTGGAAACCGATAACAATCGCATCGGAAGCGGATGCAAGCAATACGTCCGATTCAGAAATTTGACCAACACCTTTCATAATGATATTAATCGCAATTTTCTCTGTAGAGAGTTTGAGAAGTGAATCAGAAAGTGCTTCAATCGAACCATCCACATCACCTTTAACGATAAGGTTGAGCTCTTGGAAATCACCAATGGCAATTCGCCTTCCAATCTCATCCAACGTGATGTGTTTCTGAGTACGAAGCCCTTGCTCACGCTGTAGCTGAAGTCTTCTTGTTGCAACGGACCGAGCTTCTCTCTCATCTTCCATTACATTAAATGTATCGCCAGATGATGGTGCTCCGTCCAATCCCAACACCTGTGCTGGCATAGATGGTCCTGCCTGATCCATTGGAAGGCCTCTTTCGTTAAAAAGCGCTTTTACTTTACCGCTATAACTGCCTGCTAGAAGAACGTCTCCGACTTTAAGTGTACCTGCCTGAACAAGCACGGTAGAAACGTATCCACGACCTTTATCAAGCTCAGATTCGATGATTGTACCGACTGCGCGCTTACTTGGGTCCGCTTTTAATTCAAGCAATTCGGCTTCAAGCAATACTTTTTCTAGAAGAGATTCAACTCCTTCTCCAGATTTAGCGGAAATTTTCTCACACTGGTATTTTCCACCCCAATCTTCAACTAGAATATTCATCTGCGAAAGCTCCTCCATAACCTTGTCTGGGTTGGCTCCGTCTTTATCCATCTTGTTAAGTGCAAAAATCATTGGAACCCCTGCCGCTTGCGCGTGATTGATTGCCTCTTTTGTTTGAGGCATCACGCTATCATCAGCCGCAATTACAATAATTACAACGTCTGTTACTTGGGCTCCACGAGCACGCATGGCGGTAAACGCTTCGTGACCTGGTGTATCTAAGAATGCAATACGCTTTCCGTCTCCGAACTCAACGCCATAAGCACCAATGTGCTGGGTAATACCACCAGCTTCTCCGCCAATTACGTTGGCGTCACGGATGTAATCCAGTAAAGAAGTTTTACCGTGGTCTACGTGACCCATGATGGTAACGATTGGTGGGCGAGCAATCATTCTTTCTTCGTTATCGTCCTCTTCAAGGATACTATCTTGAACTTCTGCACTCACAAACTCAAGTTCGTGGCCAAATTCTTCGGCAACGATGGTCAATGTTTCTGCATCCAACCTCTGGTTGATTGAAACAAATAGGCCCAAACTCATACATGCCCCGATGATTTCGTTCACCTGAACGTCCATCATGCTTGCCAATTCATTTGCAGTTACAAACTCGGTAACCTTCAGAATTTTCTTTTCGAGTTCTTGTTGTTCTTCGTGCGCCTCTGTCCTTTCGGCAATAGCTTGTCTTTTCTCTCTTCTATATTTTGCTCCTTTTGACTTGGTTTTATTGCCGCTTAAGCGAGCAAGCGTTTCTTTAATCTGTTTTTGAATTTCTTCATCGGTAAGCACTGGCTTTTTTCCTCGTGCTCCGCGGTCGGCTGCTCGTCCAGCTCCAGCTCCGGTTCCTCGTGGTCGATCGGCAGCACTAGGGGTGGTAGCACCTCCTTCGGCAGGGCGTCTTACGCGTTTACGTTTACGCTTTTTATCAGCAGAATCGTTAGAAGTGGCAACAGGCTTTTTCTCTCTAGGTTTTTCAACTGGAAGTTCCATTTTACCAAGAACTTTGGCTCCTGCTAGTTTATCTACCTTAACCTTAATAACCTGATCTTCTACACTATCGGCCTTCGCTTTTTTTGCTGCCTCCAAAGCAGCTTTGTCTGAAGTTTCTTTTTCTTCCTTTGCTTTTTCGGCAGCCTCTTTTTCTTCCTTCTTTTTTTGCGCCTTCTGTTCCTCTAGTTTTTTCTTGCGGGCAGCGGGGGTCAAATCGTCAAGGTTGATTGTACCCATCACCTTCGGGCCATCTACCTTGGTAGTTTCGGCTTTAACAACCTTTTCTTCCTTTGTTTCTGTAACGGCAGGCTCCGCAACTGGTTTTTTAGCAGCGGGTTTCTCCGCAATCGGCTTCTCAACAACTGGTTTCTCAGTAACTGGTTTTTCAGCAGCAGGCTCTTCTACTTCCGCTGGTTTTTCAACTGGGGCTGGCTTTGCAACTGGCGCTTTTGCTTCTTCTTGCTCTTCGGAAGCCGCCATTCGCTCATCCTTGCGCTGTTGAAGAACTTCGGCCTTAGCCGCAGCTTCCATTTTAAGCTTGCGGTCTGCGGCAAATTCCCCCACAAGAATGCCATACATTTTCTCATCCAACTTGGAGTTGGGGTTGACATCTGCATAGCCGTTCTCCTTCAGGAAACCGACAATAGTCGTTTTACCTACGTTCAGGTCCCTGGCAACGGCACCCAATCTTCTAAGTATTCCTTCTGCCATCAGTGGTGGTTACTTTTTTATTCTTTTAGATTGATAAGTTATTTATCAGTCTGCAAATTCTTCTTTCAATACTTTGAGGATGCTGTCAACCGTTTCTTCTTCAAGATCGGTTCTCTTTACTAATTCCTCTTTACCGATTTCGATAACACTCTTAGCTGTATCGCAACCGATTCCTTTCAACTCATCTAGCATCCAGCTTTCAATCTCATCAGCAAATTCTTCAAGATCAACGTCTTCAACATCTACATCCGAATCTCGGTAAACATCAATTTCGTATCCGGTAAGCTGTCCGGCCAAACGAATGTTGAAACCGCCTTTTCCGATTGCTAATGAAACCTGATCTGGCTTTAAGAACACATCGGCTTTCCCTGTTTCGTCATTCAGCTCCATTCTAACAATTTTTGCTGGACTAAGAGCTCTTTGTATAAAAAGCTGAGAGTTATTGGTGAAATTAATCACGTCAATATTCTCATTTCTCAACTCACGCACAATTCCGTGAATACGTGAGCCTTTCATACCAACACAAGCTCCAACGGGATCGATACGGTCATCATAAGATTCAACCGCAACCTTCGCTCTCTCGCCAGGTACCCGAACAATTTTTTTGATTGTGATAAGACCATCGAATACTTCAGGAACTTCATTCTCGAACAAACGTTCTAGGAATCGACCATCGGTTCTAGACATGATTACAACTGGGTTGTTGTTTCTCATCTCAACTTCTTTGATGATTGCACGTACGGTATCGCCTTTCTTGAAATAATCGCTCGGAATCTGGTCTGTTTTCGGAAGGATTAGTTCGTTTCCTTCATCATCCAAGATTAGTATTTCACGTTTCCAGATTTGGTACACCTCACCAGTAACCAACTCTCCTTCGCGGTCTTTGTATTTTCTGAAAACGTTGTCTTTTTCCAACTCCATAATACGTGAAGCAAGGTTTTGACGGATTGCTAAAACTGATCTACGTCCGAAATGCTCCAGTTTAATTTGCTCAGAAACCTCTTCACCAACTTCAAAGTCGGCCTCAATCTTTAGAGCTTCCGATAACGGAATTTCCAATACGTCATCCTCCAGTTCTTCGTCCGCAACAATTTCGCGGTTTCTCCAGATTTCGAGGTCACCTTTATCCACATTGATAATCACATCAATGTTCTCATCGGTGCCATATTGTTTGATAAGCAACGAGCGGAAGGTGTCTTCCAAAATGCTCATCATTGTTACCCTATCAATGTTCTTGAATTCTTTGAATTCTGAAAACGACTCAATCAGATTTAAACTGTCCATTTCTATTTATTTGAACGATATTACTGTCTTTGCTTCTTTTATTTCACTGAGCGGAATAGTTACTGGTTCCGCCTCTTCTTTTTTCTTCTTTTTTTCTGGCTGAAGAGTGATTTCTTCTCCAGAAAAATTGGTCAATTCACCTTTAATAGTACTCCCATCCAAGGTTGTGACCTTAATCTCTCGCCCCACATTCTTCTTGTATTGTAGCGGATGTTGGAATGGCTCGGTTAGCCCAGGCGATGAAACCTGTAATTCGTAATCCTCAACTTCTCTATCCAAGTTCCCTTCAATTTGTCGACTAATGTTTACGCAATCTTTCACGTTCAGTCCGCCAACGGCATCTACAAACACTTGAATCCGATTTGTGGGAAGCACTTTTACCGATACAATGAACTGATCAGTCCCTCCGATCCTTTCCTCAATCAATGCTATAATGGTAGCTTCTGTTATCATCATTAAAAAAGGGACCTGCTGGTCCCCTCTATCAAATAATCCTCAAATCGAGTGCAAATATAAGAGTTTGATTTCAAGTTGCAAGAACACGAATTATTGGGGTGTTGGAAAAGAGCTGAAATTGAAAAGCACCCATTTCCTCAAATTGCCGTCTGTAATACCAAAGAGTTAAAATCGAGTTGTTAAATTTGCGCGCCTTACACGAAACTTACATTATGTATAAACACCTCATCCTTGTATTGACACTTCTTTCTGTTTTTGCTTTCAGTTCTGTTAACGCACAAGACAAATTAGACAGCAGACTTCTTTCAAAATTTTCAAAGAAAGAGCTTAAGTCAATGGATGCTGCATCTTTGAATTATTGGACGTTTTACCTTGAAAACAGCTTTGATGTTGCAGATCTTCCAAAAGGAAAGGGGGCGGATGCTGTTGCTCAAACCATCAGCCTAAAAAGCATGGACAAAAAGGATATAAATGTGTTTAAGCTAGGTCTTAATCCGCATGAATATGCTAGAGATTACTTCCGAATTGAAGGGACTGATAAGATGTTGGTGGTGCTTCCGCACACCGAAATTGACCAAAACTTTAAAGCACAGTAAGTGATGATGAAGAGAATTACATTGTTTCTATTGATGACCGTTTCGGCTTTTGCCGTAAAAGCGCAGATGACCATTTCCATTACAGACAACGGCCCTGTTACGTTGGATTGTGGCGCTGGTTCAGCTTTCGAACACAGCTTTACCGATGACAATACTGGAGGAGCTTATCCTGCAAATGCAAACTTTAGCGTTACAATTTGTCCAGATGGTTTGGCCGGAAGTAAAGTAACCTTGCGCATGTTTCCTGAGGTTGGAGATGTTTGGGATATTGATGGCTCTGATACACTTTTTGTCTATGACGGCACCGATTCAAACGCTCCACTGCTTGGCGCATATAATAATGACACAGATACCAACGGAATCAGTGTTCAGGCAACATTCAACAATCCTTCTGGCTGCCTCACATTTGTGTTTGAAAGCGATGGTGCAAACGAAGGAGATGGGTTTGGCGGACAGATTACTTGCGGTTACCCTTGTCAGCCTATTGGGCCAACAATTATTTCTGACCCCATGATGGAACCTGCTGATACGGGGTATATTGATATTTGCTTGGGAGACACGGTTTGGCTTTACGGAAGTGGTGATTTTCCTTATTCTGGAACAAATGGTGGAATCGGGTATGACCAGACCATTGGTTCTAGCACTTTCAATTGGGAATTTGCTGACGGAACAACTTATTCTGATGAAGACACGGTGTATTTCGTTCCTCAGGTAAGAGCAGGTTATTTTGTTGAAATGCGAATTACAGATACGCTTGGTTGCGTAGATGTTGCAACTACCAAAATTCGTGTTGCAACGCTTCCTAACTTTTCTCAAACTGCGGCTTTGGCCGAGGACACAATTTGCTTCGGCTCAAGCACGCTGCTAATAGGTGGAGTAACCTTTAACGATACCGCTGGTGTTGACGCCACTCAAGGCGCCTTTATCAACGGAGGTGTTTTTGCAGGACTTACTTACTTGCCAGATGGTTCTGGAGTGAACTACGAAACCGATATTGAAATAACCCAGTTTGATAGCGGCCAGGTGGTTCAGAGCGCATCCGATATTATTGATATATGCGTTACCATGGAGCATTCATATTTAGGTGATTTGGAGATGCAATTGACCTGTCCAGATGGTTCTAGCATTATCCTTTTTAATAGTTACACAGGAACCGGAATAGGGCCAGAATTCGCAGGAGGATTTGGTGGTGTAGGAACTTATCTTGGTGAAGCACTAGATAACACCAGCGGACAACCTGGAATTGGTTGGGAATATTGTTTCTCGGATGCTGCCGCATGGGGAACTATGGGAGATGAATTTGCAGCGGGCAACACAACCCCCACAGGCGGTGCAACACCCGGGAATGCAATGAGCGAGGGAACATATCTTCCCGAAGAATCTTTTGATAATCTTTTGGGCTGCCCCATAAATGGAACGTGGACGATTACTATTCGAGATAATATTGGGGCAGATGATGGCTATATCTTTGAATGGGGAGTTCTTTTCAATCCTGATATTGATCCCAACGCAGAATTCTATCTTCCTTCGGTTGTAGATGGTTGGTGGAACCCGGATCCAAGTATTGTAACCGTATTTGGCGATACGGCCATTGAGGTGTTACCCCCAGCTCCGGGCGATTACTATTACACGTTCAATGTAACAGACAATTTCGGGTGTCAGCACGATACAACACTAACAGTTCACATGGTTCCACCATTGAGCACCTTTATCAACGATACGGCCGTGTGTAGCCAAACGTACGCACTAAGCGCAGCCGAGTATGATATTTTGGGCGAGTGGAGTTACAGTGGGCCTCTTGGTGGAAACGCCATTTTTACTCCGAATGAGTTTTCTCACGAACCGTCAGTAGAAATTGATGTCTATGGTGATTACGAGTTTATTTACGAAAGTGATTATTGTGGACAGAGCGACACACTAGTGGTAGATTTTAATCCGACACCATCACCTGTTGCACTAACAGACCAAACAATTTGCCCTGGCACTGATTTGGTGTTCGATGCAGGAAATGAAGACATCGGTGCTAGCTATGTCTGGGCACCGAGCGGGGCAACAGGACAGGTGCTGGAAATGGATTCAGTTCTTAACTCAGGAGGAATTCAAGTAACTGTAACCAACGATTGCGGTACATCAAACGGAGCCGCAACCCTCACAGTTCATACGCTGGAAGTTGCAGGGCCACTAGAGGTTTGTTTGGTTAATGAAGCCGATTTAGTTGCAACCTACTCAACTACTGGCGGAAACTGGACTTATACAGGCCCAGCTGGTGCAACGGCCACTTTCTCTCCTAATGAGCAGGATGCAACGCCTTCAGTTACGGTAGATCTGCCAGGCGAATATCAGTTTATGTTTACCGATGATGCATGCGCAATGCAACGAAATTGGAACGTCACTTTTACCCAGGCACCTACTATTGAAATTATCGTAGATACCAATCGAATTTGCGTTGAGGGTGAAATTACCCTGTCTTATCAAACCAATATTGACGTTTATGATAACCTACAATGGGATCAGTATCAGAATGCTTCTGATACGCTGGTTGTTTTGGGAACCGATTCAACGGTTTTTAATGCATTCGATACCTTGTTTTATGTTAGCGCAAGCATTAATAGCTTCTGCGGAACAGCTATGGATGAAGTTGCTTATCAAGTAGTTGATTGTACACTCGATGTGCCAAATGTGTTCAATCCTGATTCTAAGACAACTGACAACGCATATTTTAATATCGTCTCTCTAGGTCTACACCCAGGAAACAATGTCAAGATATTTGACCGCTGGGGACGTAAATGTTACGATGTAAATAATTATCACCTCAATCCATGGAATGGAGGAAAGGAAAATGATGGTGTTTATTTTTGGGCCTTGGAAAGACCAGGATATGAGCCAGAAACTGGGTATGTACATCTAGTTCGTGGTTCAGCAAACTAAAGACTTCATGCTTTACTTTTCATGAAAGTCATAGATCATTTAAAGGGTGCCAAAGGCACTCTTTTTTCTATAGAAATCCTTCCTCCCCTCAAGGGAAAAAGTATTGATTCACTGTTTAATAGCATTGAGCCGTTGCTGGAGTTTAAACCATCATTTGTTGATGTAACCTACCATCGCGAAGAATATATTTATAAAAAGCGACCAGGTGGTTTTTTGGAACGTATAAGCATTAAGAAACGCCCAGGAACGGTAGGTATTTGTGCTGCTATTATGAATAAGTATGGTATAGATGCCGTGCCACACATTATCTGCGGTGGATTTACAAAAGAGGAAACTGAGAACGCTCTTATCGATCTCAACTTTTTGGGAATTGATAATGTGCTAGCATTACAAGGAGACTCTATTAAAACAGAACCAAATTTTGTTCCTGAGCAAGACGGTCATGCTTACGCAAACGAACTGGTAGAGCAAGTAGTAAGCCTCAACAATGGCAATTATTTGGACGAAGACCTGACCAACGTAAAGGAGACCAGTTTTTGTATCGGAGTAGCTGGTTATCCAGAAAAACATATCAAAGCTCCGAATCGAAAAACGGATCTAAAATTCTTGAAGAAAAAAGTGGATGCCGGGGCTGAATATATCGTAACTCAAATGTTTTTCGACAATAAGGTGTATTTCCGATTTGTGGAGGATTGTCGTGCAGCAGGAATTACGGTTCCAATTATTCCAGGCCTCAAACCGCTTACTACTAAGAAACAAACAGGCATATTGCCTAGTATGTTCCATATCGATGTTCCCTCAGACCTTTATGATGAGGTGGAAAAATGCAAGAATAACGTTGAAGCCACACAAGTTGGTACTGAGTGGTGTATAGAGCAGAGTAAGGAGTTGGTGGCTGCTGGAGTGCCTTGCTTACACTATTATACAATGGGAACTTCAGGCTCGACACGAGCCGTTGCTGAAAAGATATTCTGATTAGCGTTTCACCATCAAGCGGGCAACGTACTTGCCGATGATGTCAAACTCTAAGTTTACCGGGTGTCCCACCTGTAAACGATGAAAACAAGTGTTCTCAAACGTGTAAGGTATAATCGCCACGCTGAATGATGTGTCAGTTGTATCAAAGCAGGTCAAACTCACTCCATTTACAGTTATAGAGCCTTTGTTCACAGTGAAATTCTCACCCTTAGCATGGTTTATGGTAAAGACCAAACTTCCATTATTTTCCTCGATTGAAACGATGGTTCCCACCTGATCAATATGTCCTTGTACAACATGGCCGTCAAACCTCCCATTGGCAGGCATGCACCTTTCTAAATTGACTACTGCATTCACATGAAGGTCTGCTAAACAAGACTTTTTCATTGTCTCGTCAATGGCCGTTACCGTATGGGTTCCATCCCCTAATTCAACCACCGTCAGACACACGCCATTGTGGGCCACGCTCTGATCAATTTTCAACTCTCTAGATATAGGACTTGATAGCGTAAAGTGAACATTCGAACCGTCCTTCACCATGGCGGTTATTGTTCCAAGCGTTTCAATAATTCCTGTAAACATGTCTAGTTTGGTCCTTGTCCTGAGTTTCGGAGAAGCTGTATATAACCATGCAAATTGCGAGGTTGAATGCCCGTAAGTCCGATTTCATTTACTGTGCAGATGTAATAATAAACGCCATCGCTGCAATTCAGCTTGGTGCTTTGGTTTGTTCCATCCCAAAGAATATCTGGATCCGTTGTCTCAAAAACTTTCAAGCCCCAACGATTATAAATCTTCATATCCACACTTTCTACAAATGCATATGGGAAAGGGCGAAAAAAGTCGTTGTAAGAATCTCCGCCAGGGGTGAACACGTTGGGTAATTCATAGTTCGAGCAATTTTCTATACATACCGTATCAGAAATGGTGATATTCTGGAACGAATCAACTGCCGCAATGGCATAACAACCGGCCATGGTATTCTCTAGCGGACCATGCTCAAAACTGGCCCATGGTGCAGGATGAGTTGTGATAACCTCAAGGTTTCCACCAAAAGTTGGCGTGTACAAAACACGGAATTCTACAATATCATCAGGGCATTCAGGAAGTTGAGTCCAAGTAAGGTTGTTCACCAACTCTTCGCAATCAGATTCGATTGTAATATCCTGTTCACAGGGCGGAATAGAATCTATTGGTGTAGTACACGTTTCTTGCGACCAGTTGATGATAGGATGCACAACACCATCAATGGAATAATGCCCAATACTTTTAACCAGATAACACTTTTCAATGCCGTTTGCCAGCCCAGTATCGATATAGGTTTGTTCAATCGTTTCTCCAATGTAAACGAACGCTGAGAGGTCTGCAAGCTGTCTGAAAACTTGGAATGTGTCGTTAATCCACGGAACGGTTTCGTCCCACAGCAATTGAATCTGATTATCCGTTCCAATAGATTGGACATAAACGGAAGAGGCTGGGTCCGATTCTCCAACCGAGAAATCGTTTCCCGGTTCGTTATTGAACAGCTCAATCTTATAATTGAATTCCAACTCCTTCGTATTCATGAGCGTATCAACAAAAATGGTGTCGTTGAGGCTGAAATAGGTTTCCATCAATTGAAAATTGGATGGGTTAGTCCAATCAGAGCGCATGATGCGATACTCGTAAGGCCCAGGAATAAGAATCGTATCCAACTCTGTTGGTTTGCTCCAAGCTACATACATAGACCCATCAACAACATCCGTGTTTCTTACACTTACGTTTGTAAGAATTGGCAGATCCCGGTTCAATTCTGCACAAAACTCTTCCGAGGCATAGCTTACAGCCCCATCAGGGAAACACGCCACAACCATGTAGCAATACTGCAATCCCAAGGTCAATCCGGCACCACCATTATCATCTAAATAAGTTGTTGATGCTAAACCATTTGAAGTTCCAATAAACTGATAACCAGTATAACTCGGAACGCCCACCTCGCAAGTGTCTGGCACAAAACCATATTCCTCAACCCTTCGGTAGATTTTGTAGCCGGTAACCTCTACGCACGGACTTTGGTCCCAGTTCAACTGAATAGAGTTGCCAATTGGGTCGGCATTCGGATTTTCGGGTGCAGGCCCGACAACGGTAATGAATGTGGTATGATAGTCAACTAGTGCAATCTCGTTCCCCGGAGGGTCATCCTCAACTCTAAACGACATTGAATACGGTTGCAACTGCACGTGTTGGCATTGCGGAATCCACCGGAAAGTGCTTGTGGCCGTATCCTGTGCGGCAACGGGCTGATTGAACGTTGCCGGACTCACAACCTGCTCTAGCGGGCCGCCTGTGCCTGTTAAAGTAACGGGGTCGCCATCGGAGTCCCAAGCTCGCACCAAGAATTCGAGTGTATCGCCAACACCAACACAGATTTCATCAATTGTTCGCACAATTGGTGGATTGTTGTTGCACGGCAAAACGGTTACCTGCATATCGCGGATGGTGTAACCAATCTGCACGTAGCTTCCGTCTTCCTGCCTTCTCCATTCAATAATTTTGATCGCAAAATTGAATTCACCCTGCTGCTGTGGAGAATCCCAAGTAAGCGTTCCGGTAATAGCATCAATCGTTGCCCCATTGGGAATCGTGTAGCCGTCAATGGGAATTCCGCCCTCTCCTAAGCAGGTAGTCAATTCATAGCTGAGGCTATCTCCATCGGGGTCAAACGCCCCGGGATTATGCTCATAAATACGCTGAAAACAGGCATCATCAATTGGAGGGTTCAGCAGAATGGGCGTACTGCTGGAACCAGTGAATGGGCCAAAATCAATGTGCGTTTCTATGTAGAATGGCACATTCACCGAGTTTGGAATATTCAGAATACCGCCATTTCTGTTCGGGTCTTCTACCGAAATATCATAGCCTTGAAACGATGAAGCATTGTAAGTGTGCTCCATAATGTAAACGTTCTTTTTAACTCCTGGAAGTATGACTACACCATTGGGCACACCACCAACTGGCTGACCGTTTGAACGGAAAATGGTGTCTAAACTATTGTCTCCCCACTTTATTTCAAGTGCTGGTCTATCGGCAGGGCTGTCAGGAACGGTGTAAGTGGTAACGATTGCTCGGATGGTAAATCCGCCCAAAAATTCAATCCTAATTTCTCCTGCACGGTTGTGCGTTGCCTCTGCTCCAAAAGAAGCAAGCAGCACGAACACAAGTGGCAGGAGTTTTTTCATTTTGTCGATTGTACTTACGTTAACCTCTTAAAGGTAGATTTTATTGTTGATGCAGATTGTCAATAATCAATCAATTGCTGCTCCATGTCGGCTGGCAGTTCGCGGTATTCGTATTGCTGCGTTCGTAGTTGCGGTTCAAAACCAGCTTCGCGAATGGCTTCTTGAATCGCATCCGCAGTAAAACGGTGAGGTGCTCCAGCAGCCGAAACCACGTTTTCTTCAATC
>Ga0316209_1001908_pt1 | contig 18902 bp, 11 predicted proteins | sample 6monopyrite_MG_FD_204945 | JGI IMG/M metagenome (GOLD analysis project Ga0316209, IMG submission 204945) | Microbial mat bacterial communities from mineral coupon in-situ incubated in ocean water Damariscotta River, Maine, United States -... | ecosystem: Environmental > Aquatic > Marine >...
CCGGTCTCCAATAATTCATCGAGTTCATTGATGGCAGTCTCGGCCTGCGCGATCGCATCCACACTACGTTTAACAAAGACCAGAAAGAGCGGCGCCATGCTTTCAGGGATGACCATCTGCCGCCCCACAGGTGTGACCACTTCGCCAATATTAGGATCAAATACCTGTTTGATACGCTGCACCATGGGTGCCTTACCGCCAGTGTCTTTGGCTCTAATAAAGCGGTATCGCGCTGGTGTTGTGTTTCGGTTTCCCTTTTTCTCTTCCTGAGTCCTTATTAAATAGCCGACGCGATAAAGGTGCTTGATATAGTCCCTTGCTGTTGAGGGTTTAACCGGGTGCTCTTCTGTGCTTGCGATAGCACCGAGTTCTATGTAGTTAAACTCGCCAGTGATCTTCATGCTGCGCCACATGTTGAGTTGCGCTGTGCCTTGAGTGACCACCTTGCCGCCTCGCGTGACGCGTGGAGCATCGACGCCAACATCTTTTATTAATTCCCAGATAACTGCCTGATAGCTTTTGGGGTAATAACCGACTTTTTTACTGCTTGTTTTTTTTGTATAGCCTGCGTTTGTCAACCCTTCTAGATAGGTGCGGATGGTGGTTTCTTTAATGCGTGTTTTATCTTCAAGGTCTGACGTGGTGAACGTTTTAAGCTCACGCATAATCTGCCATATTCGTTGGCGCGCCTCTTGTTGACCTCCGGCCCGGACAATATCGACGCGTTTTCTGCCTGCGTTTTTCCTTGTCATTGCAGACCTCCCACATCGGGCGTCATGCCCTGCATTCTCAGGATTGATCGAGCGGCACTGTATGCGCCTTTAAATCCGTTCTTCAGTGAGATGTATACGGATTGCTTTTCCCATTGATCAAAATCAAAGCCGGGGTTTAGGTTGCGTGGATCGTGGTAGTTATAGAGATCTACCCTTAATGATCCCTCGCGTGCCCAGATGCGATCACGCAGGGGGATGTTTAGTTTTTTGTTTGGACGATGAGTAGCCATTACGCCACTCGCCTTTCCGGTGCGCGGCCGGTGTAGATGGGCTGTTGGCCCCATTCTGTGAGTGATACATGGGTGTGACCATGATCGAGGGCAAAGCTCTGTACGTTGTAGAGGTTGACACACAGCCGCCGGGTGCAACCTTTTACGGCGCGCAATATTTTCTTTAGCAGGTCGTCACCGATCATGATTTTGGGGCAGTAGATGTTTTTTAATAGCTCTGCATCATCGATATTAACCGGTTGCGCGGGCACCCATTTCAGTATGCGATTATGAAAGCGCTCATGTGCGGCCAGGTTAGTTTCGAGCTGTTCTTCGCCGATAATCAGGATGGCGGCATCGCTGCTCTCGTAAATATCGCGCACGATCTCGATGTTATTTTTTGTGACCATGTAATCAAATTCATCAATGATCAACGGCCTGCCAGAGAGTGATAGCTGTTCAGCGACTTGATCTGCCAGCTGCGGAATGGTGTTGGCTGGTTTAATACTCATCTCTTTTAGGATATTTTGAAGGAAGGCTTTTTTTGTCCACGACTCTTTACAAGCGATGTGATAGGCGTTGTATTGATTGGCGGCATAGGTGGCGGCAAACGATTTGCCATAGCCTGATGGGCCATAAAACCCAACCAGACCAGGCAGCGAACCAGGGCGGCTGACGGCCTGTTCTAGCGCGCTGGTGCAAAGTGCGACATTCGTTAGCGGTGCAATGCTATTGACGATGGGCGTTTCTTCGGTCATTCTTGTCTCTCCTTGTGGTAAATGTCCGCTGTTGGCGCAGCGGGTTAGTTGACTTCTCCAATGGGGAGGTCAAATTCTTGAAACATCTTCTTCATTGCTCTGTATTCGCTGCCTTGTTGGTAGCGTGTTAATGCGGCCTTTAACTCATCTTTAACGTTCTCCCCCTGTTTGATCTGCTGCTCGATCCTTGCCCACTTGGCGTATATATTTTTGGGCGATTCAAATTTGGCAATCTCAACAACCGGCTTTAGTGTGTTGCTGGCGATCTGTTGCTTGATCTCTTTTTGCCGCGCTGTTTCTTCCGGCTCGACTGGTTTTTGTGGTGCATCTATACCGGTGACGGACTGAATGGCGGTAGTGGTGTGTTCTGTGCTCGGTTGCGGGAAGGCGTGCAGCTTTTCGCTTTGGCTAATGCGGTGCCGCAAGACTACGGCGGGGATATCGTCGGTAAGCTCTTTTTTGTAATCGATATATTGTTTCGCTTGTTTGTTGAGAAACCCTTTTTGGTGAGCTTTGATCGCGATAGCGGCTTCTTTTCGTGATGTGCCAACAAGCTCCGGGCACTCTGCCCAGCAGATGAAGCGCCCAGAAATATAAACAGCTAAACGCCCGATATCCTGCTCGTCATAGCGAATGGTGGTTTCTTCACCGGCGTATTCGAATAACGTGGCATTGCAGTACCAAAGCTTGTTAAACTTGATGCCTTTCTTGGTGATGGTGCGTGTGCCTGCGACCTCGGCGAGCAACATGTCGAGCACTCGCTCATCGGAGATACGGCGCACTGGCTTTGCCCAGCTGGATGCTATTTCAAACGGTGTTTTACCATTAAGCCCACCATGGACATCGTGCATGTAAACGTGATCTGTCCATTGATCGAGTATCACCTGCAATTCGTCGCTTGAGATCTGCACATCGACCACGGCTTCTTTATCCATGATGCGTTGCGCAAAGGCTTTACGCGCCTCGATCACTTTTCGCTCTGCCACGTTATGGCCAATGAAGCCGGGCAGTAGATCAAGGATGCCGTGCGACATGGTACGCATTGATCGCTCGATGGTGCCTTTCTCTTCGGATGCAAACGGGATGCAGACTTCGTGATCAAGCTCTAACGCCTCAACCACTTCATCGATCTGTTTAGAGACATAATCCTTGCCGTTATCGGTGCGGATGGCTTCGGGGATCCCCCATGCGATCGCGGCACGGCGGAACACCTGGCACACGGCGGTGGCCTTAGATGTTTTAGAGACGTAGAGCTTGAGACGTCGCGAGTACATATCGATGACGCCGACCACGGAATGACGGCCATCGGTGAGCATTCAGTCGCCCGGCGTGCTGTCCATCTCCCATAGCTGATTGAGGCGCAGGATCTGGTCGTGATGCGATCCAACGGCGGCCATGTAGATGTTCTTCCACTTGTCCGGGTTGGTGATCTTTGTCCATAGTTGGGCGTTGTCTGCTTTCCATGCGCTGATGTAGCGATCGATGCCTTTGATCGATACGATATCGAGATCCTGGTGATCCGCTTCGATGTATGCTTTTATTTTCTTGCCGGTGATGTGTGGGTATTTAAAAATAGAGCCGAGGACTATTTTCTTAAGGGTATCGTTGCATTCGATTTTGCTGCGGCCTTTGTTCTGACCGTAGCTATCTACCAGTGCCATGATGCCTTTGTTTAAGTAGTTATCTTCCCACCGATGCAGGCTGGCGGCGGTGAGGGTGTGGGTGTTGTGATAACGCGGCATCAGGTCTTGTACCCATTGCGGGGTTTCGATTAAGCCCTGGTTAAATTGCTCCGCGAACGTGGCTCGACTACTCTGCTTGGTGCCTCCATGGGTGCGGCGATAGATCCATATCGCTTCAATCACCCACTTGCGTGCCTTGGCGCGTGTTTTTCTGGGGCCATCTGGCAGGGCGGTGAATTCTTTTAAGCTCTGTTCTTTGACCTTTAAACGGGCGTTATTTTCACCTTCAACACGTGAAAACTCACGCTCCCCAAGGGCCTCGCCAGCGCGTTTCAGCGCTTGTAGACGGGTAGTCTCTTCTTGCTCGCGTTCTTCGGCACTCATGGCGTTAACGGCGGCGATCGCTTGCTGGCGGCGTAGGTGTTGCTGGGTTTCTGGTGGCAGGCTATTGATGTGGTATTCGCGGCCACCGCCTTTGGCTTGGCGTTTACGTGCTTTCCACTCTTTCTTTTTCGCACATCGAATCAATCCGCTTTCCGATTCACGCACTCCCGGAAGCCCGGCCAACTCGCGGGCGCTGAACCATTCTTTCATGCGTCACCAGAGGTGTTTTTTTTGCATGTGATCGTGGGCAGATTCTTCTCTTGTCCCTTTCTCACCAGAGACTGAACCCATCGTTCAGCAATCTCATTCGCACTCTTCAGGTTGGCGACAATGCGGCAAACCTCATCCCATGTATATTTCTTTTTACTCATCACCGATAACCCCTTCCTTATCGCCATCAAACAGTGCTAGCTCGGGTGATTGACTTTTGGCGGCGTTCTCGCGATGCCACGCCAACTGGCGCATGGCGGTGGTGAGGTTTTCAATGGTGTCGTCGACATTTCCACCGTTGTTATAAAACTTAATAAGGTGGTTTACCGCCTCATTAAATGAAACTTGTAGTTCGTTTATCTCGGTATCGGACGCCTTCTTGCCGGTGGGTATCTCGATCATTAATTTATGACATGAGGCCGCCAGATATTGCGTCATGAAGTCGATGCCACAGGCGTTTTCAAACGAGCGAATCAGGATTGCGGGCATCCTGCCATTTTCCATCCACTTATAGAGATTCCATTTGTTGGGAATCCCCATCAGATCGGCCACATTTTCGACCGAGCGATTTAGCTTGAGCCTGGCATGTTCCAGGCATAATTCCTGAGCGTGGCGCAGACTGGTGGGCTGTACCTTTTTCCAGTTACGCCGGATCACAATGAATCCAGCAATGTTTCTGGTTTACCACTTTCAGAGTCGTAAACGACGCCGGGCACCCAGGGATTCCGCCCATCTGCGATCAACTCATATTCAGCCATCAGTATCCGCACGCTTTTCAGCTCGCTTTCCCCGTCAGGGTCTCCGGTGGCCTGCTGCGCGTCATCGACAATATCCTGTAGCTCCTGCATCGCTCTGGCGGCCCAGCATTCAAGATCATCGTGGTTAATATCCATTGGAAACCTCTCCTTTTTCGTTGCTCCAAACAAAGGCGGCGAGTGCTCTATCGCGGTGCTGATCGCTTGTGAGATGCTCTATCCATCGACGAAACAGGAGAGTGAATATGTTCAATTACGCGGCCCTATCTACAGCACCGCCAGCGGTGGTATTCTTGCAGTATCGGCTAGGCCAGATAATCGACGGGTGTACGCCAATTGCGGCGGCAACGAGGCGCTCGCCTTTCGGCCATGGTCGATTTAGCGCATGAGTGAGAGTGGTAGGGCTTTTATAGCCGTGATGCTTGGAAAGCCTGCGCAATGACCATCCCGCTTTACGCAGTTCGGCAACAATGTCGGCGCGGTGCCAGTCTTCACGCTTTGCGTGTTTTTTTATGGGTTTGATTTTGCTCATGGCTCACACCATACCGCAAGAAACAATAGGTATGCAAGTTAATTCTTGCGGTCTAGGTTGTTGAAATCGCATGAATTCATCGTGTGTGTATAGTTTATATAATAATCAACGGGTTGAGTAAGTATGACCAAGGAAGTAAAGTCTGACCATAGGGTCGAAGTTAGCGCTTTTAACTCTGACCTGTTCGTTGGGCGCTTAAAAACCGCAATAAAATTATTGGGTGGCGTGGCGAAAACCGCAAGAATCGCTGTTGTTGCCGAGTCAACCGTAAGAAGTTGGAGGGATGGTAACTCTGAACCGCAGCGCCCTTATTTAATACCTATCGCGAAAGAAGCAGGAATCAGCATTGCTTGGCTCGTCTCTGGCGAAGGCCCGATGCGTATTGAGGGGCTGGTTCAGCCAGGCATAGCAGACTCCCAGCGTGTTTATGCGCCTATCCCCCGCCTTACTCGCCAGGTTGATGGCCGTGAGGAGCCGGTAGAATCCGAGATCGCTAGCGTCTCCTTTGATCGCAAGTGGCTGGAAGATAAAGGGTTATCTCCTACTGACCTGCTGTATACCAGAATGCAGGACGATTCAATGCAACCTTCCATTTCTGAAGGTGCCCTTGTTGTGGTGGATTCCAGTACGGACAAGATAAAGGGAGATGGCCTTTATGCCCTTATGCATTCGGGTGAAATAGCCGTTAAGCGGCTTCAAATTGAGTTTGGTGGTGGTATCTGGATAAGAAGCGACAATTCAGCTTATAAAGAGCAATACGTAAAGGCGGAAAAGTGCGATGCTCTTTATATTATAGGCAGGGTGATCTGGGTTGGCGGTGAGGTGTAAAGCTGGAGAAGGCGTGGTTAATACATGTTATATAGGATGTATATGAAAATGAAGTCATTATTTAAGATCCGATTTATTAGTTTAGCGGTCGCCTTTTTTCTTGCTTTATTGAGTTTTAGCGCACAGGCAGAAAAAATAGAGCTTCAATACCCGAATGCTATAAATAAGCTGTTTATTGATTCAAGCAAGTCAAATACTTATGAATCCCTGGCTAAATCTGTAGGTTTTTCAATCCATAAAAAATACTCTTATGCTGATTACGCTGATATTAAACGCGAATATGAAATAGGGATTGCAGGAGCCTACGATTTTTTATTGTTATCAACCGGTGGTGATGGCTGGGATTTCAAGGCGTTAGTCAGAATGAACAAGGAAAGGTGCGGCTGGGAGATGAATTATTATTCAAACCACGATTTAACAATCATTCATGAAATATGTCACACTAACTCTCGTGACAATTCATTTGTTCGTATAATGAAGATAGGTAAAGGTAAGAATACAAACTTACACCTTGAGTGATTCGCAAACTACTTGCCCAGCCTATTGATTTTGTCTATTAAACTGTGTCCACGCGATCAGAACGATCTGCGGTTTAAATGCCAGTAACTGACTGTTAATTTTGATTTTCCCACCAAATACCGGCCAATCCCACTTAATCCCGCTTCTTTCAAACTAAACGTCTGGTCACACTTTAACTTAGTCCAGGCTGTCAAGTAGTTGAGTGGATAGGCCGATAACTGGTTAATCAAATGCAACATTAAGCGCATTTGAAAAAGGGCTAAGGGTTATTTGGTATGTTGGCTTAGTTGTGAAGTAGGCGCTAGAGGTTTTTAGAGCGCTTGAAAACGGGAGTACGCTGGATGAAAAATCAATTTAATTGCGACGAGGTCTCAGGCTGTAATGGCCGTAGTAGCGGCATCCTGGCAAAGTCTCAGGCGCTGATCGCCATGGATAGCGAAGCGAGGGCGATTAGTCCCCGATAGTCAACGCCGTCTGCCCTTTCGTAGTTGAGAGCGTAAGCGAACGACGAAGAAATGCAGGAGCGGCTTTAGTTGGCGTAGAGTCATTTGAGGTAGTCATAGCGTAGCGTGAAGAGTTTACGAATTCATGCGGAGCTGTGACGGACGCAGGACGGTCGGGGCAAAAGGAATCAGTTGTCGCGTCAGTGAGTGAATTATTGGCATGGACGCCAAATAATTTTTAGCGAAGTAGCGACACAATCGTGAAATTAATAGACAAAAACGGTGACATTTTGTATTCTTAAGCGTCCGTTAAGGTTGTTCGTGTAATTTTCACATTGCGCTAGTTGCAGGTGGATGGTTTGCATGAGGTCTAGCAAATACCCTTTTGTTGCGGGGTAAGTAGCACGTTGGTTTTGATGTGGGGACTCGAATAATAATAATCAAAACCAGCAGTTAATGCAATTGAAGACGCCTTATCTTGGCGGTGGGCAATATAGTAGGAGAGTGCGAGTTGAATATCAGAACCTTTATGAAATGTCGTGTTAAGAGTGTATGGCTTCTATTTCTATTGCCTCTTCTTATGCTTGCATTGCCTGCGGAGGCGAATCATTATCCCAGCGTGGTGAACGCAGAGGTGTCTGTTGCATCGGTGAATGAAGATGGCAGCACAACGGTGCAGCTCAAAATCCGCAATACTGCTAGCATCACCCAAAGTTATCCGCTGACCTGGACGATTAGCGGTTCAGCCACCAATGGCCTAGATTATAATTCGATCCCAACGAGTGGCACGGTAACCGCGCCCTCAGCCTATCAAACTGTTGTTGTTCAGACAGTCACCCTTAAGGATGACGCTTTACTCGAAGGGCCTGAAACGATTATTTTTAATATTTCTGGGTATCCCAACAAAGTGAATGCTGCGATTCCAACCGCAACGAGCACGATTATTGATGACGAGGCTCCTGCTATTAATATCAGTGCAACCACCCCTTCGGCTGTTGAATCAGGCGGCACGCCCGGTACTGTGACCCTGACGCGTGGCGGGGGTACGAACGATGATATCGCGCAGACTACGGTAGGCTTCACTGCATCAGGGACGGCAACAGATGCTATTGACTATGATGTGACACTGGCTGGCGTGGCGGGTTCTGTTGGCGATACAGCATATGCAGACTTTAATCAGGGTGATGTCTCTGCGGTAACGGTCAACACTGGCGGCACTATTGCGTTGGGTATTGCTAGTGTTGTACCAGACCTGACCCTGCCAGATGCGGGGAATATTCAGGCGGCGGTATCGATGGGCCTCGGAGCAACTGCGAATGATCGTGGTCGTTCGCCAGTTATCAAGGCGCTGCCTGGCGGCGGATATCGTTATTATTACTCACTGTATAATGGCACAAACTGGATTCTTTATTATCGAGACACTACTGATAACAGTCTGCCAAACGAGGTTAATCTGGGTGCTATCCAGGATCTTGGGCTGAGCACCTCGGCGACTGATCAATCTGTCTACTTGTCAGATGTTATTCAGTTAGCAGGCGGCGGTTATCGTATATATTATAGTTATCTGGCGAGTACGCCTACTTACTGGCGACTGGCCTACCGCGACACCACGGATGCAAGCCTACCAACGGCCAGTAATCTTGGTGTACAGCAACTGGTTGGAACCGGGGTCACAAATCACACCTTTTTTGCCAACGTACAGCCACTGGCGGGTGGTTCTTACCGACTTTACTATGCAGACAACACTAATGCGTATTATCAGATTGTTTATCAGGATACCACGGACACAAATCCACCCGGCACGGCTAATCTGGGCACAAAAACCCTCGTTATGGGCACCGGCACGACAGATCAAATCCTGATGGCATCGATGGTTCCGGGTGGTGCTGGCGGTGGCTACAGAGTTTATTACTCATTGAATAACGGCACATTTCGGCAACTTGCCTATCGGGATACGACAGATACTAACCTGCCAAGCGCCGCTAACCTGGGTGCGCAACAGTTACTCGGTGTGGGTACTTCAGCGACCGATCAAGGGTTAGAGCCTGTTGCGGTTCAGGATGCGGACGGCAGCTATCGTCTCTATTATGCCGCAGGACAGTATGGCATTCTCTCTTATCGAGATACTCCTGACATTACCGCCTACGCAGCGGCGAGCACTTATACCTCAGCGGTACAACTTGCAGCGTATGTGCATAGCGGGTTTAGTACGCTGGATTACAGCGCGACAACCCCAGCAGGCACCACCGTTACGGTCGATGCACGCAGTGGTAATACGGTCACCCCGGATGGTTCATGGACCGCATGGCAGCTGGGCGTTGCCGATCTCGGCGATATTACAGCGCTGGGTTCCAATACCTATGCGCAGTACCGCGTTAACCTCGCAACAACAGATACCTCGATTACACCACTGCTAGATGATATTGACCTCAATTTTGACTTTGATCCTGCGCAGGCGGCCACGATAGATGCTACGGCAACGCAAACCAGTGATGCCGATTTTAATGCGGGCGATGTCACTAATAACGCGCTGGTACTCAATAATAGCGTACAGCTTTCGGAAAATGGTGTTTTTCAGGCTGCGGTAGAAACCAGCGCGGCAGATTTTAATTCTGCCGATACGATGACAAATACTGCGGTCGCTGGCGAGAGTGTTACGATCCTTCCTGTCGTTGTAAGCAACATCGATGCCGGAACGGGGGCGGATGGTGCCTACAGTTGTTTGTCGGGTACCTGTGCTCTTGCGGGAGCGACCTATAACTTTACGACGGTAGATATCGCGGCAGGCGCCACAGTGAATGTCACGGGAACCACAGCACTGCTGATTAAGGCAACGGGCGCTGTGAACATCGCGGGCACAATCAATGCCAATGGTAGTAATGGCCAAAATGGCGGCGTCAACGGTTCAAACCCACAAGGAGGCATTGCTGGAAGCGGTGGTTTTGCGGGTGGTGCTTCCTGCGCCAACGGTGCGGGTACCGGGAATGGTAAGGCACCTGCTGGTTCGCACGATGGTGCCGGCGGTGCAGGTTATGGAACGGCGGGTGCTACTGGAGCGATTGGTTATGAAGGTTCACCAGGCGCGGGCGGGACGACTTACGGTGATGCGGCCATCACGACCCTGCAGGGTGGTTCTGGTGGCGGTGGTGCTGCCACCATGAGTTATGGCTGTAATGGTAGTGCAGGCGGTGGCGGTGGCGGTGCGATTCAGATCCAGACCTCAGATAACATTGCGCTTTCCGGGTTGATCTCTGTCAATGGTGGCGCGGGTGGTAATAACACGACGGATAGTAGCGGCATGGGCGGCGGCGCCGGTGGTGGTTCTGGTGGTGCCGTCAAGCTGATAGCCGCTGTGATTGACATGAACGGCGCGGGCACCTTGATCGCTGCTGCTGGTGGCGTAGGTGGTAATAGTTCTTATGGTAACGGCGGCGCGGGTGGTGTTGGCCGCATTCGCCTTCAAGATGCCGATGGCATTATTGCGGCTGCGGGACTGACATCGCCAGCCGCTAGCGTGATAGCGGATGATAGTGTAGACCTCGTCTACAATACTGATCCCGGGATTTATACGTCCGACGTGCTTGATACTGGCAATACCAAGTTGTACTTCACTAAGCTTGATTTTACGGCGGACATCCCGCTGAATACTACGCTGACGGTTGATGTTCGTGCAGGTAATACGGTGACTCCGGATGGCACCTGGACAGCCTGGCAGACTGGCCTGGCAGATGGTGCTGATCTGAGTGCACTGGGAACCAACCAGTACGTTCAGTACCGGGCAAATTTCGCCACAACCGATACCGCTACAAGCCCCAGACTGGATGACATCAGCATTGGCTATGTGGAAGATGTAGCTACTTTTGGTGATACCACCGGAGAAATCATGACCTATGATTCATCAGGTAGTTTTGTCTCTTCAGTGATGGACTTTGGCACTCACATCGGTTTTATTAGTATCAACAATGCATCTACAGTACCCACTAGTACCACTTTATCGATTGACGTGCGTGCTGGTGATGCAGCGGTTCCTGATGGCAGCTGGACGGCCTGGAGTGCGCTTGATGCGTTGGGTGATATCGGCTTGCTAAGACAGGCGCAGTATCTACAATATCGCATTAATATGGCGACCACAGATGAGCTGGTGACCCCCTCACTGGATAGTCTCTCTGTCTCTTATGCGACAAGTTATATCGATATTTTCTCTGCCGGGCAGGTGATCTTCCCACGTAGTGGTACCAGCATCACGCTTGATATCGTGCCGTTGGATGATGTGGTTGATGAATATAATGAAACGGCGATCCTGACGCTTGGCGGTGGTCTATATAGCATTGGGGCATCACCAGCGACAGTGACTATCCTCGATGATGATCTGAATCAGGTCTCTATTGCGGCAGCAGGTGATGCCGCAGAACTGGGGGGTGCCGCAGGAAGCTGGACTGTGACACGTACCGGCATACTGGATGCAGCACTTACAGTGAACTACGTGATTGGTGGCGCGGCAACCAATGGTACAGATTATGGTGTGCTGAGCGGGAGTGTGACCCTGCCGGCAGGGTCAGGTATTGGTTCTAACAGTGCGACAATTTCGACCGTACCTGTTAATGATGCGCTTGTAGAGGGCGACGAAGATATTGCGTTGACCTTGAGCGCAGACGCCACTTACTCCCTGGGTGCAACAACCGTGGCGTCAATCGATATTATTGATAACGATACGGGTGGTACACGTATTGATACCACTGGTAGCGTAGCGCAGACTGACTGGGCGGGAGTTAAACCTGCCGATGACGTGAGTTGTACGGTCTTTGGTGGTACCTGGACAGGCAGTGATTGTATTGCGACCCATGATGCCAACCAGGCAAACTGGAATGTAATTGACAGTACTACAGCAGGTCTCGATCTGAGCGCTGCTCAGGTGGCGATGGTCTCTTCATCTGATCAGTGGTTGCAAACTGATGACAGCACTTCTGATACTGGTTTCAACCATGCAGGTAGTACCTTCAGCGGGTCGGCGACAATCTTAGGCACTGATATTTTCTCCAGTATTTCTCTGGCGCCGATCGATGTTGGTACGGGTGTGGATGGTGTATTTGATTCCAGTGTGTATAACGGTAGTGACATTGTCGGCATTACCGGGACATCGCCGACCATCACGATTAATACGGATGAGGCGACCCATCTCGGCGTCTATAACTTCACTGATTTTGCAGTTGCTGCGGGCGATACCGTGATTGTATCTGGGGCGAATCCGCTGGTGCTGAATGTGCAGAAAGCTGTTTTGGTTACGGGTGTTCTGAATGCAGGTGGCCGTGGTATTGAGCCTGGCCCCGCTGGCGGAAGAGGTGGAGCCGGTGGTTATCCATCTGGCACCAATGGCGTTGGCGCAGGCCCGCTTGGTGTCGGTGGTGGTATCGCTGCCGCGAGAAATTTTGGTGGCTCTGGTGGTGCTGGCCACGCGGCTAACGGTGCAGGCGGCAGTGGTTTTGATTATCGCGCCTGGGGGAATTACGTTGCTAGTAATGGCACTGGGGGTGCTGCCTATGGTGACGCGGCGATGACTACTCTGTACGCGGGGTCAGGGGGTGGCGGACCATATAATACATATAACCCGACTGATTATGGCGGTGGTGGTGGCGGTATTGTGGTGATCAATGCGGGATCAGTAGCGGTGCTGGGTACGGTTTCCGTGGCCGGCGCCAAGGGAACCGATTACTGGTACTGCGGCAATCAGAATAGCTGTGGACGAGCGTATGCTGGTGGTGGTGGCTCCGGCGGCAGCCTGAAGATTAGCAGTGCTAATATTAGCCTTGCAGATGGTGGCACGCGCCTCTCTGCACTAGGCGGAGCCGGTGGAAAGAATGCGAGTGGTACTGATGGCGCTGTTATATCTTCAGGTTCTGGTGGCGCGGGTGCTGGCGGACGTATTGTGCTGGAAACCCATAGCAGCGTAGGCACCGCAAACGTGGCATCTGGCTCCTTTTTGATGAGATTACCATCAACGACCTTTGTATTACCTTCTTCAGGGAGTTATACCTCAGGGGTTAAATTTGCAGGCTTTGTCAATGGTATTAACAGTGGTCCAAGCGTCTGGGGTGCTATCAACTGGACAGAGTCTGTCCCAGTGGGTACTACTCTAACACTGTCGGTTCGCAGCTGTGCTGCTGCTGATTGCTCAGATCGTGCAACGATTGACTGGTCACAGCCAATCACTGGTCAGGATCTCTCGCTACTTACCTTTGTTGATGATAGCCATAGCTATATTCAATATAAGGTTGATCTGACGACAGATGGTGACCTGTTACCACAACTGTATGACCTGACGATCGATACCATTAGTTATGGCAGCGCCAGTTGGCTGCAGACCGATAGCTCTACCAACCGTAGTGGCTTCAATCTTGCTGGCTCAGTGACAAACAACACTGTGGTAGTGGGTGATGGTAATGCTGCTGGTATTATTCTTGAGGGTGTCGCGGGTAACGGCGTCGATGGTGTATTTGACGCTAAGACCTATGACGGCAGCAGTATTGCAGGCATAACAGGGACAAAACCGACAATTACTATTGATACCAATAACGCAACGAATGGCGGGGTGTATAACTTTACCCAGTTTAATATTCCTGCTGGGGTGACGGTTAGAGCACAAGGTGTTAATCCACTGCAACTCTATGTAACGGGCAATGCCACTGTGAATGGTGTTATTGATGCCAGAGGATTTAACGGTGGTGCCGGTGGGCCCGGTGGTAGTGCGGGTGGCGCAGGATGTACCGCTGGTAGTGGTTTAGGGGCTGGTGCAGGTGCCAATGACGAAGAGTCGATTGGCGGCGGTGGCGGCAGCTATGGCACAGCCGCGGCAGATGGCGAAGAGAGCTATAACGTGGCGGGTGCGCTTGGCGGCACGGCGGTTTATGGTGATGACGCTATCTCTGGCCTGGAAGGTGGTTCCGGCGGCGGCGGCGTGGCCACCGTTAGCACAGGATGTGGCTATGGTGCTAAAGGCGGCGGCGGCGGCGGCGTTGTCTCTATCAAGAGTGGTAACAGCATCACGGTAGGTAAGGTTGGCCGGATTACGGTCGATGGCGGAGTCGGTGGTGATAAACCACAATCCGACTTCCGTTCAGGCGGTGGCGCTGGTGGCGGTTCCGGTGGCAGTATTAAGTTATATGCTGGCAATATTACCTTGAATAACGCGGCGGAGAGCTTATCGGCGGCTGGTGGTCTGGGTGGTGAGAGCTACTATTACGGTAATGGCGGTGCCGGAGGCAATGGCAGAATTCGTCTTGATGCCAATGTGGTCACTGGCGATGCAAACATAGGCAGTGGAGTCACTTTCATTGCAACGCCAATTAGTGCGGCGACTGTCAACGGCACTTATACCTCTGCTATTTATGATGTCGGCAGCACCACGGTGTGGCATACGATCGACTGGCAGGCGAATCTGCCGCAGGATACCGCGATTGTGGTGTCAGTGCGTAGTTGTGCCGTAGCTGATTGTACCGATCGCGGGGCTAATGACTGGTCGGTCGCCGATAATGCGCAGGATATCTCCAGTCTGACTTTTGTTGATGATGGCCATCGTTATATTCAGTACAAGGTGGAAATGTCATCGACTATAGGGTTGGTGCCTTTCTTCGAGATGATCTCAATCAGCATGGTGCCGAATCAGGAGAACTCGACACTGGTCTCATCTGTTTTCGATTCTCAGGACAGTATTAACGAGATCACCGAGCTTGCCTGGACGGCGACAACACCAGCAGGTACATCGGTCAATCTTCAGCTACGTACCTCGCCAGATGGTGTTGCATGGACATCCTGGTACGGCCCGACAAGTGATACCGATTACTACACAACATCAGGATCAGTCATTAATGGGCTGCATGCCGATGGTGTTAATGATCGTTACTTTCAATACAGAGCAATACTGATGAGTAACAATGTTGAATTCACACCAGTATTGGAGGATGTGACAGTGTCATATATAAGTTTTGGAGCGGTTATTGTCGGTGCTGTTAGTGAGGCAAGCAGCAGCGGTGGCGGCGGTGGTGCTATGGGCTGGATATCACTGCTATTGCTGGTGGTGATTCCTCTTCTGATCAAACGCAGTCGTCGTAATGAAAATGTTTGTCATGCAGTAAAAGCACCCAATGTCGGTTATTCCCGATATATGGCAATTTTGTTGATGACAGCGGCTAGTTCGCCAGCGGTCTATGCAGACCAGGCTATTAATGCCAATGCGGAAGCGGGATTTGATCCTAACGGGCAATACAGGTTCTTTAGTGTCGGCGATCCAAACAGCGGCTTTTACCAGGAGTTTATCATTCAAGCAAGTTCCAGCTATGGTACTTTCCAGGGTGACGTCAGTACTGCCAGTCTAGGTGCTGGTAATCGTTATGATCCTTTGTCACTGGATGACTCAGTTAGTGGCAACGGCTCAGCGAATCCAAAGAGGATAATCATGTGGCAGATGAATCGTGATGATGATATGTCTCTGGATTTTTTGAAAGATAATTTTAGTGCAAAACCACGCATTATGCAGACGGTGTTAAGTGGTGATATGTTGAAACTAGAGTTCATGCTTGACATGAGAAATAGTGACTACCTTACAAATTCGACAGCAGCTGGCGTAGTCAATACCCTGGAGTTATCTGATCCTGGGTTTGATGAGGTGCCAACGAATAGTGCCTCCACTATTAATAAAACACCAGGTTCCTGGGATATCAGTCTCGATTCAGAAAATTCTACAGTCACGGCGGGACAATATACCTATGCTGAGTCGGGTAGGGCATCTGGTGCCGGAGGTGTCTATAACTATACTGACGGAACCTACAATGCTGCAGATGTAGATTGGGGCTCATATTTCGATCCGACTGATCCAAGCAATGTGTGGAGTGATTCAACGAATAAACCTCAATAACGGTTTTTAGGTTACGGGAATTCCCTGTCAGATTGACCGCCATGGAGAGCGAAGCAGGGGTGGTTAGTCACCAGGGAGTTCAGGTTTATTTTCGTTATCAGCAGCGAGTGCTGGGGACGAAGAAAATGTAGTATGAGTTGGTTCAGACGGGGAAGTAATTTCACCCTTTAAGTATCATAGCGTTAAGGGATTTATCCGGGTATTTGCGCAATATCTCGCACGGTATTTTCCCATTTAAGCCGCTATAAGGTTATTGGATGATAGTCACTCAATAACCGATTATATTGGACTGGTTTGACCCGCCGCAGTATCGATGGAAAGACTGAACTACTATGTGGTTTTGCCAAAGACTGGCTAGTAGATGTTTAGAAGAATGCGCGTCATGAATAGAGGTTCGTTATGTATTCCCTTCTCCGCTTGAACTTACCTGGAGCCACTTTACCTGCAATGCGCCGGAATGGTTTGTGCCTGCTGACGGCAGCGCTGTTGTGTTGCAGTGTTGTGCATGCTGCCAGCGACACGGTGTTTTACGAATCAATCATCAGCGCCGATCAGGTGAAATCAGAACCAGGGTTTACCGTGGGATCGGCAGGGGATGTCAATGGTGATGGCTATGCCGATCTATTAGTGAATTCGCCACGGTACGACGTCGTTACTGACAGCGGCACCGAAGATGGTCGTGTCTATGTCTATTACGGCTCCTCTAGCGGGGTCCATACTGATGATGCCAGTCCATACTGGTATGTAGATGGGGATCAGGCGGGTGCCGCCTTTGGCGAGGTTGCAGTGGGCGCTGGTGATTTTAATAATGATGGCTATGGCGATATCGCCATCAGCGCAACAGGCTATGACGGCACCTACGCTAATGAAGGCAAAGTCTTCGTATTCTACGGTGGCCCTGATTTTGTTGGTGGCCGAGGGCCAGGGCGGACGACTGCAAACACCACCGCGGATATGGCCGATTGGGTTGTTGAGGGTGGTCAGGCAGGTGCTATGTTGGGGACTGCGCTGGCTGTGGCCGATGTGAATGGTGACAGCATTCACGATATCATCATCGGTGCCAGTGGTTACGATACAAGCAATGCTACCGTGACAGATGGTGGCAAGGTCTTTGTCTTTTATGGCGCAGCAACTACCGGATTAAGTGCGGGCGCAACACTCGCTGATGCCGACTGGACGGCGGAGAGTAATCAAGCGAGCTCGGATTTTGGTAAATCAGTAGCTGCCAGCAATGTCGATGGTGATGGTGGCGATATGGACGATGTGATCATTGGTGCTCGTCTGTATGATGGTGCTGATCATACCGATGAAGGCGCTGTCTTTGTATTCTATAGTGGTAGCGGTAGTGGCCCCGGTAGTGTAGCTGTAGTTAATGAGACTCTGGCCGACTGGCAGGCCGAAGGCAATCAAGACGGCGCCAATTTTGGTGCGCATGTGGCCAGCGCTGGCGATGTCAATGGCGATACCTATGGTGATCTCTTTGTGGGTGCCTATCTATATAGTGGTCCAGGAGGGACCTCCTCTGGCGGGGCGTTTGTCTATCACGGCTCTGCCACAGGGTTGTCAGCAACGGCCGACTGGTCGAAGACAGGGCCGCATGATTTTGCCTTTCTGGGGAGCTCTGCCGCCGCAGGAGATTTCAACGGCGATGGTGTAGATGATCTGCTGGTCGGTTGCGAGCAGTGTGACGATAATATTGAAAATCCTAACCTTAAGTCAGGCGGGGCTGCCTATCGCTATTCTGGTGTGTCTGGCACGGGTCTGGCCGCGACGCCAGCGTGGCAAGGCGGACTGCCTTCGGGTTATGCGTCATCTGATAAATTCGACGTTGCTCTTTATACCGACATACATGCACGTTATGGTTCCTGGCTCGGCAATGCGGGAGATATTAACGGTGATTCACAGGATGACTATGTCATTACCGCCTACCCGGTGGATGAGCTTTATCTCTATCTCAGTGGCGCGGCTCCCAGTGCCATCGTGACACCAACGAGTGGCCTGGTGACGAGTGAATCCGGCGGAACAGCTACTTTCACTATACAGCTCAGTACAGCCCCAACGGCAGATGTGACGCTTGCACTGAGTAGCAGCGATGATAATGAAGGCAGCGTGAGCCCCATTAGCGTAGTGTTTACCTCCACTGACTGGGGCGCGCTAAGAACCTTCACCGTGAGCGGTAAAGATGATGTTGATGTTGATGGTGATATCGCCTATACCATTATCACCGGGACACTTGTGAGTGATGACAGCAACTTTGATGGTATTACCCTGAGTGATATTGCAGTGGTCAATCAGGACGATGAGGTGGTCCCCTCTGCCAGCTTCGGCGGCAGCGGAATACAGGTCGCAGAAGGCAATAGTGTGACTGTGGTTGTTACTCTCAGCGGGGCTGCGCTGACCTATCCGGTAACCATTCCCTATACAATAAACACCGCTAGCAGTACTGCGACCGCGGCAGATCACGATGCCCTGTCGAGTGGTTTCATCACGATTACTGCCGGCACTACAGGGCAGTTTAGTTTCAATACCCTGGTGGATACCCTTAGTGAGGGGGATGAGTATATTGTCTTTAACCTGGGGACACCGACCAATGCCACCATCGGTGCGCAGAGCAGCTATACGATACTGCTGATGAATGTGGTGCCACCGGAAACGCAAGCGAAGGCATCAGGCGGTGGCGGAGGGGGTGCTATGGGATGGATGTGGTTGTCTCTGCTGTTGATGTTTAGACGTAGCGTACTATCGAATTAATTAGAAGTTTATTAAATCAAAAGAAATCAAAAGGGTCAGAGTCGTTGATTTAGTCAGAGAGGTAGGCATTTTGAAATACCAGCATCCATCATTGCTAGCGCAGTGGTCACTGGATTCCGGCCTCCTCTGATGTATGGGCTCCACCTACCT
>Ga0316209_1001909_pt1 | contig 18892 bp, 15 predicted proteins | sample 6monopyrite_MG_FD_204945 | JGI IMG/M metagenome (GOLD analysis project Ga0316209, IMG submission 204945) | Microbial mat bacterial communities from mineral coupon in-situ incubated in ocean water Damariscotta River, Maine, United States -... | ecosystem: Environmental > Aquatic > Marine >...
AGGCCCAGGTGAATAAAAGCGACTTAAACATATTGAAAAATGACTCGGCTGCCAGCAAATAATTCGTAAGCGAGTTGTCTGTTGGCTTGTTGGTGTGGGGGATAAAAAACAAGCAAATGGTGCCCGGGGCCGGGGTCGTATGCCTTTTATAAACAAACAGTTACCGATGCGTGGCGTAGGTTTGGCGTAGGCGTAAATCTGGCGTAATTGCTCAGTGATTTGTGTTCTGCCACGGGCCGGCACACGCATCCAAGTATACAATCCATAACCTCGCCTCACTAGATCCCTCACGTTTGCACCGTCTATCCAGACCGCCGGTTAAAGCCAGGTGCCTTCATAAATCGGCGACGGCACCCTTGGATAAGCACGATAGACATGCCGGAAAACATTCTCTGATCTGGTCTCCACATCCGCCTCGGTATAACTCTCAACCGGCAGGCCGGTTTCATCACTCCACAGAAAATCACGAATAGCAGCGCGGACCGCATCGCGGGTGGCTTCCTTGTCACGCCAGTGATCAATGCGGAGCTTCTCGCCCTTCAGCTTCTCAAGCAGATCAACAGCCACTGCCTTGATGCGTTTGATTTCCGCGGAGGAAAGATCGGGCTTCTTAAGCAGATCGAATATCGCCAGTGATTCCTCGTCAAGTCCTTCGCGAATGGCCCGGTGCTCTTCTTCGTCGAGTTCCTGAACGAGGCTGAACAATGCCTCGAAGGTCCTCTCGATGGTCGCCCGGTCTTTCTCGCGGTTGTACTCGGTTACGATCTGTTCGTAGTGCTGCTGGAAGTCGGTGCGCAGCGGGTTTTGCTGTAACAGCCGTTGCAGTCTCTGCTCCACGGCCTGGCGAAGACTCTGGACGGTAGTATTTTTTCTCGGGCTGCGCTCGAACTCACGGCGCAAGCGGTCGAAATCAATTTTGCTGATGTCATAGAGCTTTTCTTCCTCATCAGGCGAGGGCTCGCGCACCCCGATCGCCTCATCGACTACCCCGTGCAGTTGCCGGATGATGTCCGTGATATCGGCTTGCTCGCGATCCTGTTGCAGGCTCTTGTAGACGATGTTGATCGCATCCCGGTCAGCGCGGTGGGCATTCACGCCTTGGGCGTTGATACAGGCCTTGAACTTCTTGAAGACCTCGCGGCACATTACTTCAAAACGTTTGCGGCTCTCGTCGTTCTCGTTGGCCGCCTCTTTGCAGGCGACGATGGCGGCGTTGCGTTCGAAGCCGGTTTTCTGAATGACGTCATCGAGTGTGGCATTCCGATCTTCCAGGAACGCCCGCACAAGGGCGATGGCCTCGGCTAGGTCCGCCAGTAACTCTTCTTCCGGTCTGGCCGGATCGGTTTCGCCGCCCTCGCCTTCCGGCAGCATCCCGGCGAAAGTCGCCAGGGCCTTGCGTAGGTGCTTGAGGATGCCACAGTAGTCCACGATCAGGCCGTTGTTCTTGCTCTCGTTTACGCGGTTGGCGCGGGCGATGGCCTGCATCAGCGTGTGGGCCTTGAGGGGTTTGTCGAGGTAGAGGGTCGCGAGGCTCGGCACATCAAAGCCGGTCAGCCACATGGCGCAGACGATAGCCACCCGCAGCGGGTGTTCCTCTGCCTTGAAGGCATCGTCCAGCGCCAGGGTCTGCATATTGCGGTACTCGGGCTTTGCGCGCATCGACTCGGGCAGGTCGATGCCTTCTTTCATCAGCCGGCGGTGCGGGGTGATGTCCAGGTCCCACTTGCGGAACTTATCCACCTCGCCCTGCTCCTCGCTGACCACCACCGCCATGCGGGTCTCGCGCATCCAGTCGAGCTGGCGACGGCGGAACAGTTCCTCCTGTTCGTCAGCGATTGATGTCAGTGCCTTCTCCATCTCGCGGATGCGTTCCTGCCAGTAGAACTCGATCAGGCGATGCATGCGCACGCAGGTTACCTTGTCGATACACACCAACATCGCCTTGCCGGTCTCCCAGGCGGTCGCGTAATGCTGCACGAAATCGCGCGCCACCTGGTCGAGCCGCTTGTCAGCGGTAATGATGTGATAGTCGCGCTTGAGCTCCCGTTCCAGCCGCTGCTCGACATCGATGTTGTCGGTCTCCAGTTCCTCCAGCTTCTCGGCAATGCGTTCGTTGAGATCGCCGACGGCCACGCCCAGTTTCTCGCCGCGGGCGTCGTAGTAGAGCGGAACCGTGGCGTTATCGTCTACCGCCCGCTGGAAATCGTAGGTGGAGACATACTCGCCGAACACCCGGCGCGTGATCTCGTCGTCCTTGAACAGCGGGGTGCCGGTAAAGCCGATGTAGCTGGCATTGGGCAGGGCGTTGCGCAGGTTGAGCGCCAGCGTGCCGTACTGGGTACGGTGTGCCTCGTCGGTGACGACAATGATGTCGTCCCGCTCGCTATACGCCTGTTCCGGCTCCACCTTCTGATTAAACTTCTGGATCAGCGAAAACACGTAGGCCTTGTGCTGGGTCAGCAGCTCGTTCAAATGATGACCGCTGGCGGCCCGGCATTGCTCCTGCTCACTCACCACGCCGCAATGGGCGAAGGTCTTGTAGATCTGGGTATCGAGATCATCGCGGTCGGTCAGCACCAGGAACGTAAAGTTTCCGCCGAGCTTGCGATGCACCTTGCGGGTGAACATCACCATGGAATAGCTCTTGCCCGAACCCTGGGTGTGCCAGAACACCCCAAGTTTGCCCTGCCGCGCCTTGCGCTCGCTCACCGCTTCGATGGCGCGATTGACGCCCAGAAACTGGTGATTGCGGGAGATGATCTTCTTCGACTCGCCCGCCGACTCATCAAACAGAATGAAGTTCTCCACCAGATCCAGAAAATTGCGTTTCTCGCACACCCCCTTGAGCAGCGTCTCCATGTCTACCACGCCCGGTGCCTCCTCGGCCAGACGCTTCCAGTCGTTGAAATGCTCCCAGCGGCTGGTGATGGAACCGATCTTCGCCTGTTCGCCATTGCCGAACATCACAACCCCATTGTGATGGAACAGGTGCGGGATGGTGTCGCGGTAGTCGGAGAAATTCTGCTCGAAGGCGGCCTTGAGATTCTTGTGCAGATTCTTGCACTCGATGAACAGTAGCGGCAGACCGTTGACGAAGCCGATGATATCCGCCCGCCGCCGATAGAGATCCCCACGCACCCACAGCTCGCGCACGCAAAGAAAATCATTATTGGCCGGCTCATCGAAATCGAACAGCCGCAACCGCTGCCGCAACCGCTCGCCCTTGTCGTTGCGGAAAGTGACCTGCACCCCGTCGCGCATCTGGGCGTACTTTTCGCGGTTGGTGGCGACCAGGGTCTGCGAAGCGACCGTGGCGGTGATTTGCCGCACCGCATCATCGTAGGCCGCCTCCGGCAAGCCAGGATTCAGCGCTATCAGTTTTTCGCGCAACGGACGCGTCAGTACCACCTCTCGGTCGGAGGCACGACCCAACAGACTATCCGGCCCAAAGTCCTCGTTGTTGTATGCATACATCGACGTCCATCCGAGCTGCCGCTCCAGGTAGTCGGCGGTGGTCTGCTGGACGAGGGTGTCTTCGGTGTAGGCGTTAGTATTCATATTATTTTTATACTGCTACAGATCACGCAGCAGAGGTTTCTCGAGCGTATCCAGGCAATCAGGCCAGATAAGCTCTCTTTGTGAGAACACCTTAAAAAGCGTACTTCGCAACGTTATAGGAAGCGCTTCGCGAGCCGCATCCGCGAGAGCCGCTTTCAGTCGCTCTGCTAAATCTCTAAACTCTTCAAGCTCGATAACAAGGTATTCGTCCGATGGATTGGCATTGTCCGTTACGCCAACGGTCGGCCCCACGAACACCGGCACTATTTCTTGCACCCCAATATTGTCCTTGACCCACTGAACGTGGTCACTCAATTGGCCTACTTCTTTCTTTTGATACCTTGATGTTGTGTTCTTGTCAGTTTTTACTTCCATACATAATGCGGGCACCCCCTCCGCCACCCACAGAACATCCGGGCCGGTACGGAATTCCTTATCCGGACGGGTGGCTTCAAGCCCAAGATACTGTCCCAATGCACGTAAGGCCTCTTCTGTCTGACCAGAAGTTCCGGTTCCATCAAGATGTGCCAAGTCCGCATTCAGTGCTCTTGGCATAATAATGGTACCGTCAGCCAATATCTTTAGCAGCTGGTCAACCTCTACGATTTGTTGCGGAATCGCTTCGCCTTGTTCTGTTTCCACTTCTCGTGGATAGGCAGGTATATTCCTCTGGCTAGCATGCGCTCGTACAAACATCTCTTGTGCAACATCGTCGTCACCGAGAAACTGGTATGCCGTCCCTAACCACATACAGTGCCAAGCACCAGTACTGGCACTCAAGGAAAAGGCATCCTCTAAGGTAGACGCCATAATTTTCGCAGCATCCTGATATTCGCGCTGCCACATCAACAACCCGTATTCCGCCTCCGCTTTCGCCAGCCGAGTCAGTAAATCAGTATTTACATCGGAGTCTTCCGGCTCTGCACTGGCCATAAACTCATTGTAAGCCGTGATCCAGCTTTCATCTCTCGTCAGGCATTGTGCCGCCGCGGCGGCTAGTTCCTCTGTATTGTCTGCCTGTTCCGATACCGCGTCACCCAGCGCAATTTGTTTCTGCAGGAATGGCGGCAACACCGCTCTGTTTTTCGGAACCAGCACCCAGTCAACAAGGCGTCTTCCAGTCAATACCACCACTCCGTGATCGCTCATGCCACGGGATATGCGACCAAAACTTTGCACAATCCGCGAGGCGATGGCCGTTCTCAATGTATTAGCCAACCCGAGTTGCTCCCACATATAGCGCTCAAGTGGACCGACACCCATGGGGAGGTCATCTATAACCATCACACGGCAGGTATCGCCGGGTAAATCGACACCATCGTATCTCGCGGCCAATAGCAGCTTCGGCGTTCCCGCATCGCTCTTGAACTCCCGGACGGCTTGAGTCACCTGTTCTCTCGGTGGAGGAACCACCATATCCTGCCACTTGGCAGCCCGCGCGTAAGTGGGAACCAGCACTAACGCTTTTTTATCGTTGATCAGTTGCTTGGCTATTTCGGTGTCATCCTGATCTGACCCGATCTGCGATGGGATGATGACTAACCGTTCACACTCACCCGCCGTGGTAGACGGTGCAGCCACATCATCAGGAACCTTCCCAAAGGTCCGTGCAAACGCATCGGACGCGGCAAGGGTTGCAGAAAGATATACACGACGCCTGCCTTTCTGAAAGTATGGAAGCGAAAGAACAGGAACAAACGGCGGCGTAATCGTGATATCAGCACCTGAGATCAAAACACAACAGGTATCTACATGGTCCCTGATATGCTCCCAAGCAAAGGTTGTGTTTTGGTTGTCCTGGAGGTTCGCACCATAGAGAATTCTTAACAACTCGGACCGTTGTACGCCAATTTCAAAAGGCGGGATCAAAAAAAGGCGTTGGCATGCCGGGTCCTCTAGCTCTGCGTAACTACCTGACTTACCACATTTGTCGTGATAGTCTTTGAATAGCGCTATTAACTCACTATAGACACCGGGAAACGTGTTTCTGTTAATACGTAACGAGAAGTGATCCCGGAGAAGATGTTCTGCGGCGTGAGCATCGTCAAATATAATTGCCGACACATCCTCTCTGAAAAAACGGGACCTGCCATTAAACAATGCCTGGTAAGTGGTTATGCAGGGCGCTTCACCCCGGCTATATAAATCATTACTAAACTCACGATGAAAGTATGTCGTAACATTGAGACCATACCCTTTAGCTTTCTCCGCCGTTTGTTCAACAAGCTGAATTGAGCTGCATGCATAGAGCACTTTATTTCTGGTTTCATTAACCAGAGATTTTGCGATCAATAACCCCACCAGAGTTTTACCGGCGCCGGTGTTAAGCACTATTCCGACGTCGTCTTTTAAACGGTTATCGTGCCATTTGCGCAGCGCATCACCCTGTGCCAACCAGAGATCATTGATACCCGGATCTGATACCTTCAGCTTTTGAAAAAGCTCGACGGGATCGACAGGCAACGCTTCCATTTTTCTTGGCTTGATATTTGAGAAATCGAATGTCATGAATCGTGGCTCCTGTCACTTTGCGCGTCGAGGTCGCCGAATTGGCAATGCCGCTGGATCGTTATGATGCGAAAATGCCTCATACCGCCATCACCCTGTTCATCAGCTGTGGCAACGGTAGGTCACTATAGTTCTCACGACCGCGAAGACATACAGACCCGAGGTCAGCATAATTCCGCGCGAAAACCGAGCGCCAGCCGAGTTCCTGCACCATGAAGTTTGCGGAGCGCTGCTCGGCGAGGGTGTCTTCGGTGTAAGCGTGGTTCATTTCTTAGGCCTCTCGAACCTCATGCCTAGCAGGCTTTCCGACGGTGCTGCGTCCGAAAGTGTTAGCCGTACATGTTGCTGAAAATCGAACCCCTCTGTGAAATCGTCCGTTGGAACCATATCTGAGTTTATTGTGCAGATATATTGACCACCCAAGGTCTTTGTCACTTCATCGGCACGCTCAAATGCTAACGCACGTTGGCGAGCGTCGACAGAGTCATACATCAGCGTGTCGTGGATCAGGAAATCTATGCCTTTCCTTGTTTGCATTTGCAGCTGGAGTACGGCCAGATCGAAGCAGAATATTTTCATCTTCTCTATGCCTTCACTCCCGCTGCGTTCGATATCTACATGGTATTTGTAGCCAGTATCACTAACATCAATAATTAATTTACCAGGCGTTTTGTAAAGCGCTTGGGAATTCTCGTTAAATAAACGCACAGCGGTAGACCAGACATCACGACGTTGCTCATGATCCATTTCGGCTGTCTGGACCAAATCGGCTTTCGCCGTTTTAACTTCCCGCTTTGTGATCTTAAGATTCTTCATTTCCTGAAGTCGCGCTTGGACTCGATCCAACGAACCCCGCAACACTACGTTGACCTCCTGGAGTTTCGTCATCTCCTGCAATGCACCGTGCTCTTGAAGAATTTTGAGCACGTCGGCTCGATTTTCAGTCAATTCCTCTATTTTTTCCTCGCGCTCGGAGATAGCCAGTCGAATACGTTTGATTTCCGCCTCAAGGAAGTCACTGCGATTTGTGACAATCTCCCGATGAAAGGCCCTGACTTCGTCCAGCGTTCGTTTCACCGCATCAGGAAAAACAAGTCCAGACTCCTCGTACAGTCGATCCAATGATGTTACGACGGGTGGACTCTCTTGCTTGATTGACTCCTCGTAGCGACTTAGTCGTCGTCGATCTGTAACGTTTTGGTTTACGAGATCATGAATTTCTTTGGTAAGCCGGTTAGCATTTTCCTGCATAGATTCGTACTGCGGGTGCACCTTGAAGGTATCCAACGCTTGCGCTGTAGCCGCGCACTGCTGTTCGAGTTGGATGCGCTGGGTTTCAAGTTCACCCACAGTTCCGATGGCTCCCTCCATGGCTCCGGTCTTAACGGCCTTTTCAAATGCCTTGACGCCTTCCTCCTTGTCCTTGAGTGCCTGCCAGCGTGCGGCATACTCCCAGTGCAACCCAAGAAGGTAGGCGGTATGTAGCTGAATATCCCACGTCTTCTGCTGCCTGAAATGGCTAAAAGGGCTGGTATAGGCATTAGGACCACGGCGTATAAAGTAAGAAACCAGACTTCGATAGCTTGGTTTGTACGGTAATTGATCGGTTGAACGTGGAAGGCCAAACAGCAACAAGCCAAGAAGAGTTCTCCATCGGTCCGCTTTGAATACCCGCTTACCTGTCTCTTCATCAACATCAGGCAGTTCAGGCCACCCCTTTGTCGGCCCATCAATAACAATCAGGTTCTGCTCCGCAACCGCGCGCGTCACTTTGACGCGGTTACCGCCCAAGGTAATGTCCAGGGTAAAGGCCCACTTCGCTAGTGGATCTATTAGGAGTCCTTTCCCCTTGGTTGCCCGGCTGCCCAAACAGAAATCTATAATCTCAATCAGCGTGGACTTGCCAATACCGTTACGGGTGTCCTTTTCGGTTGAGGTCGTGGAACGCTCGGCGAGGATGACGTTCAGCCCCTCAGTGAAGGTCACGGCATGAAAAGACTGCTGGTTGGCGGATAGCCCGTGGATCATATCGCCTCCCGTTGAATCATGCCGCTGGAAAGACTGATAACACCCGTTATGTGCAACAGATCCAAGGCAAGAACGAATCGTTCATAGGTGCCAACTGCGCGATCATCTCGCACTTTGTCCCACAGGCTTGTAACTGTTTGCGGCCTCTCCAGATGACGCAGCACAACGGCACCGACGCCAATCAAGGCTTGCTCTTCGGAAATATGCTTCGACGGCAGGATCATTTCTCAAATACCTCGCAGGCCTCGAACAAATGAATCAGTACAGCCAAACCAGCCGACCGCTGGGCCTGCCTTTGAAAACCCTGCTGAGCAAAACGACACATCAACTCAAAGAGATCACCACCACTCGCCCCCTCTTTCTTTAATCGCCAGTACTCTTCCAAAAATCCTGCCTTAAGGCGTTCCGGGAATTCGCTATCAGTCTGTGCGACTGTTTCAATGTAACGAGCGACCTCACCTGCAACACCGAGACCCATGGCAATTACGCCCCTGGCATCAGCATCGAGATCGTTCTTATTGATTTTGTCTTCTACTTTCAGGAGTGAATAATCATTTGTCACTGCCGAAGGATGAACGACTGAGGCCCATTGCGTCGCTTCCTGTAGCTCGACAAATCCCACGTCAGAAAACGCATCAAGCATGGCTTGCCGCACCTTTTCCTCGTGGTCCGCTTTGATTGTTTTCAGTCGTTCAATGGTATAATCCAATTCACCCTGTGGTATCGTATCTATTTGTTTGTGGCATGCTCCACAGAGATATATGAGGTTGTGATAGCTGTTCCGTTCTGTCTCGGTCATGTTTGGGTCGAATCTCGCCGACTTCTGCTTTTTACCAGACCCGCTATTTTCGCCCACTATGTGTGCTGCTTGCCCTTGATTAATAGGATCGCCGCTATCGCTGTCAATTGACAGTCTGCGTCCCTTTTTCTCGCATTCCGGCAAGGCACACATATCCCCGCTTCGATAAGCAAGGAGGATCTTCGTAGTTGGGCTCACGCTCATACTACAATCTCCCCATTCATCAGGCGCGGCAGGAGCAGGTCGCGTGCTTTAGCGAGCTGTTCTGTTTGAAGATTAAGCGTAGTAATTTGCTGGACAATTGGTTCAGCGACTTCAGAAAATAGATTTAGTATCGTGCGGCTTGGTTTAATAAACTCTCTGGAACCAAGCTTAACCGGACTGAGATTTAACTGCGCCACACCATATGAAAGATTCTCAAGCTGCTTCTGCGTATCATCATTACTGAATGTCCAGTACACAAAGCTACGTGGTATTTTCGGCTTGCCGATTATTTTTGCTACCCGTTGATTAAGTAGATAGTTGTCACCATGCACAATACATGCTCTACCTACATTGCCAGTAAGGGACAACAACACATCCCCAGTCTTTAACAAACAATATTCTTTCAATTTCTCTGGAGGTGCATCCAGAAATGCAGTGCATTCGGGCACAAAGGATGCGTCATGAACATTCTTTATTGTGACGATTCCGTATTTTCCGCCTTCCAGATACGTTTTGCTCTTGAACGCGAACCCGCCTAGAAACTCGAAAACATCAGAAAAAGTCAATTTTTCCCACTCCTCTGGTACGCCGTCTTTGATTTTGACGTGCTCGTGACCGGGGAAGCGGAGGTGGACGAACCATTCCTTGTAAAGCTGCCGCGCTGCCTGCTCCAGCAACTGAATCCGCCGCCGGTTGTTCTCGATCAGGTCGTCGTAGGAAGAGATAACATCAGCAATACGCTGCTGCTCAGAAATGGACGGCACAGGCACTTCGATATTCCGCAACATCGAAAGATTAATGTTCGGCTGTGCGGCCTGAGCGTTGAGTCCCTGAATGTACCGGAACGTTTGGGGTTGCTTAAACCAGTAATATAGAAACCGTGGGGCAACCTGTTGTTGATCAACCCGCATGATTCCTACGGCTTGGTTCGTATTGGCAGGAAGGTGATGCTCTTCAACGATTCCGCACTTACCAATATTGGCCCCAGCGATTGTGAGCAATACATCGCCGTCCTCAAGTATTGATCTTTTCAGAGATTGGTGCACATCCGCTGAAATATAAAATCCGCCTGAAAGATCAAGAGAGCTGTCACCGTTCAAGGCCTCCGCCTTGATGTAGTTGATACCGGAGTCAGCAAACCCTTGCTTTTTCGTCGGGGTCGTTCCTTTTGTCACCACATGAGTAAACTGTCCAATTTGTATCATCGGCCAGCTCATACCCCCAACTCCTCAAAATTCCTCTTGATCGTCGCCGCCAGCTGCAACGCCTCGGCGTTCAGGTCCTCCAGTTCCACATGGATGTCGCGCAGGGCCTCCTCGAAATCAAAATCCTCGTCCACATCCTCCGGCGCGACGCCGACATAGCGGCCGGGGGTAAGACTCCAGTCGTTGGCCTCGATCTCGGCCCGGTCCACCAGCTTGACCAGCCCTTCCACATCACGGAGCTGGCCTTGCGGGAAGCGCTCGGTGAGCCAGTGGGCCTGTTTCCAGAAGTAGCGCACCTGCTTGAGCTGCTCCACGGCCAGAGCGCGGAACTCATCGGCGGCTTTGCGGGCGCGGGTGATGTCGCGACCCGCCCAGGCGTCACTGTCGCGGGCGGCGCACTCAGTTTCGCAGGTTTCGATCAGACGGCAGGCCAGCTTGTAGAGCAGGTCGGTCTGCTTGACCAGATCACGGCTGGTCTCGGCCAGGGTGGCGAGGCGGTCCACGGCCTTTTTGAGTTCACCGTTGGTCTTCTTCTGTTGTCCCCATGCCGCCTGCTGCTCGCTGACGGTCTTCTGGAAGGCTTCCACATCCGCCTTGAAAAGCGGGATGGCGTCATCCAGTTCCTTGAGCGATTCAAGGTGGGTTGCGTCCTTGGCCAAGGTCTTGAGGAAGGGTTCGACCGCGCCACGCAGGGTGGCCAGTGCAGCGATGAAATCCGGCAGTGGTTCGACTGTCTCGCCGTCGTCATCTTTCATTGAGAAACAGGCCGCGCCCTCGGCCAGCATTCGCTGGCAGTAGCCCGCCACCAAGTCGAGATAGCGTTCGGTCTCGCCCCGGTGGAGCCAGACGATGGCCAGCAGGTTCTGCTCCTGCTCGGGGGAAAAGTCGAAAATCTTGCGGGTAACCTTGCGGTAGATGTTACGCGCATCAATCATCAGCACCTTGTCGCGGTGCGCTTCTGGCTTGGCGCGGTTGAAGAACCAGAGCTCGCAGGGGACGGTGCGGGTGTAGAAGAAGTTGGAGCGGATGGCGACCATGATATCCACGTCGCCGGTCTCCACCAGCTTCTGGCGTACCTTGGCCTCATCCCGTCCGGCACTGGAGGCCTGGGACGACATGACAAAGCCAGCCCGGCCCTGTTCACTCAAGTAGCTGTAGAAATAGCTGATCCAGACATAGTTGCCGTTGCTGACCTTCCCCTTCTTATTGACACCGGGCAGGCCGAAGGGCAGGCGCGGATCGCTCTTGACCTTGTCGGCGTCGATCTCGTCCACGTTGAAGGGCGGATTGGCCATGACGAAGTCGGCCTTGCGCAGCAGCTCGTGCGGATCTTCGTAGTAGGTGATCGATTTCTGGATGTCGCCTTCGAGGCCGTGCACCGCCAGGTTCATCTTGGCCAGGCGGATGGTGGTGGCGTTCTTTTCCAGGCCGTAGAAGGTGAGCTTCTCGGTGGGGTTTTCGTGCCGCCGCTCCACTACCCGGGCGCTCTGCACGAACATGCCGCCCGAGCCGCAGGCCGGGTCGAGCACGGTGCCGCGCTCGGGGTCGAGTACGTGGGCGATCAGTGAGACCAAAGATACCGGGGTAAAGAACTCGCCGCCGTCATGAGCACCCTGACCGGCAAACTGGGTGAGGAAGTATTCATAGATACGACCGAATACATCACCCTTAACCTTCTTCAGTTCCTCTGGATTAAGCGTGCGCAGCAGCTGGCCAAGGACCTGGTTGTCCAGCTCCTGGTATTCGCCCTTGGGCAGGACGCCGCGCAGGGTTTCGTAATCCGCCTCGATGGACTCCATGGCCTCGATGATGGCCTTGGCGCGGTCGTCGCTGTCGGGCAGCGCGACGAGATAATCGAACTGGGCATTGGGCCGCAGGAAGATGGCGCCCTGCTGGGAGAAGTCTTCCTTGGTCAGTGAGCGCATCTTACCGCCACGGCTGGGCAGATTGGGCTCGATCTTATCCTTCACCATTAGAAAGCGGCTGTAGGCGTGGCGCAGAAACACCAGGCCCATGACCGGCAGAAAGTACTCGTTGCTGGCGTAGTTGGAGTTCGCGCGCAGGGTGTCCGCCGCGGTCCAGAGGCGTTTTTCTATGGCTTCAATGTGTTCGAGTTGCGGCATTAAACGTTATCCATTTTTTGATTCTTTAAAGATGCTTCCTTTTTGGCTGGCGTATTCACTCATTCACAGCCCCAACGCTGCCTGGAGTTTTTCCAGCGATTCCATCTGTTTCCTCTTGTCCATCTTACGGATATTGATCAGTTTCCATTGAATCGCGGGCAGTTGGTCAATGCCTGCCACTGGCATAAGATCCCAATCCGGTTCTCCTTGTTTGATCGAGAGAAGGAATTTCTTCTCGTTCTCTGTCATTGTGTTCCTGATTGTTTCGATGAGCCTGTCACGCACTGCGACCAGTTCATCGTGTTCAACTTCTTCATCCGCCATTCCGGCGAACTCTTGCTCGAACAATTGTCGAAAATCCTTCAGGTTGGGTTCGAGCAGTTCGCTCATCGGCCGGTCATGGCTCGCGAGATAAATAATGAAGGCGGTACGGATGTCATCCGTGATGCCTTCGTTCTCCAGCAGGATCTTGACGTCGAAGATGTCGCGCGGATGCTGGCGGTCCAGCGCAGCGCACAGTTTGCCACCATACAGATCCGCAACGGCCAGTGTGTTGGCCGTCGCCGATGCCTCGAACAGTAACTCCGCCTGCTCGCTCAGCTCCCGCTCCACGGGCGAAAACACGGTACCTCGGAGCACCAGATTAGGTTCGATTTTGATCGTGGCTTCCGCCGTGCGGACGGTTAACTTGGAAACATGCTCCGCTCCCCTTGCCCGGATCTCCTGCACCGTCGCGCCGGGTATGGTTTTTCGGATCGCGGCGGCGATACGCTGCAAGGCTTCACTGATGTTTGCCAATGCCGTCTCGCGCGGTTCCAGCGGTAGATAGGTCAGGTCGATATCGACCGACAGTCGCGGCATATCGCGCACATAGAGGTTGATCGCCGTGCCGCCCTTCAGCGCGAAACATTCCTCAGCCGCCACATGGGGCATGACCCGCAGCATGAGTTGTGCCTGTTTGAAGTACGGACTGTCTCTCATGCCGAATTCACCGATGCCTTCCAGTCGGATCCCGTATCAGGGACGGTTATGTTGTATTTGGTATCCAGCCGTCCGCCTTTGACGATCATGCGCTTGCCTTTGCCGAAGTCCACTTTCGACAGGTCCAGTTTCTTGACCCAGGCATGATTGCAGGCTTCCGCGAGTACCATGAACAGCCGCTTCACCTTCACCGAACGGCACTGTTCCAACAGTGATTGAACCAGTCGCGGCCGCAAGGTGGTCAACCCCTCCATGAGCAGGGCGGCCTCTTCAAAGGATTCTTCCTCCGGAACGAGATACAGCACTTCCATGATGGCGCGCTCGGGTGCCGATATCGTTATGGCATAGCTGGCCAGTTCTTTTTTGGTAAGGCCTGTATCCGGGTTGTCGGCGAACAGCGTCGTGGTGGTATATCGAAGCGCCACCCCCCAATCATATTGCCGGAACCACGCAGGCAGGCGGGTACCGGGACTGGCGAACAGAGATACGGTCCCACCCTTCCCCATCGGCAGGAAGTGCCCATACCCTTGCAACTGCAATGCGGTTTTGGCCCCCGCATGGACGGGCAGCTTTAATTGCGCCTGGAGGGCATGCAGGCCGCCGGACCACTCTACGCTGTCGCCGGCGCGCACATAGGCACCGTGGCCGATGCGCCGTATCCAGCCGCTTTTCTCATACTCATGCACTAGTTGCTGGTAGGCCCCCTTGGCCTCCAGCCAGCGCGACACCGCCACGGTGCCCTGGGGCCATGCGGTAAGCAGTCGGTTTAATTTGCTGCGGGGCTCACTAGTCATGTTTGTTAATCTAGCGTAAATACAAACCCGGCTCAAGTGAAAAGTTTACTTTGAGCCTAATTTAACAGCTTTTTATTGTTAATTGGGAATTGTAATAAACCGAATGACAAATGAATATTCTATGTGGCGAAGCGTTGAGCCCCTGTCTCGCCTGTCACCGTCCTAAATAGGCAGCTGTGACGGCTTCGCGCTCATGTCCCAGTTCCCGGCTGATGGTGAGCCGGGCCTCGCGATCCCGCTCGCGCTGCTCCGGGGTGAGGACCTTGGTTTCCGGTCCACCGGCGGCCGGGCATTGCCAGCCGGTCAGTTCCTCGTAGCAGTTCTGGGCATAGGCATGGCGCAGGCCGTGCATGTGGGAGAGTCCGGCGCGCAGGGTGTTGCCCTCGTAGATTCGCATTTGATGTACGTAGTTGCGGTTGCTCGGGATCAGCGAGCCAAAACCGGCAAGGCTCCGGGCACGGTTGAGCATGTCCCGCTGTTCCTCGGTGCGCACCGGAATGACCCTCTCCCGGCCGCCCTTGGTCCAGCTCGCTTTGAGTACGATATGGTCACCCTGGTCGGCAAAGCTGGGTTGAAACTTCATCGCCTCTTCGCGGCGCAGGCCGAAGGCCTGCTGCAGTTCCAGACTCATGCGGACGTATTCATCGCGAACATTGTCCAGTTGAGATTGGGTGACGGTCCTGGCCTTGGACTCGTTGGTGATAAAGCGCCGATCCGGAATGCCGTAGTGCTCGTTGGATCGCGCCACTACGTTCTGCTTGTCGACCTTGTGCGCCCACCAGCGGATCACGGCCATGCGGTTTTTGATCGTACCGATGGAAAGGCCTTGGCCAAACCAGTGTTTGACCAGGGCCTCGATGTGTTTCGGTTTCAGGGATCGATCGGTCATATTGCGATAGCCGAGGTCGTGGAGTTCGTTGGCCGCCAGCGTCAGCATGCGCTCGCGATTAACCTGGGTGGCATAGCTGCCTTCCCGACACTGGCGGCAAAGTTTTTTCAGTTGGTAGTTCAGGTCTCTCATAGTGTTCTCGCTTTCTGGTTAGTGTTTCTGACCTACCTGGCAGCCGTAGCTGACAAGTCCGTTTGCACGGAACGGTCATGGGACACAACGCCCAATCGACCTGACGATGCCTGGTCAGAGGCAACGCGGGCTTTCCTCAGTTGAGGCAGACCCCGCGCAGTCCAACATGCCCGAGCACGGGCGTTCATTGAGTGTGGTTAAACACCTCCTTTGAAGTAGGCAGGACAATCCTGCGGTTTGTGAAAGATGAGCACGGCAAGACAATAGCCAGTAGCCATCACCAAGCATGTGCTCGTGGGTTGAAACAGGCGGATGCCTGCTGGGTAGAACAGACCCGGAGGGTTGTTCTGATGTGGAAGATGGATCGCGGCTTGCGCCGATGCACCTGTTGCACGATCCGGGTGGTGCCTTGTTTGCCACTTTGCCGTAGTGGCCACGGATAAAACTAATTGCGTGCATAGAGTATAGGCGAGTGCTGTCTGCTAATCACGGTTAAAACCCACCAACTATCCGCATGGTTTACACCGTAATCCACGCGGCATTCGGGCGCGCGATCAAAATGTTCTGACATGCTACGCACTTAAGTTTCGTTTGCGCCCGCGTCACTACCGCGCTTCGCTGTGTAGTGACGCGGACGCTCGCACAGTGGAAAAACACTGCGCCAGTCTTGCGACTGTCACACTGTTTGCATCGAAGCATTCGGCCGGGCTTCGGTACACGGCTAAGGCGGAGCGGTTACAGTGTAACCGCTCCGGCCTTGCGTGCCTGCGCAATCTGATCGGCGTATTTGGGCGTGAACTCACCCTGCTGCATGCGGTTGACCAGGGCGCGCAGATAGCCCAATGGCGAACTGCGGATCGCTCCCGCCGCGATGGCGCCCGCCCATTCGTCGATCACCATCTGCGCGAGCGGCCTGCTGAGTTCAGCGACCTGGCGCGTCGCGGGCGCCCGCAATTCGTCAGGCACCCAGCGGGAAAACTGCACGCCGGCCTGATTGAATTCACGACTACTACCGCCGTAGGTATCAGTGGGTATTGTAGTAGTCGTTCTTTTTAGGTTTACATCAGTAGTAGGTAATGCTTCCGGCTTCACCGGACACGGCGCGGCCTTGTCTGATTCGGCCATATCCGGTGAATCCGGATGTGGTGAATCCGGTATCTCGCGAACATAGTAAATCCCGCCACGCATGCGACCTTGCTCATCGCGTGTACGTTCGTATCGAACATAACCGGTCTCGCGCAGTTCCCTGAGCAGCGTGTAGATGCCGTCGCGCCCTAAATCGCCGCGGCGTTGCAGATCTTTGATGAGCACCTTCCAGTCATCCGGCCGGGAAAGCAGGTAACCAAGCAGGCCCCGTGCCGCCCAGGACAGGCGTGAATCTTCCACTGCGTCTTGATTGATCGTGACAAACCGGTAGCGCCGTGGCGCACGGATGATGGTATTGCTCATGTCTCATCGTTACCGATGATGATCCTTGCTACCTCCGAGGCCGGATAATACACACGTCGACCGATCTTGCGACCGCAGGCCTTGAGTGATCGGGTCTGCTGGTCGCAGGGGTAACTCAGACTGTAACGCAAGCCGCCGGTGGAACGTTTCAGCAGCTCTGCAAGTTGTGTCTGCGACAGCAACAAACCAAAGCGCTCGGTCAGTTGGTTCTCCAGCGTTACCACACTCGTGTTCTCTTGCTCCTGCATTATCTGTCTTCTCCTTGTGCATGATTTGAAAACACGAGATTGCACAACACATAACGCGTTTGCCAGAACTGAATGTTTAGCAGTGCGGTAAACATTTAATTTTGATTTAGCAAATTACACGGTGTTAGTGTCACTGCATGCGATGAAACAATCTGTGCTCTCCAATGGTTGTTTTAGGAGACACCAGTTTGCCATTGGCCGGAACAACGAATGTGTTCGAAAGCTCGCCCCGTGAGTGGAGCTTTCGAACACGTTTATGAATCACCTTGGGGTTACTATCAACTGTCTGATTAAACGCGATGCAACATATGTGGAGAAAAATGAGAAAAAGTAACTGTTGGGTGCGGGCAATCTGCCTGATTTTCGTGCGATCCCGGCAATACAATGATCCCAACGAAAACCAAGACGAAGCGGCACGAACATGAATCAGATCGAAATGCTCCTTGATGCGATCAACAACCTGTCACCGCGCATTCCGATTACGGTGGACTTGTGGACCGTACGGGAGATCGCCGCCTACCTGAAACGTTCCGAGGCGGTCGTGCGTGAACGCATCACCGCCCTGCCCGGATTCCCCCAGGCCATCCGGCTGCCGGTCGCCGGCAGTAAACGCCGGGGACAACCTTTGTGGAAGGCCAAGGAAGTAATCGCCTGGACTGAGAAGCACCAGGAAAACCGGATTGTCTAGTCGAGCTTGTCTGCCAGGTCATTAACCGATGGCGCGTAATACACGTTCTGCAGCACCCGAAGATCACGGTGCCCGCTGATCCGGGCGAGCTCCATCACACCGAACACCTTCGACAGCCTTGTGAGCGCCTCGCGGCGCGTGTCATGGAAATGCAAATCTTCAATGAGCGCGCGTGCTTTTGCCTTGCGAAACAGGGCATCCAGGCTGGCCGTCGACACACTGAATACTGTGTCCTCCTCGCCGTTCAAGGACCGTAGCTGCTCGATGATACGACGCGCCTCGGCCGACAACGGCACGTCCCGCGCATAGCCATTCTTTGTCAGCGGCAAATGCACATGCCGCTCATTGACATGCTGCCATTCCAGGCCGCAGATCTCACCCGCGCGCATCGCCGTCTCGATGGCGAAGAGATAGGCCGCGCCCACGCGTGAAGAGATTGTCTCGGGCGGCGTTTCCTGGAAATACCCCAGCGTATGCAGCAGCTTCTCGGTTTCTTCCGCGGTCGGCCGCCGGGTGCGTGCTGCCGTGGGCGGTGGCCGCCTCACATCGCTGACCGGGTTGACGCGCACCCAGCCCCACTCGCGCCGCGCCACCGAACAGGCATGCGAGAGGATTGTCATCTCCCGCTCCACCGTCGAGCCCGAGACCTGCTTCAGGCGCCGATCGCGCCAGGCGGCGATATCAATCGGCGCGAGCATGCGCAGCGATACATCGGCGACCGGATCGCGGAGGATGACGTTGATCATCTTCCGCTCCCGCGCGGCGCCACGCTTCTTCGAGCTGACCTCCCGGCTGTAACGTTCAAGCAGGTCGCGGAACGGTTTGTTCGGCACCTTGCCGGCCGAGTCCTCCCGTAACCTGGTCTCTTCTTGCGCTGCCCAGGCCTGGGCTTCCCGTTTGGTGGTGAACGTCGCCGATGTGCGCGTGCCCTTGATGGACACCTCGGCCCGCCAACCCCCGTTCCGTTTTCTGAATGCAGCCATCTCCGATCCCTCTCAATTTACGCCAATGGCGTAGATTTGGCGTAGATGGATCATACATCAAGTGGAAAAAAGAGGGGTAACGCGCAGGAAGAAAAAGACGGATTACATGCTAACTAACTGTTTTAATGCAAGAAGTGTTAAAAAGCGGCAAGAAGCGCAAGTTGTTGATTTTTGATAATGGTGCCCGGAGCCGGAATCGAACCGGCACGACCGTTAAGTCGAGGGATTTTAAGTCCCTTGCGTCTACCAATTTCGCCATCCGGGCCGAGATACTGGATGTGTTGCGGAGACTATTTTCTTATC
>Ga0316209_1001910_pt1 | contig 18881 bp, 19 predicted proteins | sample 6monopyrite_MG_FD_204945 | JGI IMG/M metagenome (GOLD analysis project Ga0316209, IMG submission 204945) | Microbial mat bacterial communities from mineral coupon in-situ incubated in ocean water Damariscotta River, Maine, United States -... | ecosystem: Environmental > Aquatic > Marine >...
GTATCTTTTATATCGGATTGCTCAACACTCTCAATTAATGTTTGCCAGAGTACACGCCCCGGTTCGACCAATGCTGGTGGCAAATCATTATCAATACGGTTTAAAATGTTTTTTTCAATTTCTATTGGCATACAAATACACTATCTTTTTTTATTCTGAAATTAATTAAATATAACATCACGACAAACTTGGTTTGAAAAGAACCCTAAAAAAACAATTACAACGCTCATTGTCGTTGGTTTTATTATCATTGATTTTAGTTTAGCAGCTGCACTAAAAATTGTAGGTCTTTTTGAACCCTCATCTGTTACATCAAGTGTTCGTGAAGCACATTACCGCAAAGCACACCCTATTTACCATCATGATCTGGAAAAAACATCAGCAATTATTTTGCAGAATGGGGGAAACAGGATTATCTGAAGGTGTAGGCATTCTTTTTGAAAAAAAAATTGGAGGGTTTAATTAAAAAAAGATTTTTTAGCTAACAATGTTGCTGTTTTAATGGGAGCGAGGGCTCAACAAATGCCGCGCAATATGGACCTTGGATAAAAAATTATACGATGAATTTGGGAAGAAAGGTTTAACCGTCGCAGCCAAACATATGTCGCAACTAAAATCTTACTTAGATAGTAAAAATATTTCGCTTAGTATTGCCGTTTACCCTTGGCCAGATCAAATTATTAATCATGATTTCAGATCGAAACAAGTTTCTTTTTGGCATAACTGAACAAGACAAAATTCAGTTTATTAATTTATTTGAAGTCTTTATGTCTAAAGATAAAAGCAATGCAAACCCTGAAAGAATCATTCGCGATCTCTATATTAAAGGCGACGTACACTGGAATGAACCAAGACATCAAAAGGTTTATCAATATCTGAAGACAAGAATACGCTAAAGACTATGCATTAATCTGATTGATGATTATCCACCATGCAGAAAAACCTAAATAAACACAGCTTAAAGCAATCAAACGAGTTTTAACTTCTTTACGGTAGCGAGCGCGTTCAAAGGCGTCCATTTTGCGGTATCGGGGGTCTAAAAAAAATAAGTTAAGGTTCATCATATAGGGTCTCTTTAATATTTTGAGCATTAAAGAGACATCCTTGTCAGTAATGCTCCGTCCCCCAATATCTAGTTCACAAGAGACTATCTAAGATAATCTGGAGCTCGTACTAGATAAGGGAACATCATAATCAATAACTAGTCTTCTATTCTGTGAAATATTACCATTTTGAAAGCCTAGTATTTTCAAATAGTTATGCTATTAGAGGTTATCCCTTACCCTAAACATAACTATTAATCCCTTGTTGAGCCAGCAGCTATCTTTAAAGAACATGCTCAACCAACAAAAGCTATTTTACGAATACAGGGAATTTTGTCGCGGTAGAAATACAGCTTAGAAATGTGAAAAATTGGCATTTAGTGCGCGTTTTTTGTACGCGCACTTATGCCTGAATTTGCGAAGCAAATGCGGCGTCTAGCAAAATTATAATCGCTATTTAAAAACATAATAGTTAATTTCCCGTACGCGTACTTATGCCAAATTTCCGAAGCAAGTGGCTTTTACAGCTAAACTTATGCACGCATAAAAAAACCTCTGCTATTTCTAGCAGAGGTTTTTTATTCGAGCTAAAAAGTAAGGGGGGAACGTTTACATCATACCGCCCATTCCACCCATTCCACCGCCCATGCCGCCCATATCAGGCATAGCAGCACCAGCACCTTCTTCACTTGGTGCATCAGCAACCATAGCTTCAGTTGTAATCATTAACCCTGCAACCGAAGCTGCATTTTGAAGTGCAGTACGTGTTACTTTTGTTGGATCTAAGATACCCATTTTAATCATGTCGCCATATTCACCTGTTGCGGCATTGTAACCATAGTTAGCTTTACCATTTGCAACTTCATTAACAACAACCGAAGGTTCGCCACCGGCATTTTTTACGATTTGACGAAGAGGTTCTTCCATCGCACGTTTTGCTATATTAATACCCACTTCTTGGTCATGATTAAGTGCATCAAGCTCACCCATTGATTGAAGTGCGCGGATTAAAGCAACACCGCCACCCGGAACAACTCCTTCTTCTACTGCTGCGCGAGTTGCATGAAGTGCATCTTCAACACGTGCTTTCTTTTCTTTTAATTCAACTTCCGTTGCTGCGCCAACTTTAATTACCGCAACGCCACCAGCTAATTTAGCAACACGTTCTTGAAGTTTCTCTTTATCGTAATCAGATGAAGATTCAGCAATTTGTGCACGAATTTGTTCTACACGATCTTTGATGTCTTTAGCGTTACCTGAGCCATCAATAACGGTTGTTTCTTCTTTGCTGATTGAAATACGTTTTGCTGTACCTAAATCGTCTAATGTTACTTTTTCAAGTGTTAAACCAACTTCTTCAGCAATAACCGTTGCGCCAGTTAAGACAGCAAGATCTTGTATCATCGCTTTACGGCGATCACCAAAACCAGGTGCTTTAACAGCACATACTTTAACGATACCGCGCATGTTATTAATAACGAGTGTTGCTAATGCTTCACCGTCAACATCTTCAGCAATAATTAGCAGTGGTTTGCCAGACTTAGCAACGGCTTCTAATGTAGGAAGTAAATCACGGATATTAGAGATTTTTTTATCGTGCATTAATATGTATGGTTCTTCTAAATCGGCTGTCATGCTTTGTTGGTTATTAACAAAGTATGGTGATAAGTAACCACGGTCAAATTGCATACCTTCAACAACGTCTAGCTCATTTGTAAAACCTGAACCTTCTTCAACAGTGATAACGCCTTCTTTACCAACTTTGCCCATTGCATCAGCAATGATTGTTCCAATTTCGTCATCCGAGTTTGCAGAAATAGTACCGACTTGAGCAATTGCTTTATCGTCAGAGCAAGGTTTTGACATTTTTTTCAAGCTTTCAACAACAGCTAAGGTTGCTTTATCAATACCACGTTTAAGATCCATTGGGTTCATACCCGCCGCAACCGCTTTATTACCTTCAACTAAAATAGCTTGAGCCAAAACTGTTGCTGTTGTTGTTCCATCACCGGCAATATCAGAAGTTTGTGAAGACACTTCTTTAACCATTTGTGCGCCCATGTTTTCGAATTTATCAGCGAGTTCAATTTCTTTAGCAACTGAAACACCATCTTTTGTAATCGTTGGTGCGCCAAAGCTTTTGTCTAATACAACGTTACGGCCTTTAGGACCTAATGTAACTTTTACCGCATTTGCGAGTGTGTTTACGCCAGACAACATACGTTGACGTGCGTCTTCACTAAATTTTACTTCTTTTGCAGACATATTAATTTCCTCTGAAATTTTTTGAACGAGAATTCTTAACCAGAATTCCTAAATAATGATGATGCTTTGAAAAACTAAGCTTCAAGCACACCCATGATGTCAGTTTCATTCATTACGATAACTTCTTCGCCATCAACCTTAACTTCTTGTCCAGCGTATTTACCGAATAAGACTTTATCGCCAGCTTTTACATCCATAGCGATAACCGTACCACTGTCGGTAACTTTACCTTTACCAACGGCAATGACTTCACCTTCAGCGGGTTTTTCGGTTGCACTATCAGGGATAACGATGCCACTTGCAGTGGTTTTTTCTTCTGCCATACGGCGTACGACAACTCGGTCGTGTAATGGACGGATCTTCATGTTTTTCTTTCTCCTAGTGAAAGGTCAATAAAATCAAATAGATGCTACATAGATACGGTGAGTTCGAAACTATTATTAGCACTCACATGCAGCGAGTGCTAATAATAGACTTGTTACCCACAGAGTCAAGCTCTATCAGTGCTTCAAAATTCATTTTTTGTCATCATGAGAGATGAACTCACCTTCGATAACTTCAGTCGAAGATGATTGATACGTATTACCCGTTTTCGAACTACTTTGCTGAAAATGGGCATTAAACTGGCTGGAATTTGCGATAGCCTTCTTAAGAACAGTGCGAACAATCCACTGCCGACTCGCAGGGATTAAAAATAAAAAGCCAATGCTATCGGTGAAAAAACCAGGGGTCAGCAATAAAGCGCCAGCAATAAACAACAGTATTCCTTCAAACATAGTCGTTGCTGGCATTTCACCACGCGCCAAGCTCTGCTGTGCTTTAGCTAAAGTCGCAAAACCTTGTAAACGAATTAGCCACACACCAACAACCGCCGTCAACACCACTAAGGCAACTGTCGGTAAAGGTCCAATACTGTCGCTCACTTCCAACAACAAGTAGATTTCGAGTATCGGAATACTTAAAAACAATAAAAACAAAATACGAAAAATAGGCATACAAGTTAGTTGGGGGCTTAAATTCGAATTTAAAGAGCTATAGCCATGTTTTTTATCTGTTTCTACCTTTTTAGCCAATAAAAGACTCAAAGTTAGCTATTATATAAGGTGTATTTCCAAAACAAGAAAACTGGAACGTTGACCTCACCCTATTATATAGCGCTTACATCTTGCCCAAATTCAACCATAGCTACGGAGCTAGCCGAAACTTGTGTTGAAAAAAAACTCGCTGCCTGCGTTAATATCATTCCTATCGTTCAATCTATTTACCAATGGCAAGGCAAAATCGAACACGACACTGAAAGCTTACTCATCATAAAAACAACAAAAGATAAACTCGAAACACTGGATGCTTTTATCCAAAAACAACATCCCTACGACATACCTGAATTCATCACATTCAATATTGAATCCGGTTCGAAAAATTATTTAGACTGGATAAGCCAGTCAATCAAATAATATGAATAAAAAAATAAAAGTCAGTCTCGAATATTTAAGCCAAGGTATGTACGTAGTTGAACTCGATCGCCCTTGGCTAGATTCACCGTTTTTGTTTCAAGGTTTTATTATTAATAATGATGATTTATTAGAAGAAGTAAAAGATGTTTGTGAGTATGTCTACGTTGATATGGAACTTTCAGACCCAAACATACACGGACAACTTCAAGTTCTTGCTAACCGCCCCGTATCAACATATATAGATACGCCTCCGAAAAAAACAACACATCGCTCTGATGCTGAAGAACATAAAAATTACATTCAACGTTTACAACAATCTCGCGCTAGCTTTGATAAAACCACGCAATATATCAATAAAGCATTAGAAGACGTTCGTTTAGGAAATAGCATTGATACAAACCAGGCCAAACAACTTGTTAGTGAATTAGCCGATCAAGTTATTTCAAGTTCACATGCCCTTGTTTGGCTAACGTTTTTAAAACAGCGTGATGAATACACTGCCAACCATTGCATCAATGTTTGTATTCTTGCGCTTAGCTTTGGTCGCTGCTTAGAGTTTGATAAACAACAACTCAACGATGTCGGCCTTGGTGGCTTGTTGCATGATGTGGGTAAAATGAAAATTCCCGATGTGATCTTAAACAAACCAGGCAAGCTAACCCCCGATGAATTTGAAATAATGAAACAACATCCAGACCTTGGCTTCCAGCTATTAAAAAATGAAAAAGATATGCCACTCGGAGTTTTGGATAGTGTTTTACATCACCATGAACGAAAAAATGCCCATGGCTATCCTGATAAACTATCTGGACATGATATACCTCTACTAACCCAAGTTATTTCCATTGTTGATGTATATGACGCCGTCACCAGTGACCGTTGTTACCACGATGGTTTATCGCCTTACGAAGCTCTCAACAATATATACAAATGGGCTGAAAAAGATTTTGATAAGCCTTTAGTAGAAAGCTTTATTAAATGTTTGGGCATTTACCCTATTGGCAGCTTGGTCGAATTAGACAATGGCTTAGTCGGTGTGGTTATTTCCGCAAGTAAAAAAGCACGCCTACGGCCAATGATTATGCTCGTACTTGATAAAAACAAACGCCCTTTCAAGCAACGCAAAATACTGAATCTCGCTAACCCAAATTGGAAAAAAGGGCCCCATGCAACTGAAATAAGTAACATTCTTGACCCAAATAGCTATGATATTAATATTCGACAAATTATTGAAGATGAATCGAAAGTAATATAGTGACTAACAATTGTATGTTTATCCAATTTATAGTATTTTGTTGAAATATATCAGTCACTTAATTCAAACAATAACTAAAAGAAAGAACTAAGAACCTAAAATCAAACGAACAAATAGGCTGTGCAATAGCACCTTGAACAGCAGCTAATAGTTAACAATACTTGAACTTAGAGACTCGTATACGGTCTTTTACTAGCAATAATCATAATAAATAGCACAACCCCAACAGGATTCTTTAGTATGTTAAAAAAACAATCACTGCTCTTCGCATTTATTTCTAGCTTACTGCTTTCCATCAGCTTTAATCCCGTCATGGCTGCGGGTGATGGTGTTTCATCATTAAGCGCACTGAGCTCCGACTTAGGTTTAGGCGAAGATGAAAACGAAATTTTAGAACCTGATGTTGCTTTCCAGTTTGGTTATGACACTAAAGGCAATACCATTAATGCCCATTGGGAGATTGCCCCCGACCATTACATGTACCGCGACAAATTTAAGGTTGTCGTTAAAGAAGGTGAAGGTGTCACGGTTGGTTCAACCAGTTACCCTAAAGGCGAAATTAAGGACGATGAATTTTTTGGCAAAATTGAGGTTTACCACGACAAAGCCGATGCAACAATACAATTAATTAACTCAACAGATAAAACTGTTGCCAGCAAAATACAAATTACCTATCAAGGTTGTGCTGAAAAAACAGGTATTTGTTACCCACCAATTCGTAAAACCGTAGAAATTAACGTTGCCCCTGGTGGCACTGCTGCGATTAGTACTCCAGCGACATCAACAAGCAATACAACAGAATTTGTTTCCGAACAAGATCAATATGAACAACTACTTGGTTCTGGCGAACTTTGGAAAATTATTATTGGCTTCTTCCTTGGCGGTTTGGCACTTGCCTTTACAGCTTGCATGTATCCAATGATTCCGATTCTATCCAGCATCATTGTTGGCCAAGGTGAAAAAGTGACAACAGGTGGTGCTTTCGTGATGTCACTTGTTTATGTAGAAGCGATGGCGATTACATTTGGTATCATGGGCTTACTTGTCAGCTTGGTATCAGGTTCCTTCAATATACAGGCTTACTTCCAGAGCCCAGCCGTTCTCATTCCCTTTGCACTTATTTTTGTTGCGCTGGCTTTTTCAATGTTTGGTTTTTTCACCATCCAACTCCCTGCTTCACTGCAAGGAAAGTTAAGTCAAATCAGTAACCACCAAAAAGGCGGCAGCCTGATTGGCGTTGCAATAATGGGTGTACTGTCTGCGCTTATTATTGGCCCATGTGCTGGCCCAATTATTATCGGCGCACTAACCCTTGCAGCAAAAGAAGGGGATATGTTCCTTGGCTTCATATCAATGTTTGTCTTAGGTAACGGTTTAGGTCTCCCTTTACTTATAATTGGTACAACGGGTGGTAAATTCTTGCCAAAAGCTGGCACCTGGATGGATATTGTTAAATACACGGCCGGCGTAATTTTACTGGCCATTGCCATATCCATGCTTGAACGAATCAGTTTCATCCCAATGGTATATCTTATGGGATTATGGGCCGTCCTGTTTATTACCAGCGGTGTTTATCTGGGCGCACTTGAACCCATTAAAGAAGGCGCATCTGGTTGGAAGAAATTCTGGAAAGGTGTTGGGGTATACTTAATTCTATACGGCTTAGTAGTATTACTTGGCGGTTTATCCGGTGCGCGTAATTTTAATGACCCACTTCATGGTTCAACTTTTACGAATGGTGGCGGAGGTAGTGCTACACAGACCCAACACTTAAAATTCGAAAAAATAAAAACAGTTGAAGATTTACAAGCCAAGCTAGCTAAAGCAAAAGCTGCGGGTAAATATGTGATGTTTGATTATTATGCTGACTGGTGTACCTACTGCAAAGTCTATGAAGACTATGTTTTCACTGATCCACAAGTACAGGCTTTATTAAAAGCAAACTTTGTTCTTATTCAAGCGGATGTAACGGCAAATGATGAACAAGATCAACGGTTACTTGCGCATACAAAAGTACAAGCACCTCCGGCAATTTTGTTCTATGGTAAAGACGATGCCTTAGAAAAGAGAAAATTTAGAGTGGTTGGTTCAATGGATGCAGAACAATTCACCAAACAAATTAATCGCGTTCTTGAATAAAAAGGTTTCATGTGAATAAAAAAGTATTAACGGTTATCGCAATCATTGGCGTTGTCGCAGGTATTGCAGCAAACCAATACTATGCTAAAAATTCTAAAGCCACTAATGAATCGGCAACAGCAAAATCTAAAACAACGACTAACTCGAATCATCGGCCAAACTACACGCTTAAAGATTTAGAAGGTAAAACACGTTCGGCTTCAGAATGGGATGGTAAAGTACTAGTCGTTAATTTTTGGGCAACGTGGTGTCCACCTTGCCGCCGTGAAATGCCAGCTTTTATAAAGTTTCAAGAAGCCTACGAGAAAAAAGGATTCAGTTTTATTGGTATTGCTCTAGATGCAAAACAACCGGTTGTTGATTTTACCGATCCAATGGGCATGAATTACCCTATTTTATTAGCGGAAGAAGAAGGTATTCAGCTTAGTCAAGATTACGGCAACCGACTTAATATTTTACCTTTCACAGTGGTGATAGACCGCAAAGGTAACATCGTTAAAAATTTCGCACGTGAAGTATCTTTCGAAGATATAGAAAAAGTGGTTAAACCTCTACTTTAACCATTGTTTAATTGCTTCGTGTAACGTTTCTTTATGGATTGGTTTTGTTAGGAAATCATTCATCCCTACTGCCAAACATGTCTCTCACTCCTCTTCTATCGCGTTCGCCGTTAACGCTAGAATTGGAACGGGGTTCAGTTTTTCTCTCAATTGAAATGCTCTGATTTTCTTTGTTGATTCAAAACCATCCATCATCGGCATCTGGCAATCTATAAGAATTAATTGATAATTGTTTTTCTGAACAGCTTCATAGGCTTCAAGACCACCGTTCGCAACGGTAACCTTTACGCCAAAACTTTTTAGTAATGTGGCTAAAATAGGAAGACATACCCCAAACAACATTCCGTACAGAACATCACGTTTTGTGTAGAAACCCTTGTCAATTTTTTTCAAGCATAAACTTAAATATCGGCTATTCCAGCCATATACTAATTAAAGTGGTACTTATCTATCACCTCGGTTGGCTCAGGATGCACCAAAATGTGATTATTAATATCCAGTACCGGTAAAGTGTAAGTTTGCGTTGATAAACCACTCGCTCTCATCCGTGGGTAAAGTTGCTTTTTCACCTCTATTTCATCAATCACTTGATATTGATAGTCAATTCCAGCTCGTTTTAACTCTTTTTTCATATTAAGCGTAAAAGGGCAGCTCTGCCGCCCGTAAATAATGACATAGGGCAAACTGAATAAAGGTTCCAGGCGCATTTTTTGAGCAAAACTACACGGACCAAAGAGAACTAAGCTCATTAATAATACAATCCTTACCATTATTGTTTGCATATCCAAAGTGTAGTCAAGCTTAGGAGGGGAAATTATTAATTAGGGTACTTTTTTAGAAATCATATGAATTGTGTAATCAATAAACAGAAATACGCTCTTCGTCACAGCATTTAGTCTTAAACTGCGGCAAAATTCGTCTAATTGTTCTTATTTTCGTTTTTATAGACAATATTATTACTTTCAGGCACAATAATGACTTAAAAATGCACAATATCATGTAAAGTGTAGACAAAATCACTAGATTTGTGGCTAACTTTCACTAAATAGGCAATAAACAGACTCACAATGGCAAATTTACTCGTTATTCATGGCCCCAACTTAAATTTGCTCGGCACGCGCGAGCCAGAGCACTATGGTGCAACCCGCCTTGCTGATATCGATGCTCAATTAATCAAACAAGCTAACCAAGCGGCTCATAAACTTGAAAGCTTTCAAAGCAATGCTGAACATGAAATTGTCGATCGTATTCACCAAGCACAACAAGACAAGGTTGAATTCATTATCATTAACCCTGCCGCGTTTACGCATACTAGCGTTGCTGTCCGCGATGCCATTGCCGGTGTGGCCATACCTTTTATAGAAGTGCATCTGTCGAATGTGCATGCCCGTGAAGAATTTAGACAACATTCTTATTTTTCAGATTTAGCCGTAGGTGTCATCAGCGGGCTTGGCGCGCAAGGTTATGAACTTGCGCTTGATGCAATAATTAAAAAATTAAAAACGAATAAATAATATTAACCCCTAACCATTAAAAGCGACGTAACAACAATGGATATACGTAAAGTTAAAAAACTCATCGAGCTGCTTGAAGAATCAGGCATCGCAGAAATTGAAATTCACGAAGGAGAAGAATCTGTACGCATCAGTCGACAATCAACAAATACCGTTGTTGCTGCTGCTCCAGCTCCTGTTGCAGCACCCGCTCCGGTAGCAATTAGTGCTCCAACAACAACTGAAATAGCAAAAGAAGAAATTAGTGGTCATGTCGTTAAGTCTCCAATGGTTGGCGCTTTTTACACGGCGTCGAGCCCAACAGCTAAAGCTTTTGCTGAAGTTGGCCAAAAGGTTGCCGTTGGTGATACCTTATGCATTATTGAAGCGATGAAGCTAATGAACCAAATTGAATCAGATAAAGCGGGTGTGATTAAAGCTATCTTGGTTGAAAACGGTCAGCCTGTTGAATACAACCAACCACTATTTGTTATTGAATAAAAACGCATTGAATAACTAATGCGCTTATATTCAATTACACAATATTATTCGAAGGTAGTGAATCACCATGCTTGAAAAAGTTCTTATCGCAAACCGAGGCGAGATTGCGCTACGCATAATGCGTGCCTGTCGCGATCTTGGTATAAAAACCGTTGCTGTACATTCTGAAGCCGACCGTGACTTAAAACACGTTCGTCTATCAGATGAGTCTGTTTGTATTGGTCCCGCATCATCATTAGAAAGTTATTTAAGTATACCTTCTCTTATTGCAGCAGCCGAAGTTACCGATACCGTTGGTATTCACCCCGGTTATGGCTTCTTATCTGAAAATGCTGACTTTGCAGAACGTATCAAAGAATCAGGCTTTGTTTTTATTGGCCCAAGCCCGGAAAATATTCGCACCATGGGCGATAAAGTTGCCGCCATAAAAACGATGAAGGCTGCCGGTGTGCCGTGTGTTCCGGGTTCTGATGGTCCACTTGGTGAAGATGCCGCAACGAATAAACGTATTGCGGGAGAAATTGGCTACCCAATTATTATTAAAGCGTCTGGTGGTGGTGGTGGTCGCGGCATGCGCGTTGTACATAAAGAAGAAGATTTAATTAGCTCCATCGCATTAACTAAAGCTGAGGCTGCAGCAGCATTTAATAACGATGTGGTATACATGGAAAAATTTCTTGGCAATCCACGCCATATTGAAATTCAAGTATTATCAGATGAACACGGTAATGCGATTCACTTAGGTGAACGTGATTGCTCGATGCAACGCCGACATCAAAAAGTGATTGAAGAGGCCCCCGCTCCTGGCATTAGTACCGAGTTACGCAATAAGATTGGTATGCAGTGTGCAAATGCATGTATCGAGTTTGGTTATCGCGGTGCAGGTACTTTTGAGTTTTTATATGAAGACGGTGAATTTTACTTTATTGAAATGAATACGCGTCTTCAGGTAGAGCATCCAGTAACAGAAATGATTACCGGTGTTGATATTGTACGCCAACAATTATTGATTGCTTCAGGCGAACCCCTTGAGTACAAACAAAGCGATATTATAATTCTAGGCCATGCCATTGAGTGTCGCTTAAATGCAGAGCACCCTGAAACCTTTATGCCCTCACCTGGCATGATCAACAACTACCATCCCCCTGGTGGTCCTGGCATTCGTGTTGATACACATATTTATAATGGCTATTCAGTACCACCATACTATGACTCTATGATTGGTAAACTCATCACTCACGGCATTACTCGCGACATAGCAATGGCAAGAATGCGTGGCGCATTAAGTGAGGTGGTTATAAATGGTATCAATACCAATATTCCATTACACCAACGTTTATGTAAAGACCCAGGCTTTACTGCTGGTGGCGTTAATATTCATTATTTAGAAAAACTGCTAGGTATTAGTTAGTTAATTTATTATTCAGCGGCCATGCTCGAACTGTTGCCGCTGAATATATTTGGAAACGTAATGGCCTGGTTACAACTCGTTTTACAAGCAAATACAGAACAAGCTGAAATCCTGTCAGATATCTTATCTGAAGCCGGTTCTAGTGCCGTGACCCTACGCGATGCTGCCGACCAGCCGCTATACGAACCCCCCATTGGTGAAACTCCATTATGGTTTCAAACTGAGGTGGTCGGACTATTCGATGCCAATACCGATATCGATGAAGTTTTACTTTTAGTCACTGAAAAATTGGGACATTGCCCAAGCTATACTCTTAATCCATTAGAAGATAAAGATTGGGTTAGAGAATGGATGGCACATTTTAAACCCACCCAATTTGGACAACATTTATGGGTTGTCCCCAGTCACTATGAAGAACAACATCTTGCACTATACCCCGATGCGACTAACATCTTGCTTGATCCTGGCTTAGCATTTGGCACGGGTACACACCCAACGACAGCTATGTGTTTAGAATATTTAGAGGAGCAACCCGCGCTTAATCAGCATGTCATTGATTATGGTTGTGGTTCAGGAATCTTAGCCATAGCAGCCGCAAAACTGGGGGCAAAAACCATTATGGCTATCGATAACGATCCTCAAGCGGTACTTGCAACTGAGGAAAACGCTCGAAAGAACGCCGTGCAAGATTTACTAGAAATTCAATTACCTGAACCTGTTCCAACTCAACAAGCAGACTTATTGATAGCCAATATTTTAGCTAAGCCTTTAATCGATTTGTCCTCACACTTAGCCTCTTTAGTGAAATCTAATGGCCGTATTGCCTTATCAGGCATACTGGCTGAACAAGCTGATGATGTTTTAGCAGCCTATGGCACAATGTTTGATATGAGTATCTTTAAACAACAAGATGATTGGGTTTGTTTACATGGCCATAAGAAAGCTTAAATTTTTAAAAACTCGAACCAAAGAAATATAATCTTGGGGATATTCTCGCCTTCGCTTATACTTAGCTTTAATCTTATTCTCACGAGCTAAAATGTATACCTGCTGCCCTATTTGTAAAACAAATTTCAATGTCACCGAAGCCCAATTACAAGTTGCGCAAGGTAAAGTACGATGCGGCTCATGTAAAAATGTTTTTAATGCTCGTCAGCATATTCATTATCAATCAATCAAATCAGAACAAACTAAAACACACATAACACCTCAAACGAATAAGCCTTCATTTCAAGATACACCGGCGGCTACACCAAAGCGCCGAACGAATACAAACAAAGAAAGCTTAGAACCTAAAAAACCCGATAATGAACCGGTATCTGAAATAGACGCTATTTTTAATGCCCTAGACTCTCAGCTAACTAGTGGCACTTATATTGATATCGCCAAACCGGTTGAAACAGATATTCGTGAAGCTGCCTTCGATGAGGTTTTTGATGACGATGAATTCAACGATAGTAATGAAAGTAATGCTGTCATAAATACCGACAACCCCTTTCTTAGTACGATTAAAAATATAAATCGTAAAGATATTGATTTAGATTTAACAACTGAAAAAAATACAGCCATACAAAATATAGAACTGTCAGAGCATAAAAATAATGCTGCTGATTCAATTAAACCCAAAATAGAAGAAACAATTAAAGATCCCGAATTAGACAAAACGTTAGAACAGATATCACAACAAAATAAAATCGAAAGTAAACCTTCATCCGAAGCTAAAAACAAGCAACAACATACCTTTGATTTTATCAGCTTACCCGATGAACCCAATCTATCTGACGAAGCTCAAGAACAACTTGCCGCTGTCAATGAACCACTGTCACTAGAAGCAACAAATAAGCTTGTAACCAAAACGGATAATGATGCGTTGCATCAAGCAATTGATAACATTATTAAAGTCGATAACAACATCACAACACCATACGAAGAAAATGACGACGACCACTTCGTAATTGAAATGCAAACCGAACCCGATGTTGAACTGGTTGATGAAAATGATATAGACCGTTTATTTGCAAGTACCGACAGTATTAAAATGTCGGACTTGAAATTCGATAACTATAAAACAAACAAACCTCAAGCAACCGACGAGTCAGTCGAAATTAGTGGCGATATTAGTAATTCGCTAAATATTAACCAACCACTTGATGATGAATCTATAATAAAAGAAATTGAATTCGGAAATGATTCAGCTCTACAAGTCGAACTTGAACAAAATGGTTTTGACGAAACATCGTTTAACCAACAAGTTGAAAGCAATGTAAATCCTGAAAGTTTTTTAGTTAATGAAAATACCGCCCCCGAAGATAATCAAGAATTTGAATCAATGGAATTTAACTCGATCAAAGACGAATCGACTGACATTCACTTAGAAACAGAATTTGACGATCCTGATATTGAAGAAGAAATTGTTCTCAGTAGTAAAGAAATAGATAGCCCCGTACCACACCGTTTACGCGATGCCGTTGCCTCATTTGAGCAACAGCCAATAAGCTCCAAAAAGCGTTTATTTTATTCTTTTGCTGCTGCTCTCTTAGTGGCATTAGCGGGCTTCCAACTTGTATTATTTAAAAGTACTGCTTTCGCGAATACATTCCCTGCCCTTCAACCTCTACTTGTATCCATGTGTCAAAATTTACCATGCCGTTACACCGGCAACCACAATCGTAAACTTATAAAAATCGTTAGCCGTGATGTGCGATTACACCCTAAAATTAAGGGTGCCCTTCTCATTAGCGCAACGGTTGCAAATCAAGCAAGTTACACGCAACCCTACCCCACAATCTTGCTCAAATTTACCGATTTAACGGGTGCAACCGTGGCTCAGCGATACTTTAAACCCACCGAGTACCTTGGATTATTAAATAAACCCTTCGCTTTAATGCCGAGTAAAAAACCGATTCAGCTCAATATTGAGATTTTAGATCCCGGTAGCGACGCAATAAATTTCCAATTTTTCTTTCTTTAAGTCCCCATTAGACAACATCAAGCTCTTCTTGTAATCCTTGGACTACAAGAAAGAGGGTAAAATACCCTTTCCCTAATTTTTACGGGTGCATAATGCAATTGCTGCTTTAATCACCAAAAAGAAATGGTTACACTACAAATCCCCACAAATTCTGTTTAATTTTTACTAGGTCAGAGCACGATATTATGTTTATTGGACCCTATCAAATATCAAATCAGGTCATTCTAGCGCCAATGGCAGGGGTCACTGACCGCCCATTTCGACAACTATGTAAACAACTCGGTGCAGGGATGGCAGTCTCAGAGATGGTTTCGTCAAACTCTCTACTATGGGGAAGTGAAAAAACTAAACGACGAGCCAATCACGATGGTGAGGCCGATCCAATATCAGTGCAAATAATGGGCACTGAACCCGCTATGATGGCTACCGCAGCCAAACATAACGCCGATAATGGCGCGCAAATCATTGATATTAACATGGGTTGCCCAGCTAAAAAGGTCTGTAATGTCCTTGCTGGCTCGGCACTGATGCAAAATGAAAATCTAGTAAAAGACATTCTCGAAGCCATCGTTGAAGCAGTTGATATCCCCGCTACCCTGAAGATCCGTACCGGCTGGGATACAGATAGCCGCAACGCACTCAATATTGCAAAAATAGCCGAACAGTCAGGCATTCAAGCACTCGCCATACATGGTCGAACCCGTGCTTGTATGTATAAAGGCGATGCCGAATACGACACCATCGCTAATGTTAAGAGCAGAATTTCAATTCCGGTTATCGCCAATGGTGACATTAGCACGCCGGAGAAAGCCAAATTTGTCCTCGATTACACAGGTGCTGATGCTGTGATGATCGGAAGAGCCGCTCAAGGTAGACCGTGGATTTTCCGTGAAATCGATCATTTCCTGCAAACGGGGCAAATAATGTCATCGCCAAATAACACAGAAATTCGTGATATTTTGCTTGGGCATTTAACCAACTTATATGAATTTTATGGTGAGTACACCGGCGTTCGAATGGCGCGGAAACATATCAGTTGGTACAGCAAAGGTCAGAAGCACGGTGCTGCGTTTAGACAAGCAGTAAATAAAGCGGAAACCTTAGAAAAACAATTACAAATCACTCACACTTTTTTCAATAAAATGATAGATAGGGAGGAAATAGCAGCATGACTTTAGAAGCAGATCCAATCGCCGAAATGGCAGCTACTACAACGAGCCCAGCTTTTGAGAAACCATTACGCGATTGCGTAGCAGATTCTGTTAACACATATTTTAATGCGTTAAACGGGCACCCTGCTGGCAATTTGTACAATATGGTTTTAGCCGAAGTTGAGGAACCTTTACTTCAAGCCGTATTAAAATATACCAATGGCAACCAAAGTAAAGCATCTGAAGTTTTAGGGATTAACCGCGGAACACTTCGTAAAAAATTAAAAACTTACGGATTACATCGCTAGATTTTAATTGCTCACCGACTTACTCTCCCCCCGAGTGAGAATGGTGTATTTCACATACACCCTCTACTTTTTAACGTAAAAGTCAGCCACAACTTCCCCTTTTTTTAGTACGATTTTTAAGACCTTTATTTTTTAAATATCTTCCATATGCCTGTCATGAAGCCTAATGACGAGATACAATTGCCTCCACAAATATACTCATACAAATAAATACTCAAAGGGTTACACGCATGGCTAAAATCACCCGCGCTCTCATAAGCGTTTCAGATAAAAACGGCATTATAGAATTTGCCCAAAAGCTACATTCAGAATTTAAAATTGAAATTTTATCAACTGGTGGCACGGCAAAATTATTAGCCGACAACAATATTCCTGTTATCGAAGTCTCTGATTACACCTGTTTTCCTGAAATGATGGATGGTCGCGTTAAAACCTTACACCCAAAAATTCACGGAGGCTTACTTGGTCGACGTGGCACTGACGACGCAGTGATGCAAGAGCACAGTATTCCGCCAATTGATATGGTTGTTGTTAATTTATACCCTTTTGAAGCCGCTACTGCCGACCCTGATTGCAGTTTAGAAAATGCCATAGAAAATATTGATATTGGTGGCCCAACAATGCTTCGCGCAGCCGCTAAAAATAATAAAGATGTTACTGTTATTGTTAACGCAAGTGATTATGAAACGGTACTCACTGAAATGCACAACTCAAAAGGTGAAGTTAGCAGTGAAACGAATTTTGATTTAGCGATTAAAGTCTATGAGCATACCGCAAACTACGATGGCAATATCGCAAACTACTTCGGTAAGCTCGTAAAAAACAAACCTGAAGCACACGAAAGCTTCCCACGAACTTTTAATAACCAATTTAATTTAGTACAAGGCATGCGTTATGGTGAAAATCCTCATCAAAATGCGGCATTTTATGTTGAAGCGAAACCTGCTGAGGCGTGTATAGCGACGGCAACACAAGTACAAGGTAAAGAATTATCCTACAACAATATTGGTGATACTGATGCCGCTCTCGAATGTGTAAAACAATTTACCCAACCTGCTTGTGTCATAGTAAAACACGCAAACCCATGTGGTGTAGCCGTAGCCGATGATCAATACACTGCATACGACCGCGCTTACTCAACGGATCCTACTTCAGCATTCGGTGGCATTATCGCTTTCAACATGCCACTCGATGCGAAAACTGCTAGCGCTATTATCGAGCGACAATTTGTTGAAGTTATTATCGCGCCGAGTATCGAAGCAGAAGCCTTACCCATTTTAGCCACGAAGAAAAATGTGCGCGCATTAGAATGCGGGCAATGGCCAGTCGAACGTATTGCGGGTATCGATTACAAGCGTGTTAATGGTGGACTGTTGATACAAGATCGTGATTTAGGCATGGTCACAGAAACCGATTTAAAAGTCGCAACAAAGCGCGCCCCGAGCACACAAGAAATGCAAGATTTATTATTTGCCTGGAAAATTGCTAAATTCGTTAAATCCAATGCGATTGTTTATTGTAAAAATAATATGACCATTGGTGTTGGTGCCGGTCAAATGAGTCGAGTTTATAGTGCAAAAATTGCAGCTATAAAAGCCGCTGATGCTCAACTAGAAGTTAAAGGTTCGGTGATGGCCAGTGATGCATTTTTCCCATTCCGCGATGGTTTAGATCAAGCTGCCGAAGTCGGTGTCACTGCGGTGATTCAACCTGGTGGCTCGATGCGTGACGACGAAGTTATTCAAGCTGCCGATGAAAATGATATTGCCATGGTCTTCACGGGCATGCGTCACTTCAGACATTAACTTATTAACTAAAAAACTTCAGCCTGCATAAAAGTAAATCCCTCTATATTGATGTACACTTGCATCATATAGAGGAATAATTAAGTTTGAATTCAATTACTAAAAACCCCTCCCCAATTCAAGAATGGTCGCTGCTGTTGATCTTGGTTCAAACAGCTTTCACATGATCATATATACAAAAAATTCATATACACCACATGCTTTTACAGCGCACTCACGAGTTCCCAAAAATATCGTAGGTAAAGTAAGAGTGGCTTTAGAGCAACTAAGCTTTTCAAATAAAGGACGTTTACTACTCAATAAACTCAATTTCAAAAAATCACAATCAGCCAATGATTCTGATTGGAATGATGTTAGGCATCTAAATTTGAAATAAGTCCTATTCTACCCAACCGGAATTATTGTATGCTATTGCTTTAATAATTTAAGGTTGAGCCAATGAATCGCTTATCTATTATTTTTCTTCTATCTTTACTCAGCACCGCATGCAACTGGGCCCCTCTCACCCCATCGGGTGAAAAAGTT
>Ga0316209_1001914_pt1 | contig 18838 bp, 21 predicted proteins | sample 6monopyrite_MG_FD_204945 | JGI IMG/M metagenome (GOLD analysis project Ga0316209, IMG submission 204945) | Microbial mat bacterial communities from mineral coupon in-situ incubated in ocean water Damariscotta River, Maine, United States -... | ecosystem: Environmental > Aquatic > Marine >...
GAGTTAAATAATTCCATTTATAAACCCTACAATTAATAAGAATGCAGACTTTAGCACAGAACAATTTAATTATATTTGACGTGGCTCACTGTATTTAAGCCCATTTAGGGTCAAGTCCTGACGAATCCCCTGTTTTGTTTAAATCTGGTTTTTGTTGAAGATAACAATGTAAGGTTTCACCTTTGATATATTCAGTAGTAAGAGATAAGACACAATCATTATGAATTTGGGCAGAATATGCTGTAACAATATTATCGTGTTTAAGTGCGGATACTTTTCGTGCCTCATACAGACCTTGCTTTAACTTGTCTCTATTATCATTATCCTTTTCAACCCATACCTTTATAGCAACTTCTCTATTGAGATTTTTATCAATGCAATGAAAAATAATTCCATTAGCACCTTTCCCAATAATATTTTTCACCTCAATATTTTCAAAATTTAACTTGAGATCGTTAATGTAAACTTCTCCATTGTTAATTTTAACATTCGATAAATTCATAAATAGATGGCTAATATATTTTATATTTATTGGTTACTTGCTTGATAGTTATACGGATAACATTAACTTCATGTAAATTTATTTAATTTTTTTGTTTCATTCAAATTAAGTCAATTACTTCTTTAAGTTTATTTACAATTAAGGGCAACCCTTGTTTGTAAAATATCTCTAGTAATTCTTCAGCAGAGTACGCTGGGTTTTGCAATCGACTTCGTTGTTCACGAACTGCACTACAAAATGCGGGGGGATTTAAATCGAATAAATGACTAAGAAATGTGTCAGGTGATTGAGCATCAATATCGTACTTACTTAGGACATCTTTGGGGAAATCTTTGAGGTTATTGGTAACGATTACATCAGCATTACACTTTATTGCAGCGGCCAATACATGACGGTCATCAGGATCAGGAAGTTCTAAACAATCAACATAACCTTCATAATTTTCAACCAAACAATCCGGTACTGCCTGATTCATCATATCGACAACCTCTCGTAAATGCTCTTCTGTTATATCCTTTCTATTTTTTACTACATTACGAACCCATTCATTATGAATCTCGTCTGTCCATCGCGCACGAAACTGCTCGGTCATTGCGACACTCATGAGTAGATCGCGAAGTGGTACTGGATATAATACGCAGGCATCAAATACTGCGGTAAAGTTTGCCATTCAACTAATAGCCCATTTTTAATTCCTGACCTTGTTTAGCCAACTCATCTAATATCTTACGTCTTTCATCCATGCTTTGTTCTTTATATGAAAGTAAATCTCTGAAATACACTCTGCGGTGGCTACCCACCTTATGGAACTCCAATTTACCTTCTTCCAATAATTTGACGAAAAACGGGCGAGATACATTTAAAAAATCTGCTGCTTGCTGTGTTGTTAACTCAGCATGCTGAGGGATTAGCACCATGGCTTCTCCATCAGCCATATGCGCTAAAATATCAACCAACATACGCATCGCTGATACTGGCACCGTAATATCTTCATCACCCTCGATGATGCGGATCTGTGCCTTCTCACCTCGACCAATTAAAGCAGCTAGTTGACGACTACTTTCCGCCGCAATTTGTCTATCTTCATCACTTGGTGGTGATAGTGTTTTATCTGAAATTTTGTATGCTTGATTCATATCAACAGCCTCCGCCTTAACTACCCATTCCTAACCATAAAATATAGTCTAGTTTACAAACGAAATAAACGCAACAAGCGAAACTATCGAAAACGATGAAGCTACGCCCACAATATACCATAAGTCATTGTATTTATTGAATTTTAATTTATTATGGTCAAATATGACAAGTTTACACTATCTGGCCGGATGAATTCATGGGGGTCACGGGGTCAAGTTGGACCTCCCCTAGTTTCACGGACACTCCTGTGGGGCTATTGTCCCCGATTTGGAGTGTCCGTGAAACTAGGGGAGGTCCATTCTGCCCCCATTTAATTTTATCGATACGTTGAAAACCCGCTATATTCTCTTTTATATATTTGTATATTTATCTTTTGCCCAACTTTTATAGCTGATTTCAGTGGCATATTTTTTGTTATAAGCTCTCGGTTTTCTAACTCCAGCACGACTCTCAAGTAAGAAGGGCTTCCTTTAGGAAACATTTGCACTACTTGTGTTGCACTTCCTAATATTGTGTTACCTGTATATTTAGGCGGATCTATAAATCTAAATAAAACGACAAATAATGCAATAACAAAGATTGAAAATAATATTTTATTCGCTTTGCTTACTTCATCTCTTTTAGACATTATTATACTTAACCACTAAAGTTCTCGCCTGAGAATATATTAATAATCCCTTTGTTCTGCGCCATTTAATTATTTATTTTTATCTTTTCTCTTAATACAATATTGAACATATGCACCTACAAGAATAAATACTGGTTGTAAAATCACTATCAATAAAAACAATATTATGTTGTCAGAAATATTTACCTCGATCCCATCTATCATATCTTTTAGGTATGAATACAAAAATAAACTAAAGGGTAAAATCAATACAATAAATATTGATTTTAGCGTATGAAAGCTCAAATTTTTATAAACAACGAAGCCAAACACAAAAGATATTAAAGACTGCTCGAATATAGCAAATGGTAAAGCCGGACCTTTAATATGAACCAAATATAATTCAAATAAATAGCTAGCATAATTAAATGTTAATCCATAGAGTAAAGTTCCTATAATTAAAACAACATAATCTCTATTCATCATCGTTGTCTTTACCATCATAGTTATTCACTAATACAAAACTCATAATAAATACAAAAACTGCAATGAAAAAATTCTGATATGTAAATATCGAACTTAATGAAGGGTTCTCACCAAAAGAATTCATTCGAAACATAGCCCAAAATACAACACATAAAATAGCTATACAGAATCCAACTGTAATCAATATTTTTTGTATCATTTACAATTTCCATCCTTTAGACATTTAAGCATACATATTTCAAAATCAATTACAGACTTAACTGGGTTCTTATTAATCATTGCAGCCTTACCTAAATATTTCTTAAGTAAACTATAATACTTCTTAGATGCTTTATTTATCCCCCTACTTAATTGTTTATCTATCTGATTAGCAAGTTTCTCTGCTTCTTTACCAACTTTTTCACCAATAATGAACTCAACAAAGCAATTTGCAGCGCATTTCTGTACGTCATCGACAGCTTGTGGTATGTCATTGTAAACTTCATTTTCGACAAAAGGTACTGCGACCGGAGGGAAGCCATTGCTACTCCAGAAATCTAAGCCAAACGGGTCACTATGAAGAAGCGGATTCCCCCCAACGTACCCATAAGTGTTCAGTCCACCTTCAAGCCCAATAGGGTCACTCTGAACATACCGCCCAGTAGAAGGATCATAGTCTCTAAAGTAATTATAAACTGAACTAGTCTACATAGGATCATAATTAACCTTATAAATTATAGTTTTACTATCAATTTAAGCTGTGAGTGAGAAAAATTTCTGGTGCGTTTAAATTTTCACTCTATCCAAGTACCAATAATTAGTTATACCTTATCTAAAAGATATTTCCATAGCTTGCTTAGCGCAAGTTTATTATTTTCGTTACTTTTACCCGATATCCATAATCATATGGTGGCATTGAAATTCCCCTGAAATCCAGGAAGGATTACTCAAACTGCGATGATGTATAGAAACATGATGGGGATATTCAGGGTGAAATTTTTCATGTGGATTTAAATTTGTTTCAAGTTTTTTCTCGATTTTTGCTGGCACTTCGGATACTTTCCCCGAAAGTAAATAACCTAACATCCCAGCACTTTTTGAAAATGGAGCATAACGGCCAGTAAGAAATTCATTGTTTATATCTTTTACATACGGCGAAACATTCGCTGGTGTACGCATAATTTTTGCTTCAAGTGGCCACATAACTCGCATATTAGCTTTTAAATAAAAAGCTATATCATATTCTGGTGGCTGTGCAGGTGCAGGAGATCTTGTTGCAAACTCATACGGTCCATGCAGTACATCATATGATTCATCTCCACTTAAGCAATCACGAATACAAGGCTCTAGTGATTGGGTAATGCTACGTTCTAATTCCTCATCTGCTTGAGAAATATCAATAGAAGATAAAAATTTATTGGAGAAAATCGCATAGCCACCCCAAACTGATCGAAGCATGTTATCAATAGCATCAGTTGCAAACACTGCTGCTACACGCGTAAATTCCGGAGTATCCGGCCAACGTAGATCATAAGGTGTAATTCCTCGTTTACTACTTTTGCTATCCTGCATTCATTTCCCTATCTTTCGTCTCATGCCAGTTTAGAATTTCTGATGCGACCTCATCAGCATCACGCATAGCAATCGACCGAGTCCAGTAACGTCTTTCATCCGGTTTAGCAATAAATATTGTTGGGACCATTTTTCCATCATGCTCAATGGTAGAAAATACACGAGCAATTTTCTTAAAATATATTAAACTGTTTTCTATCTCACCTGACAAATTCGAATAAAGTTCAGTTAGTTTATTTGAAAGCTCACCTTCATTGAATGATTCTATAGAAACAGGAGTTTGTTTAGGCCAATCAAGGTGTATAGCAATAAGTCGTACAGGAAGATGGAAATCATCTGACTCCTCAAAGATAGTAGCGCTTATAGATTTATCTGCCCCGAACATAGCAGTAAGAACGCGTAAAAACCAATCACAATATGCAGTAAGTTCTTGTGATTGTTTATTTTCATTGCGATGAGTGGCCTTGCATGCAACAGATGTTTCACCTTCTTTGAAGTACGGCAAGGTCGTTTCAATGAGATCTTTAATTAGAACGTGCTCTGATTCTTTAAAATTAAATGCTTCATTAACATTTAAATCTAATTCAGTAAATGAACGTATGGTTTCCAGTGATACATTTTCAACTGGAGGACAAGGAACAGATAAAATCTCTTTTACAGTTGTCGTATCTCGATAATTAGAAAATTGCGAGCTTGTGAGTAACAAATAATAAGTTGCAAGCTGACTATTTAATGCTAGACATGCTGCATCTAGAGCAAGAGTATCACCAGATACTGAGTTGACAGATATATAACTGTCAGAACATAAAACTTTTTCTTTTTTCTCCGGTAATATACGAACAGCTCTAAATCGGCCTGTGACACGCCGCCAACTTCTTTTGATTAAAAGTTGTGGAGACTCAAATGCAGAAAAATCTGTCGAATCACGATCATGGATATATGAATCCTCGTTAACAGTTATATCGCTTGCCTTTAAATGCAATAACGACGATTGCGGAAAATCACGCTCAGTAAAGAATTTCTGATTTTTTATTGCTAACTCATTTTTCTTTCGGTTACCTCTGACAACGCCCATTCGAGTTTTTAATTTCCCATCTTCTACGTAACTTTTAATAGTTGGAAATCGAGCTAACTGACGTAAAAAAGCTAAATCTCTTGGCCCCCCCCAAGTTAACGCTGTTAACACCAATGGGTCATTAACCGCTTCTTGAGAATGCACTTCGTGAACATCATAAGGATCAATCACTAAACGGTAGTCATTCTCACCTGCAACCCCTGGTTTAACAATTATATAAGTGAAAGTATAATCATGATCCTTTTCACATGGCCGTAATGTGATTATAGAAGAAGGACCCACAGCTGTATTGAATAGCCCGAAACGTAACGATGATAAATTAACTATTTCTTCTACTTGATGTTGTGAAAAAAGTTGTTTCCGTTGCCTAATGGCAGGGCCAGATTGGTTATACAATAAAGTACCGCTAGGCTGTAAAACGGAGATTTGTCCATGCTTTTTGGTAAGCTTTGCCGCTTTTGCAATAAATAAAGTTCCAGGATCCCCGTAAGAAATAGGCCACTGATATTTTTTAGACCAAGATGATGCCGCATCTGAGTCAAATTCTTTACAGGTTTCTTTTACCTGATTTTTGCCCCATGGTGGATTACCTATAACTAGATCATAAGTGTCGCTGTCTGTTTCAGTATTAAACCCAGAGATCTCTTCGGAAAAAAAATCTGACGTAATAAGCTTAACTCCACGCAATTTTGGGAAGCGAATTTGCTTCCAATAGTGACGAGGATTTAACTCATCACACATGGCAAGATACAAACTAAAAGAAGCAACACGCACCGCGTGTTGATCTATATCAACCCCAGTCAAATTATGAGTCAATAATCGTTTGAGTACATCAGTACGGACAGGGGTATCAGGATTTGCATTTTTCCAACGATGGACCAACCGTTGATATGCTCGCACCAAAAATATTCCAGAACCACAGGCCGGATCTAGAATCTTCAAATCCCATTCATCGCCATCCCATGGAAGAACACCATCAAGAACAAAATCAACTAGATGAACTGGCGTATATACTGTGCCTTTTCGTTTAGTAACAAATGATTCATATATGTTACTAATAAATTCTAGTGGAATGGTATCAAATGAATAAAAGGGCCACAAAGCACGTTGACCTGTCCTTATTTCCATTTCTCCTAATACAAAATCACGTAACAAACTAATATGCTTTTTGCGAACTTGCCGTGTCTCTTTTCTCCATTCTCGCTCACGCTCTTCTTTAGAATCAGACTTTCCTGTAAACAGATCACCGTTAAAGTGTTGGTTTAAATATTTAAAAAGAGCATATGTATCATCATAGTTGTTAAGAATATCGCCAAGATTTTTACATTCAGAGGAAAGAATATTTTCTTGATATAATCGTTTTAGATAAGTTTCATTTAATGCAGACACGCCTTTCGAATCACAACGTTGAAACAGAAATTGTATAAAGATTAAACGTGCTAATAGATCATGGATTAGATCAAAATCCAATCCATCTTCATGAAGTTTATAGCGAACAACTTTTAGATTATCTAATAAAGTGTTATCTGCCGTTTGACTGCGGTCAAATCTTTGTGGATAGCGACGTTGGATAACACCATTTGCAATGTTTAACCAATGTAATGCCGCTGCAGCTTTATCACTTAGAGATTTTGGCTGCTCGAAGGTATATTCCACCTCAGAAATTTCTGCCTTAAGTTTCATATCATTACTTAAGTCTCGCTCAGGTAACTCACAGCATGTAAAGGCTCTTAATCGGTGCGGTTCAATAGTAATGAGTAAGGGGGTCCGACTAAAATTCCATGCTAGTGTATGTAATTCTTGCAGTGTTTCTATTGGAATAGTTTTGTGAAATTCACATACTAAAGCTAATGGAGACTGGGTTGTACGGCTATTTGGATCTGGTGTAAGAATACCGACACGCGCATTCTCACCGCCTTTTAACTTATTGATACGTTGCTGTATTTTATTGCGCGCAAGCGTTGCTATAATGGAAACGCCACTTCCCTTCGGATCAAAAAGACTAGCTTCAGAGGGCCAGTTCAATTCAGTTTGTACAGTCTTAAGCACTATACATAAATCCTTATTGGTTTACTTTTATCAATGATTGCAAGCCAAAAGGCAATTCATCTTGCGCAGGCATTAATCCTAGGTAGCGTGCTACTCGTTCCTGCTCAGCTGCAAGATTAATTACAATTCCAGGATGTTCGCACGTATCCACAGAAAAGTAGTCAACTTGCCAGTCTTTAATATTTATAAATATTAATCCGGTACGAGTAGTACGCAGAGGACGACGAATAAATTCATCTAGTGGAGGTAAAATATGATCCAAGCTTTCTTTGCGTAACTTATATTTATCTTCCAAAGTCTGAGCAATGGCAAGAAGTAAGAGGTCACTCGCATCAAATTCACGTGCTACACGTGCAGAAGTAAGCCTTTTACGAAAAGGCGATAGCTTCATCCAAGTGCGCATACGGTGTTCTGGTACAAGGAGTGCCTCACATATTGACTTTCTAGTTAGTTTTAACACTGGAGATAACCTCAACCCGAATCTGTGTCAAATCTAGCACAGTTCTGTGTTTAGTTCTACCTAGAAAGCTGTAATTAGAGTATTGAGTACTAAACAACCATTTTGAAGCAGTTGAAAGTTAACTCAGCGTATTTTCATTCGCTGGATGAGTCGCAGCATGAACCTGCTTCAGCATCTTAATCGAAACCTGAGTGTAAATCTCAGTCGATGACAAGTTCTCATGCCCCAGCATCGCCTGAATAAAGCGAATATCCGCTCCGTTATCCAACATATGTGTCGCCATGGCGTGTCGAAACAAGTGACAAGAACCGCGTTTATGTATGCCACAGGCATTCATGTACTTTTTAACTAAATCTGAAATACGATTATTTAAAAACGCTTCACCGTAATCAGTTATGAATATATACCCTGAATCGTTATCACGAATTAATTTCGGTCGCACGTCCATCAAATACTTCTTCACCCAAACTCGCGCGCGTTCTCCAATGGGTACCACTCGGTCTTTTTTCCACTTTCCATCAAAAATGGTGAGTGTGCCACGTTCATCATCAAAATCTTGTAACCGTAATCCAACCAACTCCATACGACGCACACCGGTTGAATAAAACGTTTCCATAATCGCACGGTCACGAATACCTGAGTCACCAAAGATACTCGTGTGGTTTAACATCGCATTGATTTCATCATTAGATAAGATATCTTTTGGTAATCGCTTAGGCAGTCTTGGCAACTGAAAATCAGCAGCTGGATTATAGAGAATATAGTTTTCTTGACTGAGCCATTTAAAAAACGCTTTCAGTGGCGCTAGATGGCTGTGTTGGGTACTAAAGCTTAAAGGCCGACCATCGGCTTTACGATAGTTAAACAAATATCGATGATATTGTTCTAAAATTTTCTTGGTGACATTTTGTGGATTATCAATGCCACGTGGTTCACACCAGGTAATAAATCGTCGAATACAAATATCACGAGTCTTATTGGTCGCCTGACTGTAATTCTTTGATTCACACCACTGAAGAAAACGCATGAGATAAAGTAAAATACTGTTATGTTCAATCGTCTTGTCACTCACTGTGAAAGTCCTCCATTCATATTGGAAGAGCCTGACTTAGAGTACGATGCCTGTTGAACATTTTTTTCGATGAGTGACTTAACCTCTTTTTCAGATAATAGACTGTTATCATCTAAAACCTTGCTACCATGCGGTATAGAATCCTTTTCAGTTGATTGACAGGTAGCAATTTTCTCACCGACTTGAGTCCGACTCGTAACCGACAAGTCTGTATTCAAACCCGACAAGCTATCATCATCTTCATGTTTTTTAAGCTTGTTAACATCAATGAGTCCCATTAAAAATTGATCGCCATTTTGACCTTCGCTGTTATATAGCAATTCATAAACAAACTGTCGTCCACGTCCACCACGGTGTATCAGTAAGTACTCCATGTTTTCCAAACGTTTGATATGGACTTTTAATTGCGTGTCACCCCAGCCCGTATAGGCCCTGACATCACGTCGACTAAAATGGTAATCACTGCGCACAATATTGTTGTCCTCACAATGTGTTGCCACCATCTTATCAATCAACATTAAAAGACGACGTGTTTGTGGCGGTAATTCATCCAGTGAGCTGCCAAGCACCTTATGGGCTAACTGATTAGCTAAGTCGATATCTTCTAGAGTCACTTCAATATAGGAAATGGTCTTGCCATTACAATATACATTTTTTACTTCACGTTGATACTGATGCAATAAAGCAATGCTATTAATCAGTGTTAGGTATTTTTTATGATCACGACGTGTACGTGTTTTATCATCTAAAAAAGTAAGCTGTTTGGCATAAGGATTCACAACCTTAAGTGGTTTAAGAAGACTCTGTGCATTTTGTTGGATACGAATAACATCGTCTTTTATCTGACTTGCTTTCAAACCTTCCAGAGTTTCTGCAAAACGCTGACAGTCATGAATCGCTCGGGTTTGCGCTCTGTCTTCATCCACGGTTAATACAAAACAACGATTGAGTAATTCTTCATCAATATCAATTGCTGTGGTGGTACTGAATAGCATCACTGGACCTTCGACCTTATACTCTCGTGTAACATGTCGACCCGAATCAGGGTCTTTACCTGTGGAAGCAATGGTTAATTGACCTTCAGTGATTAATAACTTTAACGCATAGGCCGCTGAACTTACGCCTTCTTCTTCACTGACACTAAATACTTTATGCTTAACATTAATCTCACCCATATAGAAAAGGGATTGCCCTGTAATGGCAGAGTACCGCACACGTTGTTCAGTTGGAACAAAGGATAACGCGACATCCATCAAAGCACTTTTACCGGCAGCACTGCTACTTTGTATCATTACTGCTATTGGATTAGGCAATAATCTAGAGATACACGCAAAGTAGGCAACCAAGCTATTCATCTTTTCACCAACAATGCCACAACGTTGAAAATCATCCAGAATACGAGGTACTATATTTTTCGAGGTTAAAAAATGTATCGCCTCATTACGATCTGATTTACTTAATTCAATTACGTTTGATTGATGTGTCAGTAATTGGTTTAAGTTCTTGTCCTGTAAAAGTTCAAGCTTTAATAACACTTGAGATAAGTCTTTCTTTAAAGCATCTTCACCGACACCCAGCTCAATGGAAGATTGTTTACAAAAGTTATCCCGATGACGTGCGCTGTATAAATCAAACGTATCGACATGCAAAGCTTCTTGTCTATTAACGAGAATATTAACTTTAAGGTGATTACTGACCGTATTGTTATCCAGACCACGAATACGATAGCGACGGTTTTGAAAACACATAACAACTTCATGCTCATTGACTTGTGCTTCTACCTCAATAGCCGGCGTTGGTAGAACCGTCGCAGGTATTGTTATTTCTTTGTCTTTATCAACAATTTTAACATCATTATCTTCTAGCGGTATATCAGCCGATTCATCGAGTACTACAGTCGCATTACTATCAACAGTGTTATTTTCATCTACTGGCGCTTCAACGGGCTTGTCTTTTCCCATCCAAACGGCTTTTCGTATGGCCTCACCAAGTGACTCACATGCCGGTAAATTATTAAGTGCATAGGTATTAGCATCATTGTTTTTACTGAATTCAATACGATAGCATTCGATATCTAACCCAATGAGTTGTTCAGACAATGTAAGCGCATGATTATCACCTTCTTTTGTACCGGCATACGCAATCAGTATGCGTTTAACCGGTGAGTCTTTTAGTACCTCAACGATATTGTTAGGTAGACAATCAACACCATCACTGCAGGTAACATTTTTATAACCTGCACACCAAAACGTGAGCGCATCAATAATGGAAGAACACAAAATAACTTCTTCACACGTCTGCACAGCTTTGATATTAAATAGAGTGGGCAGTGAATCGTGTAGCGCGATATCAATCGGTGTTCCAGGTCGCAGCTTCTTTGCAACCTTATGGCCATATATCTGTTTTACGATGCCATTTTCAATAACAGGCACGACAAGACTACCTCTAAAGACTTCATGCCCCGTCGGTTTTAATATACCGAGTTGTTGTAACTGACCACGGATGACGGCGCCATCTTTACGATTCTTTTCAGGCAGTTGATAACCAATCGTTCGATCACTAAATCCAAGTTTGAAATAATCTATAGCTTCACTTTTATCAACCGCCATATTTTGTAGTGCGCTCAAAACGTTGGGCGATTCTTTCAACGCTTCATGGTAGAAACTAGCAATTTGCTGTAATAACTCGTTATCTGTACATTCTATCGATAAAGTCATAATACTTACCCCTCTGCTAAAGGAGAACGTGACTTACGCATTGATTCACCACGTAATTCGATTCGATGAGCGCGATGTATCAATCTATCTAATATTGCATCAGCGACCGTAGGTTCATTAATATAACCATGCCATTCATCAACAGGAAGTTGTGAAGTAATTAATATAGAGCCGGTACTGATTCTGTCATCGACCATTTCTAATAGTTCATGTCGCCCACGTTTGGTTAACGGAGACAGTGCCCAATCATCGAGTATTAACAAATCAGTCTTTGCTATCTTTATCCTTAATTTTGCCAAAGAACCATCACCATAAGCAATTTCAAGTTCTTCGAGTAAGCGTGATAATCGTTTATATATTACGGTATAACCTTTACGCGCCGCTTGTTGCCCAAGCGCACAACATAACCATGTTTTACCGACGCCTGTAGGGCCAGTTATGATGGTATTGAGTGAATTTCTTATCCAATCGCAACTCGTTAACATAGACATGACTTTTTTATCCAAACCACGTTTGGCTTTATAATCAATATCTTCAGGACATGCCGATACTTTTAATTTTGCTGATCGAAGGATTCTAGTTAACCGTCTATCTTCCCGATCATGAGTCTCTGCATCCACTAACATACCAATACGTTCTTCAAAATTTAAATCTTGAGTAGCTGCATTTGTTTGTTGTTCTTCCATAGCCTTAGCCATACCATGCAGACGTAATTCACGTAATCGTTCAATTGTATGTTGATTTAACATTTACTCACCTCCAGTTGAATAGTAAGAAGAACCTCGGACATTACCGTGCAGAGGCAGATTGATTTGTATTGGTATTTCATCTTCGTTTAATTCAGTCAGTCTACTTTGTAGAATTGAGCGGATACTTTTTACCGTTAACGAACTAATTTTTTCAGCACGCCTACATGCTCTCTCAAATTTCTCATCTCCGTAATTCTTGGCTAAACGCTGCAACTCAACACTTGATCTAACACCCAATAAAGTATGTGGACGAATTGAAAATTGATTTTGAACAGCGGCAGCTGTATATGGACCACGTTTTTTAGCCCAGATTAATAATTTTTCAGGCGTTTGGTTCGCATAGAATTGATGTGACTTAGGTTGATGTTCTGTCACCGTTGTATGTTCGCCTACGGTATTACTTCGCTTGTGGCTTGCAATTCGCTTTCCACGATGAAAAAATTCAACGACGTTAGATGTAACTCGTCCTTCAATACGATTACCAACAAGTTGATATGGAACGGAATAATAATGCCCCTTAATCTCTAAATGGTAATCTCGATTTACTTTCCTTGCACTTGTCCATTCTGCATATTCAAAGGTATAAGACGGTAAGATGCGTAGCTTTGGTTTATCCAACAGTTCAAAACGTTCTCGACGACAACCCGGCAATCTTTTAAACGGACGCTCATTTAATTTCCGTAGTAATTCAGAAATTGCATCATTAATTTCAATAACACTAAAAAATTGTCGGTGTCGTAATTTAGCGAGTATCCACCGAGATGCTAGTAACACACCAATTTCTGCTTTAGATTTATCTTGTGGACGTCTAACTCGTGCAGGAATAATGGCAATACCATAATGTTTAGATTGTTCTAAATATGTTCTGTTTAAAATTGGGTCATGTGCATGCTTAATAACCGCCGCTTTAAGATTATCAGGCACGACAATTTCAGGCACTCCACCAAAAAATTGATACATATGATTATGTGCATCTATCCAATCCGCTGTCGATTGACTAGAAACAGCATAAACAAAAGTATAGTTTGAACAACCCAACACACCCACAAATATTTGTGCATGTTTTAATTCATCATTTTCTTTATCAAAATATGGAACCGTGCGTCCAGCAAAATCAACAAACACTGTTTCACCAGCACGATGACTTTGTCGCATACTAAGATCGAGTTTTTCTACATAGACTCGATAATAATACGTAAATTGCGAATAGGCATAAGTATTTTCCGGATTGGCTAACCTGTATTCTTCCCAAAGCATCTGCAAAGTAACATGTCGACTTTGCATTTCACGATGAATATAATTCCAATCAGGCATCTGTCGATTGATAACTCGGTAAGATTGCGTACGCACCAAATTCGTAACTTCATTATCATCCATTTTATCAACATCAACCCACTGTATATTCCTTCGTATTAGAATATGTCGATAACGGTTTGGAGTATTCGGTGACATGCGCATTGTCTTCGCGATTAAACGGTTAGACATTTTCGTTGTTAAAATAAGTCTCAAAACTTCTCGTATTTTATTCATTATCTCTACCTTTATTTTTTCCATAGGGAGCCATACTTTAAAAAATAAGCTACCGTGAATTAATAAATAGTTGGGAACACTTCATCCTTACGACAGTATTAAATACTTTCGATACTTGACATATGGGGATTATGAAACGATACTTAGAAGCGTCGGGGTTCAATACGACAGCTTTAAGATTAAGACCTGTGAGTTACCGCTCCAGGTCTTTTTCATTTCTAATCTTTATGCTCCGTTAAACTACAGTTGTTACTGCTAGTCACGCTAGGTCATGTTTTTTCTCCGTTTTATCGTTAACTTTTTTTATTACTTTTGCGTTGTTACGATTATCAGCAAGCCAAAACGCAACATCTTTAATTAATGCAAATTTTCCTCGCCTATTTTTAATTTCAAAAATAGGAACCGAAATTGTTCCCCGAGCAAGTGCCTGACGCAAAGCACTCATACTGGGAAAGCCTAAAACCTCACGAAGAGACTCACCTGTTACAACAGGCCCATATCTATCCATAAGATCTGACTCTAGTTGTTCAGTTAATGTATCCACTTGTTCGACCCCGAGCTCTGTAGTTATAAATTATCCAATCTGTTCAGCATACATAATTTTAGAATAAACAAATAGTTACACAAGTATGTAAAGAAATGATTAATTTCGTTACTCTACTGAGCGTGACAGAGTGAGACTTTATGCTACTTTTAATAGTATAAATTACTGGTTTAAACCAAAATGACTTTGTCGCGCAAACCTGGACACCCAACCAATAGCCAAATAGACAGTTTTCGAGCGAGAATTTGGTACATAATGGTTGAGATACGACTCCAACTAATGACGGCGTATGCAGTAGAAAAACACTTCTACCCGATAGTTTCAATTACGTTAGAAACAAGGGTATGAAACGCCCATGTAAGTTTGATAAGTACAAGCTTGGTAAAAACGTACCATCAGATAAAACTTGCCGTGTAGTTGAAAGTGAACTTAAAGGTTCTACAAAATGGCTCGATCATCTCCTGTGGAAAATAGCACAACCACAAACACTCGATATCGAAACAACATATTCGATATTGGCACAATTAAAGCCCAGCATTTCAAATCTTTTTTTTTACAAAGATCCTAAACCACCATTCGCTGCATATCGTACACATCATAGTATTGAAAAAATATTACTTAAATTAGATAGAGATAGCAGCTGGGATGCACTAGTAGCTTGTTTAGGACTAATTCAAGAAGCAAAGTACCTGAATACAGTTGGTGTACTTTTTTTTACATCCAGACCAACGCTTAGAATATTTCTGCGCATTGCATCTAGTTATCCAATGCGATTTATTGCAAAAGATTTTTTTCAATACTTAAAAAAATATTTTTTACCAAATGAAGTTGATAAAGATATCGACAATATTCTTGAGAATGTAAATATTGAGGGCAATATTCATTATTACAATGTAATGACTCTTTTTATTGAAGACTTATATATATTAAAAAAATCTTTATTTGCACCAACCGCATGTTTATATTTCACTGATAAATATTTCAACACCCATGATGTTCTGCAAGAGGTATTTACATTTAAATATAATCATGATTGGAAGAGTGTCAGAAAACATCCCACTGTCAAGAAACTTACACGAGCAATTCGAAGATGGGAAAACTCAAAAGAATATGATTCATCAAACCTTAGCTGATCAATAGAATAATAATGATCATTAAAAAACAGCAGCATAATCAAATTAAATCAGAATTACTGATCAATCTCAATGGAATAGCCAGGTACTGGCGCTGCACCAGTTTGAGCATGAAAATTATATGTTCTGATCATCTAAACCGGAAAGTGCTGATCACCATACCGCTAGTGACCAGTAAACGATAAACAGAATGAGCCTACTTGGGATCGTAGTTTGGGTTAATTATTAAGTGGTTACATCCTTGTAATTAGTATGAGAGTAAAAATTCCTGATGTGACTTTAAGTCTGACTTACCTCTATTACCACTAAATTTTTAATCGTCAAAGTATGCTTCACCAGACTGCCAGTACAAATCATATTCTTTTTGCAGTCTCATTAAAAAAGGTTCTACATCTGAAGCAATGTTTAAAGCTTGAATCCCATCCACACCGTACGCTTCATGTTCATATTCATTTTCTAAACCCTCTGTTTCAATGTGGCAACCGACTAGCCCTTCTTCTCCTATGGAAAAATCAACATCATTTTCATCAACAATATATGGTAAGCCAATGCGAATAATAAACTTATTCCTAACATCACTATCTTTTACTGAATAAAATAAAACTCTTTTTGCGATTGTTTTCATAATAATGATTCCAATATTTATTTCTCATTCCGACACTGATTATAAGCATCTTCTGCTGAAAAAATACATTTCATTCTAGCTGTGCCTTTAAGAGAAGCACAGCTACTTAACATGCTTGAACGAAGAGCTTCACACCCTTTATCTTTTTTCCCACTATCACATTGCTTAGGAGGAGCCGTTGCCCCAGGTAAAGGTATAACATTATCTTCATCCGATGATTCACTGTATATATTGATTGGGACGCCAAATCTATCACGTCGCACACGATCACTTCTTTCTCGACTTCGACCTCGATTACTTTGGCTACCGCTACTATCAGAACTTTGCCCTGACCCAGAAATAGGGCCCGTAATTGGAGCTGGAATTGATCTCGTAATGCTGAATAGACCATAGGGATCAATCCAATGCAACGGATTACTATAAGCATACCCATAAGTATTCAACCCACCCTTTAACCCAATCGGGTCAGATTGCACATACCGACCAGTGGAAGGATCATAGTCTCTAAAGTAGTTGTAAACTGAACGAGGCTACTTGGAATCGTAGTTTGGGTTAATTATTAAGTGGTTACATCCTTGCAAATTGTATTAGAGAAAATTTTTCTGAAGCAGCTTCAAACTAATCAACACTAATGTTTGCATTCAACTAATTTTAATTCTTTAATTATGTCGCTATTATTAATTTCTTTTAATGCTCTTTTTAGACATGATTTTATATTTGAATCACAATATTGATAAGCTGAGTTAATTGGCGAATCTTTTAAAAGCAAAAAAATAGCTAATGCATAACTATATTCAGCTTCAGAAAGATAACCACTTCTAGAGGTTTTCCATCCTTGTGTGCCCCTTCCCGTACTCGAATACTGGCTAAAATTAAACGCTGAATTTGCCAAAAATATCCCAAAACCAAGAAATGTAGCACATATGTCCGTCGCAAATTCCCAATTATCTTTTCCACCAGGAGGTAAATCAGATGCAGTAGATGTCAAGTAATGAGAAAGTTCGTGAGCAAACGTCGCAACCATTTGAATGGGATCAGAAACAATTTCAGGATTATAGGTAATTTTAACCTTCTTCCTTCTTTTATGCCCTTTAAATGTACCTAACGGGCTTTGTTTAAAGTTATTTAATACAACCGTAGGGGCAACAACTAAATTGGGATCTTTCTTTTGTGCTATGAGTTTACAGGACCAATCTTGAAGCCCTGCATGCATTTTAACTTGTTCAAATGTGGTTAGAGCCGCTGATTCGTTTGAATTAACTTTACTAGGAAAAAACTCCTTAGTCGGCAGTATTAACTTAGCATCTTTATAAAATTTAGTGCCACCAAAATTTTCAAGAAGCCATTTATAACAATCAATTTGAAAACGTTGATCTTCTTTAGATAAAAGTGCCTTACTACGAAATAAATTCCACATAGAAATTCTTCTTAAGATACATTTTTTGAAAACTTATCTTTAATATCACCAGGCATAACAAGCAGAGTAATAATAATTCCATATAACAAGGTACTCACTTCACCCAAAACAGATTCAACGCTGGTATACACGCCTAATCCAGAAATACCCGTGATAATAACATTAACCAACAGTAAAACAAAAAATGTCTCACGCGAACCCATTATAAAGAAAAACAGTCCTATATTTACCAAGCCCCAAAAAATGGAATACCCTAACAATAGATCATTTTGTAATTCAAAAATCGAACCATAACCCTCATATGACAAGACTTTATATGTTGTTTCATCATACCAATTAATATCTATACTTGGCATAACAGCCCAAAGAACAAATAAAATAAAATTAACACCTACAATTAATCTAAAAATTTTTATCATTTCATCCTTCCTCTGATAATATTTATAACAATTGGTGTGTGTTGTGTTCTTTCTTTCAAATCACTGAAGTCTCCCATCTCAGGGTGTAATTTTTCAAACGTATCCATATTAGATAACCCAGTGTAAAAATCATTCAAACGCGCTTGACTCTCTGATTGATAAAATTGAGTAGGCCTTTGTGGACCTGAACCACACATATTTGGAGTATTAGGATTATACCACTTTGGTGGTTTTCTTCTGCCCATGCGAGGATAATATTCATTAATTTCCATTCTTATCCTACCTTTATTTTTATTAAAGTTATAACTATCGTGTCTATTTCGCCCCTGATACGGTCTAGCATTAAAATTAGAACTAGCACCACCACCAATTCCTTTTTCACCAGTTGGGTCAATCCAATATAATGGATTATTCAGAACATAAGCGTAAGTATTTAGACCGCCATTGAGCCCAATCGGATCAGACTGCACATATCGCCCAGTAGAAGGATCATAGTCTCTAAAGTAATTATAAACTGAAATTTTCTATACAGGATCGTAATTTACGATAAAAACTAGAGAGTTACCTTAGTATAAAAAATTAGAAGGTAAATTTTCCTAGTGCATAAATATTTATGCACTTGTTAAATTCCATTTATTATTAATAGCAACAATTCGGCTATCCACTTCTTTCATTAATTTCGTTAGACGCTCCTCTCCACCAGGAGTATATTTATGATATTTTTCTTTGACTAAATCATCTTTACCCCATACATTAATAATTGAA
>Ga0316209_1001916_pt1 | contig 18826 bp, 17 predicted proteins | sample 6monopyrite_MG_FD_204945 | JGI IMG/M metagenome (GOLD analysis project Ga0316209, IMG submission 204945) | Microbial mat bacterial communities from mineral coupon in-situ incubated in ocean water Damariscotta River, Maine, United States -... | ecosystem: Environmental > Aquatic > Marine >...
CCGACCTGCCCTTGCATTGTCCGCTGGATGGTATGAGTAAGTGGGATTCGCATCCCAGGGTATTTTTGCCCATGACTGACGGTAAGGCAAAGTGCCCTTATTGCGGCGCGGAATACACGCTGAAAGACTGAAGAGGTCTTTTAAAGTAAATAAAAAACCCAGCCAAGCTGTGGTTTTTTGTTGTGCGGGTTAAATGGGCGGTTCTTTTGTGGGTGTATTTACCTTTTCGGCGCTTGCAAGAAAGGTTTCGATGTTACTATTAAGCAGCAAAGGAAGGTGTTGATCTATTGTGGTTTTGTTCCAATTCCACCATTGAATGGCAAGCAGTCGTTCAATGATCGTTTCACTAAAGCGAGTTCTGATTATTTTGGCAGGATTTCCGGCGACAATGGCATAAGGTGGAATATCTTTCGTTACCACGGCATTAGCGCCAACGATAGCTCCATCGCCTATGGTGACTCCTGACAGGATGGTCGCTTCAGATGCTATCCAAACATCGTTGCCGATAATTACCGCGCCTTTGCTTGTAGGGTGGCCCGAAATATGGCGCGCTTTTTCGTGAACTTCATTAAATGGGTATGTAGTCACCCAGTCGGGGCGGTGTTCCCCGCCAAGAAAAATCTTTACACCATCGGCAATAGAGCAGTATGCCCCTATTTTTAGCGTTGCACCTTCATGTTGAAACATAACTTCGGGAAAGCCATAAGTTCCTTTGCCTATTTGAAATTGGGGTAAGCGTTCGTGGATATCAAATTGACTCGAGTTCTTTTTTCTAAATAATTTTTTGAACCAGTTGCTCATGCGGGGCCTTTTTGGTCTTGGTTGGCGAACTGGATTTTATACAGGTCGGCATAGCGGCCGGCCTTCCCTAGTAGTTCGTCGTGGTTGCCAATTTCTACAATTCTGCCCTGATCCAGCACCACAATTCGATCAGCCTTTTTGATGGTTGAAAGGCGATGGGCGATGGTGATGGTGGTGCGGCCTTGCATCAGTACTTCCAGTGCCTGCTGTACCTTTTGTTCTGACTCGGTATCCAGTGCCGAGGTGGCCTCATCCAGTATTAATATGGGCGCGTCCTTGAGCAGGGCGCGGGCGATGGCGATGCGCTGGCGCTGGCCGCCAGAGAGGCGCACGCCATTTTGGCCGCACTGGGTGTGCAGTCCTTCCGGCAAATCTTTGATGAACTCCATGGCATGTGCCTGTTCCGCCGCCACGGTAATCTCGGCCTCGCTGGCACCGCGTTCGGCGCCATAGGCGATGTTGGCGGCGATGCTGTCGTTGAATAACACCACCTGTTGGCTGACCAGACTGAGGTTGTTGCGCAGATCGGCGAGGATGATCTCGTTAATGTCAATATCATCCACCAGGATTTGGCCTGAAGTAATCGGATAAAAGCGCGGTAGCAGATTGGCGAGGGTTGATTTGCCGCTGCCGGACTGGCCCACCAGGGCGATCGTTTCGCCCGGCGCTATGGTCAGCGAAATTTGTCTCAGTGCGTCGCTTGCAGCGCTGGGGTAGCGAAAGCAGGCCTGGCGGAACTCAACCTTGCCGCGGGCCTGGTCTAGGGTTTTTGTGCCTGTGTCAGGTTCGGCGGGTTCATCCATGACGCCAAAGACCGACTGGGCGGCGGCCAGGCCGCGTTGTAGCGGATCATTAACGCTGGTGAGGCGTTTGATGGGGGAGAGCAGCAGGCCCATGGCGGTGAAGAAGGAGACAAAGGTGCCGACCGACATGGCGGGATCTTGCGCGGCGGCCAGGTTGACGATGACGGCCAGGGCGGTAATCGCCATCAGCTGAACAATCGGCACACTGGCGGCCGAGGTGATGGTGACCTTCATGAAGTTACGACGAACCCAGTTGACGATGTGGTGAAAGCGCTTACGTTCATAGTCCTGGCCGCTGAAAAGTTTGATTTCTTTGTGGGCCAGAATGGCCTCCTCGACGATGTCATTCATATCGCCAACCTGACCTTGCAGGGTTAGATTCAGACTGCGCAGGCGTTTGGCGATAATCTTTACCACAATGCCGATGATCGGGATGATGGTAAAAAACAGCAAGGCCAGTTGCCAGTCGGTGTAGAGCATAAAGGCCAGCAGGCCGATAACGGTAACGCTGTCACGCACCACAATGACCAGTGCGCCGGTAGTGGCATCATGCACCTGGGTGACGTCATAGCTGAATTTCGATAACAGGCTGCCCGAGGCGCGCTGGTCGAGGAAGCTGTTGGGGGCCACGGTAAGCTTACTGAACATGGCTTCGCGCAGATCCATCAGGACTTTAAAACCGACCCAGGACATGGCGGTGGTGCTGACGTATTGGGCCAGCCCGCGAATGAAAAAAAGGCCCATCAGCATCAGCGAGTAAAACAGGGCTGAATCGCTGTCCTTGTCAACAAAGCTGCCATCCAGCAGCGGGCCGAGTATGGCGGGGATGGCGGGTTCGGAAATGCCGATGATTACGGTGGCCAGGATTGATACCGCGAATGTCTTCCAGTAGGGACGAACATGTTGCAGCAGGCGTTGGTATAGTCCCTTTGAGTCTTGTTGCATCTGTTTGTCTATCCGAAATCCAGGCCGGGGCAGAAATGTTGTTGATAATAATGGCGCCATTCTAGCATAGAGAAGGGGCTCGGCATGGTCGCGAACAGGTGCTTGGGGCGGTGAATAGAGGTTTGATTCATGGTATTATTTTGCCCTTTGAATGCGGCTTCGGGTCTGACGATTAGAATGAAAGTTCATATTCCAAATTTTGATAATGCGCGTGTGCTGGTGGTGGGTGATTTGATGTTGGATCGCTACTGGTACGGCAGTACTTCGCGTATCTCACCGGAAGCCCCCGTGCCGGTCGTGCATGTGGGCGAGTCGGAAGAGCGTCCCGGTGGTGCCGGCAACGTTGCCCTGAATATTTCTGCGCTCGGTAGCCGTGCCGATGTGCTGGGGCTGACCGGTGATGATGAGGCCGCCGAAGCCCTGGCTCATCGCCTTGAAGCAGCCGGCGTGCAGTGCCATTTCGAAAAGATGGCAGGGCTGGCCACTGTGACCAAGCTGCGGGTGATGAGTCGCCACCAACAACTGATCCGGCTTGATTTCGAGGATGGTTTTCACGAGCTTGATAGCTCGGCCCTGCAGGCGCGTTATCAGGCCTTGTTGGCCACTTGTGATGCGGTGATATTGTCAGATTATGGCAAGGGCACGCTGACAGCGGTGCAGTCTCTGATTGCGACGGCGCGTCAGGCCGGCAAGCCGGTCTTGATCGACCCCAAGGGGCATGATTATTCGATTTATCGTGGTGCCACCCTGATTACGCCTAATCTGTCAGAATTTGAAGCGGTTGTTGGTCATAGCAAAACCGATGCCGAATTGGTGGCCAAGGGTGAGGCCTTGCGGGCTGAATTGGATTTGGAGGCCCTGCTGGTGACACGCAGCGAGAAGGGTATGACCCTGATTCGCAAGGGCATGCCGGTGCTGCATCTGCCGACCAAGGCGCGCGAAGTGTATGACGTTACCGGTGCCGGTGATACGGTGATTGCGGCGCTGGCGGCGGCGCTGGCGGCGGGACAGGACCTGGCCGAGGCGACGGCGCTGGCCAATCTGGCCGCCGGTGTGGTGGTGGGCAAGCTGGGCACGGCGACCGCCAGCGTGACTGAGCTGCGCCACGCAGTTCGTGAGCATGACGAGATTGAGGGCGGCGTGCTGGATGAGGATAGGCTGGAGGCGCTGGTGCGCGATGCCCAGGCCCATGGCGAGACAGTGGTGATGACCAATGGCTGTTTTGATATTCTCCATGCCGGTCACGTGGCCTATCTGGAGCAGGCCAGAAAATTGGGCGACCGACTGATCGTGGCCGTTAACGACGATGCCTCGGTTAAACGGCTTAAGGGTGAGGAACGACCGGTCAATAGCCTGCCGCAGCGGATGACGGTGTTGGCGGCGCTGGCGAGTGTCGACTGGGTGGTGCCGTTTTCGGAAGATACGCCGGAGCGGTTGATCTGCCATATTTGTCCAGACGTATTGGTCAAGGGTGGTGACTATCGGCCCGAACAGATTGCCGGTGGCAAGTGTGTGGACCAGGCTGGCGGCAAGGTTGTGGTGCTGGATTTTGTCGACGGCTGTTCGACCTCGCGCATTATTGATGTGATTCGCGGCGGTTAACGTAATGAGGAAAGGGTCATGATCGTAGTTACAGGTGGCGCCGGATTTATCGGCAGCAATATCGTCAAGGGACTGAATGCGCTGGGTCGCACTGACATCCTGGTGGTGGATGATCTCAAGGACGGTATTAAGTTTAAGAATATCGCCGATTGTGATATCGCCGATTACATGGATAAGGATGATTTTCTTGCCAGGATTGTTGCTGGTGAGGCGTTTGCCGCGCCGATCGAGGCGATCTTCCACGAGGGCGCCTGTTCCGCTACTACCGAGTGGGACGGTCACTACATGATGAAGATCAACTACGACTACTCCAAGGCGCTGCTGCACTACTGTCTCGATCATGGTATCCAGTATCTGTATGCCTCCTCGGCTTCGGTCTATGGTGACGGGCCGGTGTTTAAGGAGTCGCCCGAGTATGAAGAACCATTGAATGTCTATGGCTATTCCAAGTTTCAGTTCGACCAGTATGTCCGTCGGCTGTTGCCGCAGGCGCAGAGCCAGGTGGTTGGATTTCGCTATTTCAATGTCTATGGCCCCCGTGAACAGCACAAGGGCAGCATGGCCAGTGTCGCCTTTCATCTGAATAATCAGTTTAAAGCGAACGGCAAGGTGCGACTGTTCGAGGGTTGTGATGGTTACGGCAATGGTGAGCAACGCCGCGACTTTATCTATGTCGGTGACGTGGTGGCGGTGAATCTATGGTTTTGGCAGAACCAGGACAAGTCCGGTATCTTCAATCTCGGCACCGGCCGTAGTCAGAGTTTTAATGATGTCGCCAATGCGGTGTTGAATTATCACGGTAGCGGCGAGTTGGAATATATTCCTTTTCCTGAGCATCTGAAGGGCTGTTATCAGAGTTTTACCGAGGCTGATATGCATGCCTTGCGTGAGGTTGGTTATGACGCCACTTTCAAGACAGTGGAAGAGGGCGTGGCCGAATACATGCAGCGTCTCAACGCGGATAAGTAAATTGGTATTGAGCTGTATGGTTGGGGGCAAGCAGGCCTGATGCAAAAAATTCTCGTAGCCGGCCCGGCCTGGGTTGGCGATATGGTGATGGCGCAAAGTCTCTATATGGGTTTGCGGCAACGCTATCCCGATGTGGTAATCGATGTGCTGGCACCGGCCTGGTCCGGGCCGATCCTGACGCGCATGCCCGAGGTGCGGCGGCATATCGAAATGCCGCTTGGTCATGGTCAGTTTGGTCTGCTGGCGCGTTACCGGCTTGGCAAGCAACTGCGTGCTGAGGCTTATGACCTGGCCATCATTATCCCCCGTTCACTGAAGGCCGCCTTGACGCCGTTTTTTGCCGGGATTCCGCGGCGCACAGGTTACAAGGGCGAGCTGCGTTTTGGGCTAATCAACGATATGCGGCCACTGGACAAAACAGTACTGACCCAGACAGTACAGCGTTATGTTGCGCTTGGCTTGGATCCAGGGGCTGACGTACCGTCTGCCAATATTCCCCAGCCTAAGCTCGAAATTGATACGCAGAACCAGCAGCGCTTGTTGGCTGAATTCTCACTTGATTTAGATAAGTCTGTAGTCGGCTTCATGCCGGGAGCTGAATACGGTTTGGCCAAGCGCTGGCCACCGGAATATTTTGCCGAATTGGCGCAGAAACTAATCGCGCAAGGCAAGCAGGTGTGGCTGTTTGGATCGGCCAAGGATCAGCCGGTCTGCCAGCAGATTGTGGTGGCTGCCGGTGAGGGCGTGGTTGACCTTTCTGGCAAGACCAGGCTGGAAGATGTGATCGACCTGATTGCCATGACCGAACAGGTGGTGAGTAATGATTCTGGTTTGATGCATATTGCGGCGGCGACGGATAGAAAAATAGTGGCCATTTATGGCTCCTCCTCGCCCGCCTATACGCCACCTCTGACCGATAAGGCTGAGGTGGTTTATCTGGGCTTGGCGTGCAGCCCCTGTTTTGAGCGAGAGTGCCCGTTGGGGCATTATGATTGTTTGAGGACGATTGATGTGCAAAAGGTTTTTGAACAGTGTCAGTTGTGATGTCTGAAGGGGTTATGACGCCGGCACTGGCGCGTATTAAAGAATGGCTGGTCTATGCTCTGATTTTTCTGTTCCCGGTTGCTGGCGTCAGCGTAAGACACTGGTTTAGCGCTATCTTCGTCTTACTGGCGTTGATTTCTTTATGGGATCTCGTCAGGCAGTGGGGCAAGCGGCCAGTCTTGCTTAGAGAAGAAAAAATATGGCTATGGCTGTGCGTAGTATTTTTTCTGTCTTTTCTTGTTTCTTCCTGGGTCAATGGTTGGACACAGCAGCAAAATCGCGCCTTGGGCGTCGATGTGCGTTATCTATTAGTGGTGCCGTTGTACTTGATGTTGCGTCACTACACTGCCGCCGGGCGTTGCCTGCTTGCGGGGATGATGGTTGCCGCAGCGGTTCTGGCGGCGCAGGCTTATTATGATGTCGAGGTGTTGCGTTTAACGAGAGCGCAGGGGTCGTATAGCCCTAATTTGCTGGGGCCGGTGGCAGCGCTGGTTGTTGTCTGGCTGCTGTCGAGCTGGAAGCTGTGCGGTAAGCTGCGCTGGCTATTGCCGCCATTGGTGCTGGCGGCATTGTGGGCGGTGGTAATGTCGGGATCACGCGGGGCCTATATAGGTTTATTGGCGATGTTGTTGATCTGGTGCGGCCTGTTTTTCAAAGGCTGGCTGCGTGCCCCGGCGTTTATTGCAGTATTGCTATTGCCGGTGGTGGCCTATCATTCATTTACGTCTCTGGCAGAACGAGTCGATGTGGCCGTCTCTGAAGTAAATGTTTATTTTGAACAGCTTGAGCAGGGTGAATATGAATCCGGTGGCTCGATCAATGTTCGTTTTGAGATGTGGCGTGCCGGCTGGATGGCGTTTAAGGATGCCCCCCTGCTTGGCATAGGGCCCAATAATTATAAAGAGACGGTGCGGCAGTACGTTGGGGTGAATGGTTTGTCCGAGCAGGTTGCGCAGCATGGTCAGGCCCATAGTGCCTATGTTGATATATTGATGGCTCGGGGGTTGGTGGGTTTTTTGATTTTCATCGTGTTACTGTTTTATCCGCTGTATTTTTTTATGAAAACACGCCAGGCCTCTCCCGCAACCGCTATATTCGGAGTTGTTCATATTGTCGGTTTTGCCGCCTTCTCTCTCACCGATGCATCACCTTTTGATAAGGGGAACTTTGTGGCTATATATTTATTGTGTATGTCGATTTTTTTATCCAGGCATATGGCTGCGGTCAAACAGAGGCTTGTCTAGGTGGTTCGTCTATCAGTTGTGATGATAGTCAAAAACGAGGCGGCCGGGATTGCGGCCTGTCTGCAGCAATTCGCTTGGGCCGATGAGATTGTGGTGCTGGATGGCGGCAGTACGGATGAGACAGTCGAGATTGCCCGTAAATTTACTGACAATGTTTTTGTCGAGTCTGACTGGCAAGGCTTTGGTGTGCAAAGGCAACGAGCCCAGGCAAAGGCGACTGGTGATTGGCTGTTAATGGTGGACGCCGATGAGCGTCCTTCGGCGGAATTGGTTGATGAGATTAGGGCGGTAGTTGCGGAAAATAATCAGGGGCATGTCTATGCCCTGCCCAGGTTGTCATACTGTTTTGGCCGTTTTATTCGTTATAGCGGTTGGTATCCTGATCATGTTGTCAGGCTCTATCCACGCGAGAAAGCAGGCTATAACGATGCGCGCGTGCATGAAAAACTGATCTATCCAGAGCAGTTGGAGTGTGTAAAGCTGAAGTCAGATTTGTTGCACTATACCTATAAGGATCTTGAGCACTACCTTGTTAAGTCGGCACATTATGCGGCTGAATGGGCCCTGCAGAGACAGCAGCGCGGCAAGCAGGCATCCCTGTTTCAAGGCGTGTTACATGGGGTTGGTTGTTTTGTGCGGATGTACATCCTTAGGGCTGGTTTTCTTGATGGCCAACAAGGCCTGTTGTTGGCGCTTTTGTCAGCGCATTCTACCTTCGCCAAATACGCTGATTTGTGGGTGCGGGCTCAGCCTTCAAAGTTATACAAGTAGAAATTTAGCGCTGATTTCTGCCGCGGCCTCGGCCGCATCAATACCCAGCATGTCCTGCTCGTCGGCATCATCAGCGGGCGAAAATGCCAGGCGTCGATCTTGCTCATTGGTCGTCTGCCAACGTAGCGCTGTGGCCGAGCGGCGCCGGGGATAAAAGGCGGCAGTCATGCAATTCAGCGCCCCGGCGATATGCAGGGGGCCGGTGGAGCCGCTGATAAACAGGTCGGCAAAGGCGATGTGCTGGGCAAAGCGCGCTAGCCCCTCGGTGGAGTGGTAGACCGTGTGAGCTGCATTGCCAAGCTTTTCGGCGACGGCTTTGGCCTGGTCTACTTCGCCAGGACCGGAACTGAGGATAATGTGATGCCCGTACTTGGATTTCAGGTTTCTGCCCAGTTCGGCATATTGTTCCAGGCTGAGGTTGTTGGCCGAGCCGCCACTGCCGGGGTGGATGAACACCATTGGTTGCCCAGGTTCTATCCGCTGGGTTTGGCAAAACGCGGTGCGAAGCTGGCCTATCTCTGTTGAATCAAACTCAAGATAGGGTGGTTCGGGTTGTTGGATGGTGTTGATGTTTGAGTCGTGTAGATACTGGATAACCAAATCCTGGTTGTAGACATATTCAGGTTTTTCCGAGCGTGAGCGGCGTTGCTTCAGGCGGCTATGATAGAATAATTGCGCAATTTTGGTCGCCGGTGCCAGGCGGTAGGGGATGCCTGCTAGCAGCAATAGCCAGCCGATGCGAGTGGTGGAAAACAGGCTGATGGCCGCGTCATAGTTTTGCTGTTTCAAGCGTTTACTGAAAGCCAGTTGTTCACTCAAGCGGGCATCACTGCTTAGATCGAGTATCACCTGATCGATGCTGGGGCACAGTCGGGCCATGTCAGCGGTATAGGGGTCGACCAGTACATGGATCTCACAATCCGGCAGGGACTGTTTGAGTGTGGCAAAGGCTGGCCAGGCCAGCATGAAGTCGCCCAGTTTGTCGTTGCGGACAATAAGGATTTTTTTGCGTTGTGTACTCATTGGCAGCTGATTATACGCCTCCTGGAAAAGTTGTGTGTGACTAGCGGATAAGTAGATCAACCTAATAGTTGGATGTGGTATGAAACTTTGGTTTAAAAGTGGTGGCTGGGCCAGTAAAAAGGCACGGCAGGTCGCAGCGCAGATGGCAGCGGATAAGGTCGAAAGTGTGGTGGTCATACGCCATGCTGCCGTGGGTGACATGGTGTTGGTGCGCCCTTTCCTGAATGAGCTGCGTCAGTTCTTCCCCAATGCCAAAATAACCTTAAGCCTCTGTAGTAACTATATGCGTGGTGCGCCAACAGATCTCGTTGACCGTGTGCATGTGGTTTATGGTAGTGATCAGCGTCAGGTTTCTCTTAAAGAACAGGTCAAGCGTGCCAGGGAACTTGGTTATCATGATCTTGTTTTTGATTTGGCTGCAACATCACGATCTCTCTGGCTGTGCAAGTTAACCCCGGCAAAATTGAAACTGGGATTTCCCTATCGTGTAGTACAACGGTATCTCTATTATGATGTCGCGATTTCCCGTTCCGATATGCGCTTTGAAGCGGAGAATATACTTGAGATGTTGAGTGCTCTCGGTCATGCAACAGCGTATCCGCCGGCCTTCAAGATGGGGATTGAATCTGCACAACGGGAAAAGCCATATGTGGTTTACTTTCCCAGCGCCTCAACGGAAGAGAAATGCTGGCCACATGCAAATTTTGCCGATCTGGTCAGTAAAATGTCAGATCAATATCCAGCCCACGAGCATATAGTGTTGGAGGGCATCGCTGAATGGGAATCCATTGATGACATCATGGCGTTTTTGGCAGCGCGAGATAATGTGACTGGCTTGAAATTGGATGGCTTTGACGAGACCGTCTCACTGGTCAACGGAGCAGCGCTGCTTGTCGGCAATGATACGGGTATCCGTAACATTGCTATCGCATGTGAAACACGAACGGTAGGGATATTTTTTGCGACAGAACCATTTAGATATTGGCCCAGATATGGCGGGCATGAAGCAGCCTTTACTGCTGATGGTGATGTGCCAAGAGTTGATCAGGTGTTTAGTTTGGCCTGTAAAGCCCTGGGTGGCATAGCAGGATAAATAATCATACTGTGTTGCTTTTATGGCCCACATCTTGTCGCCCTGCATGCTTGGGCGATTCAAAATCATTTTTTACTTAATTGTATTATGAAGGTTTCAGTCACCGGTAAAACGGCGAGTTTCAGGCAACAGGGAAGATGATGAAGGTATTGGGTTTATGTTTATCACCGGGTGTTGGTGGGCTGGAGTTATATGTTCTGCGCGAAATGCTGGAGCTACAGCGACGCGGGCATCGTTGTATTGCCGTGACGGCTCGGGAGAGCATGTTGGCGCGGAAATTTTCTGCCACGGGAATTGATTCGTTTCATATTAAACCGTTGAATCGCCATTTTCCTTTAATGGCAGCCTGGCGTTTGGCGCAAGTGATTGATCGCGAGAAAATCGATATTATTCACGTTAGCTGGGCTAAGGACTTGAACCTGGCCGCTCTGGCCAAACGAATAAGTAATAAAAAGCCGCGACTGCTTTTTACTCGGCATATGGGCTTGACCCGCAGTAAGCAGGACCTGCTGCATCGCTGGTTTTATCAGCAGATTGATAAATATTTATGTGTGTCGACAATGGTTGAGTCACAAGCCAGACAGCACCTGGGCTTGGCGGATGAGAAAATTCAACTGCTGCACCTGGGAGTGAAAGCAGCGAATGATTTACAGCCAGATCGCAACGCGTTTTATCGTAAGTATGGCTTGCGTCAGGCGCGACTGAATATCGCTGTTTTTGGGCGTATTGAAGAGGGTAAAGGGCAGCATATTATCGTTGCCGCTGTGAAGCGGCTCATCGCCAACGGCCTGGATGTTTCATTGACCATTATTGGCCATATAGTTAACCTGGATTATCAACGCGATCTGCTTGAAGGGGTTGAAAAGGATGGCGTGACAGCATCGATACGATTTATACCGTTTATCGAAAATGCCACTGACAGCATGCCAAATTTCGATGTTATTGCCCTGACGACGTACGAGGAAACCTTCGGTTTGGTTTTGATCGAGGCCATGCGGGCCGGCGTGGCAGTGATTGGTACTGCTGCCGGAGGGGTGCTTGATATCATTGAGAATGATGAAAGCGGCTTGCTGGTTGAGCCAAAAAACGTTGCCGCACTGGCCGAGGCAATTGAAACTTTGTACGGGGATACGAGGAAACGTAAACGTTTGGCCGAGAATGGCAAGCGTAAAGCCGATCAACAGTTCTGTGAGGCAAAACATTTTGATCAATTGGAATGTCTAATGCGGGCGCTGATATAAATCAGTCTGTGTGTTTAGCTATGTGGCAGCTATCTAAAGGAGAAGCCCTTTTTAGGGCGGTTGTATGGCAGTAGAAATTCAAAAGTTGACGCCGGAAAACTTAGACGGGGTTTCCAGTATCCTTATTCTGTGTTGGGGACTTTTGGGCGATGTGTTTATTCGAGTGCCTCTGATTGAGGCCGTGAGAAAGCGGTTTCCAAAGGCTAGAATTGTGGTCGTGGTTGATCCTGTTGCGGTTGCTGTGTTGGAGAATCATCCTGATTGTGATGAGGTGGTGTCCTTTAGTCGAGTAAAGAGGCCGGCATTTCATTATCTGGTAGAGACTAGCAAGAAACTTGTTGCCTTGAGACGGCGAAAATTTGGTTTGTGCATTAATCTCTATTCTGGTGGATCAACTCCTCGGTTTTCAAAGTTCATAAATGCTAATATTCGTTTGGGTTTTAATCATACCCGCGGGCTGAGGCGTGCAAACAATGTGGTCGTACCTCGCCCTTCATTTGCAGGCAATTGGACAAAAGCACTTGGAACAATGCTTGAGCCTTTGGGGATAGATAGTAAAGATATACGCAGGGGCACGAGTTTTTACTGTTCTAAAGCGGCTGTAGATAGAGCGAAACTTTATCTCATGGATGTTTCTGCAAAGCTGGTGGGCATTAACTTGGGGGCGGGTTCTGATGAAAAACGCTGGCCAGTGCGGAACTTTGTCTCTTTGGCGAAGAGAATTTATGCCAAATATGGCATTATTCCGTTGGTATTTACTAATCCGGGCACAGAGTATTTGGCAACAGAATTTGAAGTGCAGTATGGCAAGCATAGTCAGGTAATTGTAGTTCCGGTGACTCCGCTAGATGATGTTGCGGCGCTAATGTCTAACTGTGGTTATTTCATAACCGCGGATACATCATTAATGCATATGGCGTTTGGTTTAAAGGTCCCAACATTGGTTTTATTTACCTTCACGAGACCAGAGATGGTGGCGCCTGAAGATGTGAGATTTTCCAGTTGTTTTGTGGAATCAAAATCCGGTCGTGATTATTGTGGCCAACCTGCTGGGAGCGTTGATATTTCTGTTAATGCTGCAATGCAGCAATTTGAGCAGCTGGCCGGGTTGGAATAATTAAAAATAGCTAGGTGAGAGAATGCGTCCACACGAAAAAATTGCAAAACTGTTTGGTTGTGACATCTTTAGAATTAAGCGGAGTCATGTAACTGTTGAGCGTCACTTGCGCACCCTTTTTGATGTTCTTGATATTGATGTGGTGATTGATGTTGGGGCTAATCAGGGACAGTATGGCAGCATGCTCCGGCGCGCAGGATATCAGGGCTATATTGTATCGTTTGAACCGGTTTCAGCTACTTTTCAGCAGCTATGTGTGCGCAGTGAGCAAGATGAGAAGTGGCGATCATACCCGTATGCGTTGGGTGCAAAGAATGAGTCGAAATTGATTAATGTGACACGATTCTCTGATCTTGCATCATTTCACAAACCGAATCAGTTTGCTGAAAAAATATTCTCTGATCATGTTGAAGTTTCTAATACGGAAACGGTGCAGATTAGAACGCTGGATGAGGTATTTGATGAGGTCATGAAGGGCATACCTGATGCAAATATATTTCTTAAGATGGATACTCAGGGGCATGATTTAGAGGTGTTGGCTGGTGCAGTAAAGAGTGTAAAAAGAATACTCGGTATGCAGTCTGAGGTAGCAGTAATTCAAACCTATGAAGGTATACCCGATTATATCGAGTCACTTACTGAATTCCGTAAGCAAGGGTTTGAAGTTACTGGCTTCTATCCTGTATCAAGGGATGGTGATAGCCAAGTGGTGATTGAGTTTGACTGCGTTATGGTTAAGTGCGCAAGTGTGAATTACAGTAATTAAATGGTGGCTGGCATGAGTTTTCCAAAGTTGATCGTGATTAGTTTAGAGAGATCGCACGAACGGCGCGCGTCTATTGATAGCCAAATGAAAAACCTGGATTTGGAATTTGAGTATTTTGATGCGGTAGACGCTAATCAATTAACGGATGAGGATCTGAAATGCTACAGTGAGCAAGAAGCGTTGTTGGATTTTGGTAGTGCCTTAACGAAGGGGGAAATAGCTTGTGCATTAAGCCATTATCGAGTGCACAAAAGAATCATAGATGAAAATCTGGATAGGGTAATTATTTTTGAAGATGATATAGCTATTGGTGAAGACTTTGTTGGTGTGTTGCGCAGTCGTGACAAATTCCCAAAAAATTCGGAATTGATTTATTATCATCACGGTAAGGTTAAGTCATTTCCATGGAGACGTAAGCGTATTTATAACGACTATAGGATAGCGCGTTATCGTGTGCCAACGAAAAAATCGAAGCGGTCCATTATCTCTGCCGCTGCGTATGAACTGACTTATTCCGGAGCGCAAAAAATATTGAAGGATGCCTATCCAATTAAGCTGCCTATTGATATTCATATGGGATATATCCAGAGAAATGGTGCGATTACATATGGGATTGAACCCTGCTGTTCTTCAATTTCCGGGTTTGAAACGACTATTCCAGGACGATATGATTGACCTTGAGCTTGCTGGGTTTGAGGGTTAAGGCGAGCATCACTAGAAAATATTTTTAGCTTATTTCATCTTGTGCCAACGTCATGTTATTTAATTGTTGGGCAACCCTAAATCTGTTTTGTGTAGCATAGCTTTACATTGTCACTCGTTGTCTGTCTTACGGACTGTTCAAATATTATAATGCGCAGCTTAAAATTAGATGGGGCGCTTGTGGTTTTTACTGTTGCTATTTAAGTCGTAGTCGTTATCCGGTTTGGCAGTCGTGACGACATAGTAGCTTTGAGGCGAACAGTCTTGTTGGCAAAGTTAATCACAGCGCCATAGCGTGGTCTAATTTTCGGGTTACATCCATTGGGCAAATTCTCACCATAGTACCTGCATCACGTACCCTGATTCCCCACGGTAGCTCATCAATACCCTTGTCATATTTTGCGGTCACCGCCGCCTGATATTTGCTGACCACCAAGTTGGCATCGAGATAGGGCCGTGCCCGATCAGGATTAGTGCAGGCATAGAGACCAATCACCGCTGTGCCGACAGCGGTGGCCAGGTGGGCTGGGCCGGAGTCTGGTGCAATGACTACGTCGGCCTTTGCCAATATGGCCAGCAGTTGTTTGATGCTGGTTTGGCCGATCAGGTTGAGTGGTTTGTGGTGGCTCAGGTCAGCAATCTTTTCGCCATATTCCAGCTCAATCACCGATGGCCCACCGCATAGCACTACCAGCATGTCGTGTTGTTCAATCGCATAGTCGGCCACCGCAGCGTAGCCTTCAGCCGTCCAGTTACGATAGCTCATGCTGGAGCAGGGGCTGATAACCAGGATCTTTTTATCTGTATTCAGCGCCTGATCGGCATGTTTTCGCGCCTCATCTGGAATGGGGATATTCCACTCCAACAGGTGTTCTTCAATGCCCAGGGCCTCGGTGAAACCAAAAAAGCTGTCGATGACATGTTGTTTCGGTTTGTAGGCAATCTTGTGATTGGTAAACAGCCACTGCAGATCCTTGGCACGCTGTTTGTCAAAGCCGAGTTTGATTCGTGCCGGGATTAACAGACTGGCCAGGCTGGCACGGATCGACATCTGCATATGCAGCAACACATCAAAGTGGCGGCCACGCATCTGTTGACGTAATTTTTTGTAGGCCGCCAGGCCCTCTTTTTTATCGAAGATAATAAATTCGATATCAGGGATGTCGCCAACCAGTTGATGTTCCTGTTTGCCTATCACCCAGGTGATTTTGGTGTCAGGCCACTGCTTTTGCAGGGTACGAACGACGGGCAGGGTATGACTGATATCTCCCAGGGCGGAGAGTCTGAGTATGCAGATTTTTTTTGGCACTGAGCTAAGCGTAATCGCCATGGTCAGATGGGTCCACTGACGCGTATTCGGGTCATGCGCTGGTCTCTAAAATCAGGTTGATGTTTGGCGCTACTTACGGCTGTAATCCTGGTATGATTTTTCTTCCACCAGTTCTGAACCAACCTTGATGTTGATGTCGCGCTTTACTGCGGCGCGTTGATCATTGACAACATAAACGGACCGCGCCAGTTCGATGAACTGTTGCTCAAATGCGCCCTGTGATTCCTTGATGCGGATGTCATCTTCAATCACCCACAGCTTTTCGTTAATGGCCTTCAGCTCAGCGATTTCCGCTGCGATATCCTGTTGTGAAAAGGATGAGTTGGCCCAGGTGGCGCGCAGGGTATTCAGCTCTTTATGGATGTTCTCCAATTTAGCCGGATCCTTGATGCGCTCAGACTTGATTTCGAGGATGGTGATCTTGTCGAGGAATTCACCAACAGAGATTTCAGCAGACAGGTTCATAGGGTTTACCAAAGGTTGTGTACATGTTTGATGTATAAGCGATAATAGGCGGCTATGTTACTGGATGGGGTCTTAAAAGGCCACTCTCGACGGACGGGAAAACACTATGCAACAGGAACTAAAGCGTTGAAAATTTTGCTGATACGGGTGGGCCGGGTGGGCGATATGTTGATGATCACGCCGGCCGTAAAGGCGATTCTGGATCATTATCCCGAGGCCGAGCTGCACCTGCTTACCGGCACCGATGGTCAACGGGTCTTCAAGGGGTTTTCGGCGCGGCTGACTACCTTTTTGATACATGACCGCAAGGCGCTGCTGGCTAAGCTTAATCTCAACAAGCTGCTGAAGCAGGTGCGGGAATCGGGTTATGAGCTTGTGTTCTGTTTTGAACTCAATCCCACCTTCGCACCCTTTTATCTGTCCGCGGCAGATGGCGGACATTGCCTTGATATGAGCCGACCAGAGGCACACTACGCCCGTCGTTGTCTCGATGTGGTGGCACGGGCGGTGGGCAAGCCGGTTGAGAATTACTGGCTTAATCTGCCCGTTACCGATGAGGCACGTAGCAAGGCCAGGGCGGTTCTGGCCGAGGTGGGGATCACTGATGAGAGCTTCGTCATCGGCCTGCATCCAACCTATAGCGGGCTGAAGAAGCTACCCTGGCGTCGCAATATGGATGCCGGTCGGCGTTGGCCAACCAAGGCCTTCGCTGAACTTGCCAAGCAGCTTTCAGCCTATGCAGCGCAACATGACCTCAATCTGCGCATCATCATGGACCTGATGCCGGAGGAGACCGAGGTAGGCGAGGAGATCGTCCAACTCAGCGGTGGTAAAGTGACTATGTTGACACCACCTTTGGATTTTCAGCGTTACAAGGCCACGCTGGAAAGAATGAATATCTTTGTCACCACTGACACCGGACCGATGCACATCGGCGGCGCGGTTGGTGCCAGCATGGTGACCTTGTTTGGCAGCTCAAACCCCAATGATTGTGGTGCCTATGTGCCCCATGACCGCTACGAGATAGTGCAATCACCGACCAAACAGATTGCTGATATAACACCGCAACAGGTGTTTCAGGCCTGCCAACGCTTTTTGCCATGAACATAGTAGCCAAACAAGCCAGTCAGTCGGGGGTGCACATTCTTTTTGATGCGAGCTGCATTGATAGGCCCGCTAGCGATTTCTTTGAACCCACGCATTGGCAAGCGCAGAATGCCCAGCTCAGGGTGGCTCAAGGGCGTGGTGCGGCCTGCATTTTTCGTTATCAGGATAAGGCCTTTGTGCTGCGCCATTTTCGTCGTGGTGGTCTGATAGCCAAGCTTAGTGATGACCGGTATCTGTGGTCTGGGCTGGATAAGAGTCGCGCCTGGCGCGAATGGTACTTACTGGCAGACATGTTTGCGCAAGGCTTGCCGGTGCCACGGCCGGTAGCGGCGCGGGTGCGGCGTCATGGTCTATTTTATTCTGCCGACCTTGTTACCCTTTGCCTGCCTGATGTCACGCCGTTCGCTGATCTGTTAATGCAGCGGGCAATGATCGAGGCGCAGTGGCGCTTGGTCGGTGCCACGATTAAACGTTTTCATCAGGCCGGTATTTACCATGCCGATCTGAATGGCCGCAATATTCTGCTGGATCAATCAGGCCAAGTGTTTGTGATAGATTTCGACAAGGGTGAAAGACGGACTGCTGATTCACGTTGGCAGCAGGCCAATCTGGAGCGCCTGCGGCGTTCATTGAACAAGTTTAAAAACAGTGAATTGCAATTCTGGTTCGATGAACAGTGCTGGCAGTGGTTGTTGGCCGGTTACGCTAAATAGGGCGCGAGGGCGTCGAGATAACGCTGTGCCACACCGGTCTTACTATGTACCAGTTGCTGCGCACGTTGGCCCATGGTTTTGAGTTGTTCGGGGTTGCTCAGCAGTTCGGTTGTTTTCTTAATAAGCTCTTTTGCATCAGTGACTTCAACCGCGGCCTGAACCTTAAGCAGCAGATCACGTTCATCGGCAAAGTTATTCATGTGTGGCCCGAATAGCGCCACCTTTCCTTGCCGTGCCACCTCGATCACGTTCTGGCCACCGCGCGGTATTAGTGAGCCACCCATGCAGACCAGTTCTGCCGCGGCGATAAAGCCTGGCAGTTCACCGAAGCTGTCGGCCAGGTAGATCTGGGTGTCTTCAGTCACTGCATCGTTGTCGCTGCGTACCGCCAAGTGAGCGGTCAATGGCTGCAGCTGTTGCAGGATGGCGGTTTTGCGTTTGGGATGGCGCGGCACGATCACCAGTAGGTATGTTTGACTCAGTTCAGAGGCTAGCCAGACACGGCTGATCTGCAATTCTTCATCATCATGGGTCGATGCAGCCAGTACATAGGGGCGGGGTAGGCCGATGATTGTAGTCTCTTTTGTTGGTGCCACTGCCGCAAATTTGATGTTATCGATCACCTGCACGTTCTTTGCTTCAGCACCGAGGTCAACGAAGTGTCTGGCATCCGTTGCTGAACGGGCCAGCACCTGATCGACATTTCGCAGCGCTTTTTTATAGATGCTGCGTACCCAGGCGGGTTTGTTGAGGGTACGCTGCGATAGCCGGCCGTTTACAATAACCAGCGGGACCCTGTTGAGTGTGCAGTGATAGAACAGCCGTGGCCAGATCTCAGTCTCCATGATCAGGGCGCAACGTGGTTTGAGTTGTTGGAAAAATGCTTTCACGCCCTTGTTGAAATCCAATGGCAGGTAGACGTGTTCGATCTCCGGGCCAAATTTCTTCACCGCTGTGGCGGCGCCGGTGGGGGTGAAGGTTGTGACGATAATCGGCACGTCGGGATAACGTTGGCGCATTTCTATCACCAGGGGATAGGCGGCATTGACTTCACCCACGGAGGCCATGTGAATCCAGACCGGCCGGTCGC
>Ga0316209_1001919_pt1 | contig 18777 bp, 18 predicted proteins | sample 6monopyrite_MG_FD_204945 | JGI IMG/M metagenome (GOLD analysis project Ga0316209, IMG submission 204945) | Microbial mat bacterial communities from mineral coupon in-situ incubated in ocean water Damariscotta River, Maine, United States -... | ecosystem: Environmental > Aquatic > Marine >...
AGCAAGCTCAATTGAACTTTATGCAAGTGGGTGAATTTTAAACATATCGTGTTTGATATACTTATCGAGCCAATGCTGAAGCGGCAGCAGAGATTACACCGAAATTTCTATGACTGCTTTGTCTATTTTCCTGACCTCTGAGCCCCCTAGGCCGCAATTGGCCTAGGGGTGATCTCCCCTTAAATATCCATCCTTTCTGATATTTCCAGAGCATCATCCACCTCTATCCCAAGATATCTGACTGTGCTCTCAAGCTTGGTATGGCCCAGAAGTAGCTGAATGGCTCTTAGGTTGTGAGTCTGCTTGTATATCAGCGATACCTTTGTCCTTCTCAGAGAGTGGGTGCCATAGTTGGCGGGATCTAACCCGATATTAGTTACCCATTGCTCAACTATCCGAGCATATTGGCGTGTTGAAATGTGGGGTGAGTCGTGGAATCGACTTTGGAATAGGTAGTCATCATATTTTAAGTTTTGATGAGTAATTAGGTTTGAGGCTGCTATCCTAGTTTGATCCGTTATCTCAAATTGAACAGGCTGTTGAGTCTTCTGCTGCATGATCATAGCTCGTTTGAGAATGGATGGTCCGTGAGAGATGTCGCTGACCTTGAGCTTCACCAGATCACAGCCTCTTAATTTGCTGTCAATCGCTAAATTGAAGAGTGCTAGGTCTCGGATGTTATTTGATAACTGCAGGCGTATTCTTATTGACCAGATTTCTTGTAGCTTGAGAGGGAGCTTTTGCCCGACTAGCTTACCTTTATTCCAGGGTGTATGTTTTCGTGAGGTGGGTTGAGCATCCATGATGAGTCCTCCATTTAGGTTATGGGGATTCAAAGTATGGTAAAACAATGGCTTACTTTCAGAGCGGACGTTCGGCTTAAAGCTGATGAACTACGCCTACTGGCCGAAAGTTCCAGTTCGTTTTCAGAGCGTCAAAGGCCACCATCGCGACATTACGCTGGCAAAAACCGTGAAGCAGGCACACGTTCGACCACACACCCCGGCTCCATTATCCGTAATCTGGTCATTGCCGGAGTGTTTCGTGAGCTCAAACTGATATAGCAATGGAGCATTTTTGCCGAAGTCGCGGCCCAAGTCACGCTGGCTGAATGGTCAAACCCCTGCTGAGCCAAGGCTTTATTCGCTTGTTCGAATCCTAAAGGACGCTTCCGGTTCAAAAGTCCACTTAGACGTTTTATATCTCAACAATAAATTCACTTCTAAAATCCGGGTTCCTCTCACCAGGATACCCTCTAGGGTTACATATAACTCGGCAACCGCCCACGTTGTAGTCAGAGCTATTGTGCATATGCCCATGTATCCAGTAGGCTGGATCAAACTCGGTTATCACATCCTCGAGTTCCGATACGTAGGCAGCGCTACATACATCATCTTCTGCGCCATTGGGAAGTGACCGCTTACTTGGTCCATGATGACTGATAACAATATTTCTCTCTCCCTTCCTGATTTCCAGCTCAGATTTTAACCAATCTAACGATTGTCGATGAATTGCTGCCACATCGATTGATCGAAGTTTGGAGAAGCGAGGGGATACTCGTATTTTCTTATAATCAGTCATTATCTGCTGGCATTGGTAACCAGTGGTACGAGGATCACCAAATAGCTCAAAGTTAGTCCAGAGAGTACAGCCTAAGAAGTTGATCCCATCAATTGATACAGCATCCTTTTCTAAAAGATGCACATTTGTACCTTGAACTTTTTCTTTGATTGAATCGACTAATCTGGGATAGGCTTTCCCATAAAATTCGTGATTCCCAAGAACATATAGAACTGGCTTGTTCTTAATGTTCTCTATGGCCCACAAGACGCCTTTATCTTTGACGTGTATGTCGCCGGCCAGAATCAGTACATCGCTATCTGTCTCGATGTAATTGAACTCTTCAAACTCGATATGTAGATCACTTAACACTTGAATTTTCACAGAAGCTTATCTTTTTCCTATCACGCTAAGCATAATACTTGAAATTGTGCTTCCATTTATCCGATGACAGGCCGGGATTGGCCAGCAGAATTTCACCTACTCGTTCAGAATACTTGACGGTAATAGGTTGGCCTTCACCCAATTGACAAGCGTTATAGTTCAGCTTGGTGAGCCCGAGAATATCTGTTGCGACTTGTACCAAGTCAGCATCACCGTGCTGAATGGTAATCGCCAATGGCACAGGTACCTCAAAACCATCGTACGTCCCGATCCGGGGCTTAAAACCGTTGGTGAATAAAAGCCCATAACGCTCAGAGCGCTGCCAGAAAACGCCCCGCTGAACCGGATGTTGACCTCGCTTACTAACGTTTGGGTTTTCATCGTATCTAAATAGGCGCAATCCACCTCGCTCTTGACGAACACGGATTGCAACTAAGTTAACGTCTGGTGGGCATGCACGGCGAAAGCCCTCATATTCCTCGGGATCGATACCAGAACGCGCATGCAAAAAGATTTCTTTCAGCGGGCGCCCGTCCTCTTGCTGATATGTTTCGATGGTACCGCGTAGCAATGCTTCAGCCTTATCTGGGGGTAAATGAAACTCACCACGCTCCTTTGAATACCACGGTCCAAACTCACCAACAAAGACGACACCATCTCCACTGTCCAAAAACATCTGTGCTGCGCAACAAGCATTGCGCCCATCTTCGGTAAGCTTATAGGCGAGCCCAACGTAACAAACACCTTCTCGAGCCCAAGGAGTCTTCCATGGTTTAGCTCCGCATTTATAGAAGACGGCTGTTCCAAAATTCCAAAGCCTATCGGATAAGGGATTAGTACCGGGTTCACCATTGCGTACTTGGGATGTAATACGCAGTGTAGACTCCTTAACGATCTGTACAGGCAGTTCGTGTGCCATCATCCTGGCCTTCAACTGCCGTCGAAAATCTGGGGATAAACCACGCGCCTCCTCGAATTCATCCACTGTTTCCAGCGCTGCGGCAATACTTGGATCTTCATCATCAAACATTCGTGTTTGACCACTATTGCGATCATTAATAGCGTCTTTGAGAAACTTCGTCTCCACCCTGGTTCGGGTAGTATCGCTTCGCTCAGAAAGGGATACTGATGAGTTAGGACGGCAGTTTTCATAAACTTCATCTGGAACCACGCATATGGCTAACGAAGGGCGAGAATCCAGCTTAGACAGTCGATCCAGAGACTCTAAGTATTGGTTAGCGACCGCAAACGCACGCTCAAATTTATCCGCCTTCCTCGATGCTACAGAAAGCAATTTTGCATCTACTGAATAACTTTTGATCGGGTTTGGCCACGTTGCTCCAAATGCCACATCAAAACCGGGAAACGGAGGCCATGCCCGATGACGGCCGGAGTCTACACAGGCTGACGGAGAGTTCATCTCTGCACACCATGCCTTCCAAAGCTCTATTCCCTGGGGAGTGCCGATCACAATATTATCTGGGAGCTGCGAACGTGATTCTGCGGGACCAAAAAGCGCCAACCCATCATGCGGATCTTCCGCTGTCTGGTCATGCCCAAACTGAAGTAATGGTTCGCCAAGAAAATGAAACTTATCATTCATGAACTCGACTCCTCGTCGTCTTCATCGCGGGTACGGAATTCAGCAATCTCTTCGCCAATATCAGTCATCCCGGAAAGCGCCTGAACATCTAGCCCTACCGGGCACTCCCAGCTCAATGGTTTGGTCTGCATGGTCACCGCTCGATTTCCCTCACCAACTTGTATGAGGCCTTCAGAAGTTTGAAGCGCCTGAACAACACCAAGCAAACGGGCCAGCCACTCCTTGTTCCACCAGTTCTTACTAACGGCCTTGCGACGCCGGCCAATCTCTTTTCCCTCAAACATTTCACCATCAAGAGTGGTGACTCGTATGTAGGGGTTGAAGACGACACTCCAGGTACCATCCGCATCTCGCTGGGCACGGAACCTAGGGGCAAGTTGGTACAGGAACTTGGAGGCGCGATCCCCCCATCCTTTGGTACGTACTCCAGTGAGCTGCACTGTTGTCGTTCGCCCATCAACATGTTGAATCGATTGATTCCATTCGCCCGACTCGGGCATGGGGAAGTAAAAGACTTTCCTGTCGTTGCAGTAAGTTAACCCTTTCTGCACACAAACGACCTCAAGGCTGCGACGAGTAAGCTCCTTGGCGAGATTGAAGGTCTTCTTGCCCCCTTTTTGTGGCATATCAGTCCAAAGAAACTCCGAATCCGGCGTGTGATCAATGTTTAGCTTTGAAATAGCAGCCGCCGGTGGTGGGGTAAACGCGACAAGGCTTGATGCACTTAACTGGACAAATGCCCACTGTTTACGGAGTTCAAACGTCTCCTCATCCGTTAGGGGTTGCCTAACGTCGAATATCAGCATCGTCTTCGGTAGCTGAAGAGGGAATACATTCGCAAAAACCGGTTCAGGTGTAGCTACAGTGACACGGGTCGGCAGGTAATCTCTGAGGGCAATCTGCCGCCCTCTATCGAGGTCAAGCGATGGTTTGATACCCAGTGAACCAATCCTTGCCAATACCTGGCTTAAACCCGTATTCCATGAGGCTTTAAAATCCGCAGGTGCCAGCTTGGCGACCCTTGATGGCATACGCACCTCTGAGTCAGAAGCCAAGTTACAAGGAAGTACAAAATCTTCCTTGATCGCCGCAATAGTGCAGCGCTCAAGAAAGTCACTGTCCGACAAACTGGCGGTGGATATCACAGGCAAATAGTGGCATGCGCGAGTTTCAAGCAGCTTTCGCACAGTTTCATCGGTGTTTTCCCCTGCAAGCGGGGCAGTTCCAAAACACCAAGTACGAAAGCCAGCAAGTGAGAGGCGACGAGCCAACCAGGTGGCCACCGCATGGTCAGCATCAATGTGGTCAATGAGGAGCGTATCTCTGCTCTCAGCGATTGATTGGCCGCCGCGCTGCGGAAAGAACGGGGGAGTGAAGATACTCGGATGCTGGGCAATCAGATGCCTCTGAGGTCCAACGAGCTGGACTCTTAGTCTCTCAAGATCAAATAAATCGAGCGTCCAGTTGTATTTTTCTGCGACAGAGTTATGGGCAAAATCCTTCTCCGACGCGGACAATGCCTCCGTGCAAACGAACACAAAGACATCTGGATCATGTCCCTTTTCGTGGACTCGCTTGCAGTCACTTGCCAGCTTCACCCGCCAATCCGACCGAACCGTATAAGCAAAGCCGATTTTTCGACCAGCCTCGTCACACCTGATGATGGCGTCCCGGCCTTCATCCCCCGTTCCACCTAACGGATCAATGCCAGGATAGCCAGCCCCCGCCAAAAACGCAGAACAGAGGCGCTCAAAATCCCGGTAGTCGGAGACTCGCTCGAGGCAGTATGTAATTGGATCGGCTGACATCTTGTGTATACATCCCCCTTGATATTTACACACAATATAGATAATTTATCTAAATTATATAATTTAGCCAACACATTAATGCCAATATGAACGAAAACGACATCTACGAAAGCATCAAACAAGCCCTGGCTGACGCCCCTCGCAACCAATATACCGCTGAGCTGCACCTGCAAATGATCAAGTATGCAGATGAGCTGAAGAGCATCACGGCCAAGGAGTTTTGCGAGGGGGTTGGGCTGCGCCAGAGCTTTGGAACCGAGTTCAGCAAGATGCGCAATCTCACTCAGCGCCTGAAGGCGGCCGGGCTGAATACCGACCGACTCTGACACAACACATTAATTAAGCATTATACGGAAGCCTCATGGCCATCAAAAAAACCGAACTCTACTCCTCCCTTTGGGCCAGCTGCGATGAGCTGCGCGGCGGCATGGATGCCAGCCAGTACAAGGATTACGTACTCACCCTGTTGTTCATGAAATACGTCTCCGACAAATACAAGGGCGACCCCTACGGCATGATCGTCGTCCCCCAAGGCGCCAGCTTTGACGACATGATGGCCCTCAAGGGCAACAAAGAGATCGGCGAAGGCATCAACAAGATCATCAGCGCCCTGGCGGAAGAGAACGACCTCAAAGGTGTGATCGATGTCGCCGACTTCAACGATGAAGACAAACTCGGCAAGGGCAAGGAGATGATCGACCGCCTCTCCAAGCTCATCGGCATCTTTGAAGGCATGGACCTCTCAGCCAACCGCGCCGAGGGCGATGACCTGCTGGGAGATGCCTACGAATACCTGATGCGCCACTTCGCCACCGAATCGGGCAAATCCAAAGGCCAGTTCTATACCCCCGCCGAGGTGTCGCGCATCCTCTCCAAGGTGATTGGCATTACCGATCAAACCCCGCAGGATGCCAGCGTCTATGACCCCACCTGTGGTTCAGGCTCGCTATTGTTAAAAGCCAGCGACGAAGCGCCTCGTGGTTTGAGCATCTTCGGCCAGGAGATGGACAACGCCACAAGCGCCCTGGCGCGGATGAATATGATCCTGCACAACACCGCCACCGCCAAAATCTGGAAGGGCAACACCCTCTCCGATCCGCAGTGGAAAGAGGCCAACGGCAAACTCAAAACCTTCGACTTCGCCGTCGCCAACCCGCCATTCTCCAACAAGAACTGGACCAGCGGCCTCAACCCCCAAGAGGACGAATTCGACCGCTTCACCTGGGGCATCCCACCGGAGAAGAACGGCGACTACACCTTCCTGTTGCACATCATCAAAAGCCTCAAGAGCACCGGCAAAGGCGCGGTGATCCTGCCCCACGGCGTACTGTTCCGTGGCAACGCCGAGGCGCGCATCCGCGAAAACCTCATCAAGCAGGGCTACATCAAGGGCATCATCGGCCTGCCGGCTAACCTCTTCTACGGCACCGGCATCCCCGCCTGCATCATCGTCATTGATAAGGAACACGCCCACAGCCGCAAAGCGCTCTTTATGATCGATGCCAGCAAAGGCTTCATTAAAGACGGCAACAAAAACCGCCTGCGCAGCCAAGACATCCACAAAATCGTCGATGTATTCACCAAACAGCTGCAACTGCCACGCTTCAGCCGCACCGTGCCACTGAGTGAAATTGCGGGCAACGACTACAACCTCAACATCCCGCGCTATATCGATTCCAGCGATCCGGAAGACCTGCACGACCTTAGCGCCCACCTGCAAGGCGGCATCCCCCAGCGTGATATCGATGCGCTGCAACGATTCTGGCAAGTCTTTCCCAGCATCCGTACCACCTTGTTTGCCGACCATCGCCCCGGCTACAGCAAAGGCCTGGTGGATGCCGCGCAGGTGAAAACCACCATCCTCAACCACCCCGAATTCACCACCTTTGCCGAGCAAAGCCTGCAACCCTTTCAGCAGTGGTGTCAGCGTTCGGCATTAACCGAGATCAAGCCGGGGGAACACCCCAAGGCCATCATCCACCGCATCAGCGAAGACCTGCTCAACGCCTACGCCACCATGCCGCTGCTGAGCAAATACGATGTCTATCAGCTCCTCATGGACTACTGGGCCGAGCAGATGCAGGATGATGTTTATGTGATCACCCAAGACGACTGGCAGGCAGGCAAACTGCTGCGAGAACTGGTGGCCAAAAAAGGCGAAAAACTCAAAGAGACGCCCGACCTCATCATCAACAAGGCCAAATACAAGGCGGAGCTGATCCCGCCCGCGCTCATCATTCAGCGCTACTTCCAAACCGAGCAGGCCGCCATCGACCAGGCCCAAGCCGACCTCGATGCCGCCACCCAGGCGCTAGAAAGCTATGTAGAAGAGCATAGCGGTGAAGAGGGGCTGCTCAACGATGCCATGAACGACAAAGACAAAATCACCAAGGCCGGCGTCACCGTCCGCCTCAAACAGGCCAGCGACAAGGACGAAATCAAAGCCCTCAAACAAGCCAAAAAACTCTTCGATGCCGAGGCCAACGCCAAAAAGGCCCTCAAGGAACAGCAAGAGGCTCTCGACCTCGCCGTGTTCAAACATTATCCGACGCTGGACGAGGCAGAGATCAAAACCCTCATCGTGCAAGACAAATGGCAAGCCACCCTGCAAACCAACATCCAGGCCGAGATCGAACGCATCACCCAGCAACTCGCCAACCGCGTCAAAGAGCTGGAAGAGCGCTACGCCGAACCGCTGCCGCAAATCGAGCAGGATGTTCAAGACCTCAGCGCCAAAGTGGCCGGACACCTCAAGGCCATGGGGCTGGAGTGGGTGTCATGAGCGAGTTGCCTAGCCACATGCAAGCCCTGCTGACCAATATCAGCCAGGTCATAGAACAGGCGCGCAGTCAGGTACGCCAGGCAGTGAACCAGGCCATGGTACAAAGCTACTGGGAGATCGGCCGCCTCATCGTTGAGGAAGAGCAGCAGGGCGAAGCCCGTGCCGCTTATGGAAAACAACAACTTAGCGAATTATCACAACAACTGACAGAACGCTTTGGCAAGGGGTTTGATATCACCAATCTACGCACCATGCGCAGGTTTTATCAGGCCTACCCAATTCGAGACGCAGTGCGTCTCGAATTGGGCTGGACCCATTACCGCTGCCTGATGCGAATCGACAACCCCAGCGCGCGCGAGTGGTATCAACAAGAAGCAATCAGCCAGCACTGGAGCGCCCGCGCGCTGGAACGCCAAGTCAGCAAGCTCTATTACGAACGCCTGCTGGCGAGCAAAGATAAGTCCCTGGTGGAAGAGGAAGCCAAAGCCAATACCCTGCCCCTGGCTGAAACCAACAAAGAGTATCTGCGCGATCCCTACATCCTCGATTTTCTCAACCTACAGGATAAAACCTACCAAGAGAAAGACATCGAGCAAGGCATCATTAACAACCTGCAACACTTCCTGCTGGAACTAGGCAAGGGCTTTGCCTTTGTCGAACGCCAACAGCGTATCCGCTTTGATGATGAAGACTTTTACATCGATCTGGTCTTCTACAACTTCAAGCTCAAATGCTTCCTGCTCATCGACCTAAAACTAGGCAAACTTAACCATCAAGACGTAGGGCAAATGGATACCTACGTGCGCCTCTACGATGAACAACGTAAAGGGAGCGACGACAACCCCACCATCGGTCTGGTGCTGTGCAGTGAAAAAAGCGAAGCGGTGGTTAAATACTCCGTGCTGGCCGACAACCAGCAGCTCTTTACCGCCAAATACCTACCTTACCTGCCCACTGAAGAGGAGCTAAAACAAGAACTGCAACGGGAGCGCGAGCGCGTTATAGCCCAACTGCAACAGCAGGAGGCGGGCGATGAATAATCAAATTCCGGGCAACAAGCTGTTGCCCAATTGTTATAAATCTTTACCGCAGAGCTCAAGGTTGCTCGTTCCCATGCCCCCGCGTGGGAACGCATACGGTTGTGGCGCACAGGTACGAAACAGCCTGTTTCGCAATTGGGCGACAAACGCCATCGGCGTAGCGGAATATCAGCTCACCCAATCCCTGCCGCAGGCCTTCAAATCCAGTCTGCCCAGCATAGAGGAGATCGAAGCCGAACTGGCAGGAGAGCTAGGAGACCAGTATGAGTAAGCAGCAAATCGCCGAAGCCAGTGCGCAATATATTGCTGTCACCGCTATGGACGGTGGCGATATTGGAATGGTAGAGGCCGCCATTCCCAAGGATTACAAGCAGACCGAGGTGGGGGTGATACCGGAGGATTGGGATACACCAAGATTTGGTCATATCTGCACTTTAGTAAATGGTAGAGGCTTTAAACCATACGAATGGAGTAACGAAGGCTTACCTATTATTCGGATACAAAACTTAAATGGTTCAGCTGACTTCAATTATTACAATGGTCATTTTGATCCAAAAATATTTATTGAGCATGGGCAGCTACTCTTTGCTTGGTCCGGGAGTCGAGGCACATCGTTTGGGCCACACGTTTGGAAGGGGGGGGATGCCCTATTAAATTATCATACTTGGAAGCTTGTAATTAGAGAGTCAGCAGTAGATGAAAATTACTTTTTCCACATACTAAAAGCATTGACCAAACAGATAGAAGACTCTGCACATGGAGCTTCTGCGTTGGTTCATACGCAAAAAGGTGAAATGGAACAGTTTTATGTTCCCTTACCAAATAGCAAAGAAGAACAAACCGCCATCGCCAACGCCCTCTCCGACGTCGACGCGCTGATCAACGGACTGGAAAAGGCCATCGCCAAAAAACAGGCCATCAAAACCGCCACCATGCAACAACTGCTTACCGGCCGCACCCGCCTACCCCAATTCGCCCACCACCCCGACGGAACATCCAAAGGATATAAATCCAGTGAGTTGGGAGAAGTGCCGGAGGATTGGGAGGTCGGTGTTACTAGTGATTTAATAGAGAAAATGAGTAGTGGTTTATCTCGTCGCCTAGTGGCTCATGATATTGGTATACCAGTTCTAATTTCCGGCAATATTCAGGATAACAAACTAGTAACTGACGAATTAAGATATTGGTATAAACCCGATCCACAGGGGGCTAATATTGAAGACTATGTATTGAATGATGGCGATATACTCTTATGTTTCATCAATAGCATGGCTCAAATAGGTAAACCCTGTGTTTTTAGCGACATCGGTCGTCCTGCTATATTCACAACCAATTTATTTAGAATAATTGTATCGAATAATAGTTCTTCACGATTTGCATACTATTTATTTAGTACCGAACATTTTCAAAAAGAAATACAAATTATCTCTAAGATTGCAGTTAATCAGGCATCTTTTACAAAGCCTGACTTCCTGGGTATTAAAATTACTTTTCCATCAACAAAAGAAGAACAAATCGCTATCTCCACCATCCTCTCCGATATGGACGAAGAGATCCAAACCCTGCAACAACGCCTCAGCAAAACCCGCCAGCTCAAACAGGGCATGATGCAGGAGTTATTGACGGGAAAAACACGATTAAACGGGAGGTAAGCAATGACACGGGATGGAAAGTTGTTGTATCACCTGACTGCGTTAGAAAATATAGAATCCATACTTAAATATGGGCTGCATCCGCGTAGTGCATTGGGAAACATTAATATTGAAGATGTAGCAGATAGTGAGATCATCAGATCGCGCGGCCAACACCGTTTAGAAGACTATGTGCCATTCCACTTTTTTGTTCGAAACCCCTTTGATTACGCAGTCCAAAGAAATCATGAGGATAAGGAGTTTGTACTCATTGCAATACACCGATCGTTGGCGCAGGCGAACAATTGGAAAGTAATACCCAGGCACCCACTAGCGGGAGAAGGTTATCAAATCCTTGATTACACCCAGGGGATGGCGGCGATTGACTGGGCGAAGATGGAGCATCCTAGAGATTATCAAAATGATAGAGAATGCAAATTGGTGTGCATGGCCGAGTGTCTATCGCCAACCGCTGTCAATAGCAATGCAATATTTGCCATATATGTAAAAAACGAGCACACGGCCAATACTGTAAAAGGCCTAGTCGGGACTTATGCCGTCAATTGCCATGTGAACACGGCACCCAATATGTTTGTGGGAGGCTAGTCCTATGTATAACTACACCAGCACACTTAACCCTGAAAAGGCTTTGATCTGGCGGATTGTGCATCGTGACAACATCCCCTGGATCTTGGATAACGGCCTATACTGTGGCAATAGCGCAGTTCAGTCCGCAAGCTGGGTGCATATTGGCAACCCAGAATTAATAGACAAACGTGCAAGTCACCCAGTGCCTGTGGGCGTGGGTGGGGTGCTGAACGACTATATTCCGTTCTATTTCACGCCATTTTCACCCATGCTGATGAATATCAAATCCGGTCGCGGCGGCGTGACTAGGCGGGGTAATGATGAAATTGTGATCCTCGTGTCCAGCCTGCCCAAAATTAGGGAGTTGGGTTTGTCTTTTGTATTTACAGATGCTCATGCCTATTACGGTTGGGCCGATTTCTATACTGATATTAGTGACTTGGATAAAGTGGACTGGCCAATATTGCAAGCGCGGGACTTTAAGCGTGACCCAGATGACCCGGCTAAATTCGAGCGCTATCAGGCCGAGGCACTGATCCATCAACACTGTCCGGTAGAGGCTTTGATCGGCATGGTTTGTTACACTGAACAAATGAAGCAGCGGCTGGAGCAGGCATTGCAGCAGCGCAACATAACATTGCCCGTACATGCGCGGGCGGGATGGTATTTCTGATGATTAAATATACCCAAGGTAATCTATTAGACGCTCCGGTGGAGGCTCTGGTCAACACTGTCAACACCGTTGGCGTGATGGGCAAAGGTATTGCCCTGATGTTCAAGGAGCGCTTTCCCAAGAATATGGTGGAATACGCTGACGCTTGCAAAGTCAAACAGGTAGTCACAGGTAAGATGTTCGTTACCGAGACTCATGAACTAATGGGGCCGAAGTGGATCATTAATTTCCCTACCAAACAACACTGGCGCGCGAAATCTAAAATGGAGTGGATTGACAGCGGGTTACAGGATTTGCATCGCTTTATTATTGAAAACAAGGTGCGCTCTATTGCAATTCCCCCTCTGGGTGCCGGCAACGGCGGCTTGAACTGGGCAGATGTTAAGCCGCATATCGAGGCGGCGCTTAGTGATCTTACTGACGTTGAGATTCTTGTTTATGAGCCAACATCAAAATACCAGAACGTTGCCAAAAAGGAGGGCGTTAAAACACTCACGCCTGCGCGGGCGTTGATTGCCGAACTTATTCGCCGTTATTGGGTGCTTGGTATGGAGTGCAGCCTGTTAGAGATTCAAAAACTTGCCTGGTTCCTGCAAAGGGTAATTGAACGTAGGCAATTAAAAAACGACTTAAAGCTAAAGTTCGAAGCGAATTATTACGGCCCCTACGCTAACAATCTGGTGCATTTGCTAAATGCTTTGGATGGCAGTTATTTAAAATCAGATAAACGAATTCCTGATTGCGACCCACTCGATGTGATTTGGTTTAACGATAGCGAGAAGACGCGCGTGCAAGCCTATCTATATAGCGAGGCAAAGGAGTACGAGGCAGCACTGGCAGAGGCTGCGGAGCTCATTGAAGGATTCGAATCGCCTTTCGGTATGGAACTGTTATCAACGGTGGACTGGCTCATCACCAAAGAAGGATGTGCCGCAAACCTCGAGGCGATCAAGGACGGTATCGCCAAGTGGCCAGCTGGCCATCACTGGGGTGAACGAAAATTAAAATTATTCGATGACGACAATTTGCAGCTTGCGTTAGATAAGCTAGCGAAATTTTCCTGACAACAATAAGCTTTTGCATGGGGGGTGGTGTGTCAAATGTAGGCCAGCGCGAACGCGCCACACAAAATCGCATCGTTCAGTTCTTTCAAACAGAGTTGGGCTATCGTTATCTCGGTGATTGGCAAGACCGTGAAGGCAATAAAAATATCGAGGTTTCAGTTCTCACTGAGTGGCTGCAAAAGCGTGGCATCAGCGATGCGTTGATTACTCGCACCATTCGCCAACTGGATACTGTTGCGGCCCTGGGCGAAGGTAAGAAACTCTATTACGCCAACAAAGATGTTTACCGCCTGCTGCGCTACGGTGTGAAGGACAAAGAAGGTGCAGGCGAGCAAAATAAGACTGTATGGCTTATTGATTGGCAGAACCCTGAGGCTAACGATTTTTCCATTGCCGAAGAGGTGTCGATCAAGGGCGAGAACAAGAAGCGCCCGGATATTGTGCTCTATGTGAATGGCATCGCGCTGGGTGTGATTGAGCTGAAGCGTGGTTGTGTATCGGTTTCACAAGGGATTCAGCAGAATCTCGATAATCAAAAGAAAGATTTCATTCGCAATTTCTTTACCACCATGCAGCTTGTGATGGCGGCTAACGATACCCAAGGGCTGCGCTACGGCACCATTGAAACCCAGGAAAAATACTATCTGGAGTGGAAAGAAGATGTCACTAACCCCTATGGCAACCTGCTCGATTTTCATCTCAGCCGCGTTTGCAACAAACAACGCTTTCTGCAAATTATTCACGACTTCATTGTCTTCGATGCCGGGGTGAAGAAGACCTGCCGCCATAACCAGTTCTTCGGTATCGAGGCGGCCAAAAAGCATATTTCCCGCCGTGAGGGTGGCATTATCTGGCATACCCAGGGCTCGGGCAAAAGCCTGACCATGGTGTGGCTGGCCAAGTGGATTCGTGAGAATGTGAAAGATCCCCGTGTCTTGATCGTCACCGATCGTACCGAACTGGATGAGCAGATCGAGAAGGTGTTCTCCGGTGTGGAGGAGGATATCTATCGCACCAAGAGTGGCACCGATTTGGTGGCGACGCTGAACCAGGTGAACCCCTGGTTACTTTGCTCGCTGGTGCACAAGTTTGGTCGTCAGTCTGACTCTGAGGATGACGCTGCAACGCAGGCGTTTATCGAAGAACTGAAAAAATCTCTGCCCAAGGGCTTCAGGGCCAAAGGGCAGTTATTTGTATTTGTGGATGAGTGTCATCGCACGCAGTCAGGCAAGCTGCACGATGCCATGAAGGCCATTTTACCGGAGGCGATGTTTATCGGTTTTACCGGCACGCCACTGATGAAGAAGGACAAGAAAAAGTCGGTGGAGGTGTTCGGGCCTTATATTCACACTTACAAATTCGACGAGGCGGTCGCTGATGGCGTGGTACTCGATCTTCGCTATGAGGCACGGGATATCGACCAGCACATCACCTCCCGGGAAAAGGTGGATGAGTGGTTTGAGGCCAAGACCCGAGGGCTTTCCCGCTTGGCCAAGACGCAGCTGAAACAGAAGTGGGGCACCATGCAGAAGGTGCTCTCCAGTAAATCACGCTTGCAGCAGATCGTGAATGACATTCTGCTGGATATGGATACCAAGCCGCGACTGATGGATGGCTATGGTAATGCTATGTTGGTCTGCGCCAGTGTCTATCAGGCATGCAAGGCCTATGAGATGTTTAGCCAGACGGATCTTGCTGGCAAGGTGGCGATCGTCACCAGTTTTCAACCAACGGCAGCCAGTATAAAGGGTGAGGAGACTGGCGAAGGCCTGACTGAAAAGCTGTTTAAGTACGACATCTACCGCAAGATGCTGGCGGATTACTTCGAGCAGAGCGAAGAGCAAGCAGCCAATCGCGTAGAAGAGTTCGAGAAAGAGGTTAAAAAACGCTTTATCGAAGAGCCCGGCCAAATGCGTCTGCTGATAGTGGTGGATAAACTGCTAACCGGTTTCGATGCCCCATCCGCCACCTATCTCTACATCGATAAGCAGATGGCTGACCACAATCTGTTTCAGGCGATTTGCCGGGTGAACCGACTGGATGGTGAGGATAAAGAGTATGGCTATGTTATCGATTACAAGGATCTGTTCCGTTCACTGGATAAGGCAATCAAAGATTACACCGCCGGTGCATTTGATGGCTATGACCAGGAAGATGTAGCCGGGCTGCTGAAAGATCGCCTGCAACAGGCGAGGCTCGATCTGGAAAATGCCCTGGAGATGGTGCGTAGCCTTTGCGAACCCGTTCAGGCGCCAAGGGATACTCAGAACTACATCCATTATTTCTGTGGTGAGTCCGGCAGCAATCAGGATGCGCTTACCGAGAAGGAGGCGCTACGTCTCACGCTGTATCAGAATGTCGCCAAGTTACTGCGGGCATACGCCAATATCGCCAATGAAATGCCTGATGCGGGCTTCTCTGTTGAGAATATCAATAAGATTCGCGACGAGGTGGTCCACTTTGAAAAGGTGCGCGATGAAGTGAAGCTGGCTAGTGGTGACCTGGTGGATATGAAACGCTTTGAGCCTGCCATGCGTCATCTGCTGGATATGTATATTCGTGCTGACGACAGCGAGCAGTTAATGGATTTCGAAGAGCTGGGCCTGATTGAACTGATTGTGGAGAAGGGCGCTGATGCGGCCAATGATCTTCCAGAAGAGATCCGCAACAATCCAGAGGCCATGGCGGAAACCATCGAAAACAACGTGCGTAAAACCATTGTTGATGAGAATCCAGTCAACCCCAAGTATTACGAGCGCATGTCGGTGCTGCTGGATGAGTTGATAGAACTGCGGCGTCAGAAGGCGATTGATTACCAGGAGTACCTAGAGCGTATTCGCGAGCTGGCTAAAAAAGTGATCAGACCTGCGCAAGTCAATACTAGCTACCCGATGACGATGGATACCCAGGCTAAACGTGCGCTCTATGACAACTTAGGCAATGATGAGGTGTTGGCCACCAAAATCGATACAGCCATCCGTTACACCAAAAAGGCGGATTGGGTGGGTGATCGTTTCAAAGAGCGCGAGATTGCCAATGCGGTGCGGGAAGAGACGGCTGGGTATGAGGTGGACATTGATCAGGTGATTGAACTGGCCAAGGCGCAAAAGGAGTACAAGTAGTGGCGCTGTATCATATCGGCCCCATCGAGTTTCAACTGCTCCGTAAGCCGATCAAGAATCTGCATATCAGCGTGTTGCCACCGGAAGGCAAGGTGCGCGTGTCCGCGCCTGAGCAGATGACCGACACCGCAATACGCATGGCGGTGACGAGTCGTATACCGTGGATAAAGCGGCAACAAACCGATTTCGCTAACCAGCCTAGGCAATCAGACCGGGAGATGGTGAGTGGGGAGTGCCACTATCTGTGGGGTCAACGCTACCGATTGGATGTGGTCGAACGGCCAGGTCGTCATGAAATCAAGGTCGGCCGAGGGAAAATACACCTTTATGTCAAGCCGGGTACGTCTATTGAAAACAAAGCCCTAGTCCTGGCTCAATACCACCGAGCAGAGATGAAAAGCCGGATCATGTCACTCATCAGTGAATGGCAAGACGCGCTAGGTGTTAGTGTAACGGCCTGGGGCGTGAAGAAAATGAAGACCAAATGGGGGAGCTGCAACACTCAGGCGAAACGTATTTGGCTGAACCTGGAGCTAGCCAAAAAGCCACCGGAGTGCTTGGAGTATATTCTTATACACGAGCTGGTTCACCTGCTTGAACGCAATCATAACGAGCGTTTTCGGGCTCATATGGAGAAGTATCTGCCCGATTGGCGTGAGAGAAGGGATTTGCTAAACAAGATGCCCCTGGCCTTTGAAAATTGGGCTTATTAGTGACTGACTTGTCACTCTGACCGAGAGCTTCCGCAATTATTACTTTTGTAATTATTATAAAAGCAATAATTGTAAAAGTAATAACTTCTCTATGTTGGGGATGTTGCCAAGGTTTGGCATAGAGAAAGGTGGGCCGGTTCCGCGGCATAGAACGCATCCGGGTTAAATTTTTCTATTCTACATCCAAGTGTTTCCGCTGAGGCTCGCTTATCTGACTAATGTGCATCCAGCACATAGCACCAGTTTTATCATCTTTGACAAAGTGCCAATCACACATTCGCGTTTTACCTCGGCAGCGCATACAGCTTTTTGCATCTACGCCATCGCATGTTGGACAGCCTTTTTTGCGCTTGTTGTCACTCAATGCCATTTTTACCCTAACCTTGCGCTCATCCGCTTCACTGAAATTCAATGAGGCGACGAACATCAACCAAATCAGCCTCTACCGTTGCTAATTCAGAAAACACATAACGAGATCCATTGTGGAGTTCATATAAATAGGCAATTTGATGCATGCTTTCAGGCTCATGGCCCACGCAGACGCCTTTTAAAGCCTCCATCCTCCACTGCCGACCCTGATTTACGTGGGAGGGGCTAACGAGATAGGCTTCTCTAACCCAAGTGTCCGAATCTAAAAAGTGGGACATCAATACGGCTGCATCGGCAGTAATAAAGGAGCGAACCGTGGCCGGGGCCTTGGAGCGCTTTGAGTACACCAAATAGAACCAAGGCTCCTGGGAGCCCATTTCACAGTAATTCCAAAGGCGCTCATTCTCTCTAGAGGGAAATCCTGGCAAAACCACCTCGCCATCCCTAAATGTTTCAAACATATCTCATGCTTTCTTATCAAATGAACACTATAGATTGTAGCCCTATAGTGTTCACTTTGGCTAGATACTTACATTTAGATAGGGATTACCTTATGGATGTAAGCACAGCCTTCGCTAAGGCGCTCAAGACATGCCGGAAAAAGAAAGGACTGACTCAGGAGGATTTTGGAACCGTTTCCAGCAGGACCTACATCAGCTCACTTGAGCGTGAATTGAAGAGTCCTACCCTTGAAAAAATTCAGGACATCTCTGAGGTGCTGGAAATATCGCCATTAACTCTACTGAGTATTGCTTATTTCTACCAGTCAGGGGAGAAAGACCTAGGCAGGATGCTCACCAAAGCTGAGCAAGAAGCGAAAGTTATATTGAGTAATGACAAATAAACGGAAGAAATAGGGGGTTATAGCCTAGAAACACTATTTGTCGTGTGCGAGGCTGTTTGCAAGCTAAGCCACTTCACCATGTAGATATCAGCAGATGTTAATTTTAATGACCCACTGAGAAGCTTGTGTAGCATGAAGCTTTTAAGTGTCCTTTTTGAAGATGGAAGCGTACTCTTCTGGCGTGAAACCTACGGTGATTTGATCACCAAAGACAAGTACCGGGCGTTTTATGATGCTCGGAGTATCAAGCATTAGTGCGATGGCGCTAGTTTGGTTGATGGTGTCTTTGATATCTTGTGGTACTTTTCGCCACGTCATGCCGCGACGATTGATTAGAGTTTCCCAACCAATGTGATCGATCCATGTTCCCAGCATTGCTTCGTCAACTCCAGTTTTCTTAAAATCGTGTAACTCGTATTCAATACCGTTATTACGGAGCCACGTTCCTGCTTTCTTCATGGTGTCGCACCGTAACCGTTCATTTTAGGCCGTCATTGTTTTACCAATTAAAGTGAGTTTGGTGGCGCTATCGATCTGACAATTCTAATAATCTCGCGCAGGTCTTCATCCTTTATGCTTTGATAATCATCAAAGCT
>Ga0316209_1001920_pt1 | contig 18775 bp, 23 predicted proteins | sample 6monopyrite_MG_FD_204945 | JGI IMG/M metagenome (GOLD analysis project Ga0316209, IMG submission 204945) | Microbial mat bacterial communities from mineral coupon in-situ incubated in ocean water Damariscotta River, Maine, United States -... | ecosystem: Environmental > Aquatic > Marine >...
TAAATGCATTAAACTTAATTTATTTGACCAATTTTTTCACCGAACTGAATTTTTGTGCCACATTTTAAATGCTCTTCCCATTGAATACTGTCTTTCGAAAATAATAAAATAACTGTCGAGCCCATATTAAAGCGGCCCATTTCATCTGCGCGTTCTAGGTTAATTGGGTCTTGCGTATCATAACTCCATTGCCGTAAATTTTTCCCATTGGGCGGGGTAATTGTTCCTGCCCATACGGTTTCCATACTTGAAACAAAAATAGCGCCAACCAGTATCATGGCCATGGGCCCAGCATCCGTTGAAAAGCCGGCGACAACGCGTTCGTTGCGTGCAAATAAGCTATTTACACTGCGTGCAGTTGATGGGCTAACACTGAACAATCGCCCTGGTACATGTACCATTTCACGTATATGACCGCTAATGGGCATATGGATGCGATGGTAATCACGTGGTGATAAATAAAGCGTTGCAAAGTAACCGTCTTCGTAAAATTGTGCTCGCTCAGGTGAACCGCCGACTAATGTTTCTAGTGAGTAGTTTTTGCCTTTCGCTTGAAATATTTGTCCACTTTTTATCCGGCCAATTTCACTTACTGTGCCATCAACCGGTGAGAGTATTGTTTTTTCGCCTTCGGCAATGGGGCGAGCTTCAGGTTTAAGAGGTCGCGTAAAAAATTCATTAAAACATTTAAAATTTTGCACGTTTTCATTTTGAGCTTGGCTCATATCAACATCGTACATGCCAATGAATTTAGTAATAAAAAAATTTTTAAACCACTTTATTTCAATACGCGTAATTTTATACATAATGCTTGAAAGAAAATGATGCGGTAGAAGCATTTGTATAAAAGCAAATATTTTATCTTTAATGTTTGCTGTTTGTTGGTTTGCTGTCATTTTAATCTACGATTTGTACTTGAGTGTTAATCGTGTTGAGTTCACCTGAGGAAAGCATAAATGTTAGCTCAACAGTATTTCCTTTTATTAAAGGTTTAATGGGTTTAATTAACATAACATGCAAACCGCCAGGCTCTAAAGAAATTTTTTGTTTTGCTTTAATGGTTAAAGTTTTCATTTTTTTCATATTCATCATGCCATTACTCATACTCATTTCATGAATTTCAACACGCTTAAATTGTGGGCTGGTGATTTTTGTAATGGTTTGTTTTGTATTGCTGTTGTTTGTTATGTTTAGATAGGCAACCATAACGCTCGCGACTGGAGGTGCCTCAGGAATAACAATGTTTTTAAAGATGAGCGATGGCTGTGTTTTATTAGCTGTTTCTGCAAAAGCTGTATTTACGCTAGCAATAAAAATAAACAAGCTTATGAGTATTTTATTCATGAGTTATCCTCAACAAATTTTTGTATAGCTATAAAATCGCGTGTAATCGACTTAGGGCTAAGTGGTGGAGAGAACACAGCTCGCATATTGCCCTTAGGGTCGATTAGTATAATTTGTCCACTGTGCATTACGTTGTAATCACCATTTTCATCGGGCTCATCAAAGCCATATAAAATACCGATTTGATTGGTGAGCTTATCAATTTCATTTGATTTACCTGTTACACCAATGAATTTTGGATTGTAATATTGAACGTAAGATTTTAATAGCTTAGGTTTATCTCGATCGGGGTCAACGGATACAAAGATCATCTTGAGATTGGTTTCCGTTAAGCTTTTAAGTTCAGGACTCTTCCATACATTCTGCATAACTTTTAAGGCTAGAGGGCAAACATCGGGGCAGTGTGTAAAGCCAAAAAATAAGAAACTCCATTTGCCTTTTAGGCTCTCTAAATTGAAGGTATCGTTGTTGTGGTCGATTAAATTAAACGCCGTTAAGGGTTTTGATTTATCGAGCAAGGTCGCCTCTAAATTCTTTGGCACCGCTGCGGGCGTTTTAAAAACTGTTTGACTCACCCAGATACCCACACCAATACTGATTGCGGCAACAACGATAATTAAAAGTGAGTTTGATTTTTGATTTGTCTCAGACATAAATTTATAGACCTTAGTGAAAACTTTTTGTGTTGAAATGTTTGTAGTTGGTATTCTATATGGAATAACTGGGTGTGTGTATAGGAATTCAAAGGAAGCACATTCTGGAGCTATCGATGTTATTTCTCTTAAAAATTTAAACGAAGCAGTTGCAATCTTTATTAGGGAGAGCTATTGTTAAACAAAACCTAAAGGATTACATCAATGAACAATGTTAACGTACTGATTCCAAATAACAATTTAGGCTCTAATACTCAAGACTTACCGCTGGGTAAAGCAGGTCATTCTGTCTGGGAACAGTCTTTTGAACCGTTAAGTATTGTTGAAGAGTTGCTAATCGAAATCCCATTAATGGGCTGGGTCGCGGCAGGTCAACCCATTGATGCATGTGATAATGACGAAGCGGTTTCGGTGCCGGCCAATATGGTCAAACGAAACTGTTATGCATTACGGGTTCGTGGCAATTCGATGATTGATGACAATATCCAGGATGGCGATGTTGTTGTTATCGAAAAGCGTGAATCAGCTGTTAATGGCGAAACGGTTGTTGCGTTGATTAATTTCGAACAGGTTACGCTTAAAAAACTCTATATTGAATCTGATGGCATTCGTTTACAACCTGCAAACCCTGAAATGGAGCCCATTTATTTGCGTAATGAGCACGTGCAAATTTTAGGTATTGTTACCGGTGTGGTTCGTTCAACGGATTAGACTTTAAGCTATTTCAATCGGGGTAGAGGGATCATTGCCCCAGTCTGACCAAGATCCCGGGTAGCCTTTTATATTTTCATAACCCAAACTTTTGAGAACGATATAACTATGAGACGAACGGTGATGCGTTTGGCAATGCGTTATTATCGTTTTATCTTTAGTTACCCCCTTACTTTCTAATACGGCTTCTATTGCATCGGTCGTTTTCAGCTGTAGGTGGTTATCAGCATCAATTAGGTCCATCCAGTTCATATTAACCGCACCAGGAATATGCCCTCCACGTGCAGCAAATGCTTTTGTGCCACTGTATTCCATGGGACTACGGCAATCTAAAATAAGGGTGTCGGGGTCATCAAGGCTATCCAGAATTAATTGTTTATCGGCAATAGGAGCCGTGCTTAAACTTCCTGAATAGTTAGAGGGTGTCGGCCAGCTAATATCTTGGCTTGTGGCGAACTGTCTGTTTAGCCAGGTTTGTAATCCGCCATTTAATAATGAATAATTTTTATGACCCAGGGTATCGAGTGTCCACAATAATCGGCATGCACGACCGCCGCCTTCGTCATCATAAGCGACGATATGTGAGCTTTCATTTACTCCAAAAGCAGATAAAACACGATTGAGTTGTTCGAGGTCGGGTAGCAATCCCATTACCGGGTTTTGAGCTTTTGTTATCCAGCTATAGTCTAAAAAGTATGCGCCCGGAATATGATGCTCTAGATAGCTAGTTGGCTGAGATAAATCAATAACAACGAGATTTTTGGAATCAATATTTGCTTGAAGTTGTTCAGCATCAAGAATTAATGGGAAATCAGACATTGAGCTACCTTTTAGGTTTAATGGAAAAGTGCACGTATATTTATCAGAAAAGTTGGCAAGAGTGAAGTCGCTGAATCTCCTCAGTTTAAATAAAAACCGTTAACCCTATCTTAAATAGGTGATAGTGGACATGTGATCTAGTAATAACCTAGTGATTGCATAGGAGAAGTGTGGCTGATTAATGTATACTGCGATTCAATTTTTTCATCGATATAAAATATTTAAGGGTGCCGTATGACAATTTCATCATTTAAACCAACACCACGTACACTAATGGGGCCAGGTCCGTCGGATGTGTCTCCCCGAGTACTTGAAGCCTTATCGCGACCAACCATAGGCCATCTTGATCCTGAATTTGTTGGCATGATGGATGAAATGAAAACTTTATTGCAATATGCCTTTAAAACAAAAAATGAATTGACCTTCCCTGTTTCTGCGCCGGGTTCTGCGGGTATGGAAACGTGTTTTGCCAACTTGGTTGAGCCTGGTGATAAAGTGATTGTTTGCCAAAACGGTGTCTTTGGTGGTCGCATGAAAGAAAACGTAACACGTTGTGGTGGCACAGCCGTTATGGTTGAAGACGAGTGGGGCAAAGCCATTGATATCGCAAAAGTTGAGCAAGCATTAAAAGATAATAATGATGCTAAGATTTTAGCTTTTGTTCATGCCGAAACCTCAACAGGTGCTCAGTCAGATGCAAAAGCTTTAACAGCTTTAGCGCACGCACATGATTGCATTGTTATTGTCGATGCCGTGACATCTTTAGCGGGTACAGAATTACGTGTTGACGATTGGGGCATTGATGCAATTTATTCTGGCACACAAAAATGTATGTCGGCACCTCCAGGTTTATCACCGGTCAGTTTTAATGAAAAAGCAGCCGAGATAATTAAAAATCGTAAAACACCCGTACAAAGTTGGTTTTTAGATATGAATTTGGTTATGGGGTATTGGGGAGCAGGCGCTAAAAGGGCTTACCACCATACTGCACCGATTAACAACTTATACGGTTTACATGAAGCCTTGGTTATTTTACACGAAGAAGGTATAGAAAACTCCTGGGCACGTCATGCCAAAATGCATCAAGCATTACGAGCGGGCATCGAAGCGATGGGGTTGAAATTTATTGTAGACGAAGCTGATCGCTTACCTCAACTTAATGCAGTAACGATTCCTGAAGGCGTTGATGATGCAGCTGTGCGTGCAAAATTGCTTAGTGATTATAATTTAGAAATCGGTGCGGGTCTTGGCGCCTTAGCTGGAAAAGTATGGCGTATCGGTTTGATGGGGTATGCTGCAAGAGCCGAAAATGTTGAGTTTTGTTTAAAAGCGCTTGATGAAGTGTTAACTGGAATGGGTGCTAAAATTAATAGTGGTGTTGCAGTCGATGCAGCGAAAGCTAAATTAGCTTAACTCTTTTAGTATTTAACCTAATCTTAATAGGGCCGCAACAAATACAGATATTTTCGGTGTTTGTTGTGGTTTTTTTATAAAAATCGAAAAAATCCTGCCAAGAATAACAACGCTAAAACGCCAGAGATAATAAACGCAATTTTTGCGTTTGGGCTACCGTTTCTTTTTAACGCAAAACCGACCCATGTACTAAGGGCTATTAATATTAATAGTAAAACGACTGAGCGCATTTTTTAAATTCTCCTTTAGTTGTTACATCGGAACTTGTACCAGTAATATTTATTATAAGCAAGATAGCTTTAAAGTTATAACTCTAACCATTTGATTCTTAAATAAAAAATATTAGTGATAGGTAATAAAAAAAATCGTAAAAATCCCTTGAAACAGCCTGTGTATTACCCCATCTATAGGGAAGTAAAATTAATTAGTCGATTTATCATCAGGAGCAATAAATGACCGTGGATACTCAAAAAGAAACCCTCAGTTTTCAAACAGAGGTAAAACAGTTACTTAATTTAATGATTCACTCTTTGTATTCCAACAAGGAAATTTTTGTTCGTGAACTTATTTCAAATGCATCTGACGCATGCGATAAGTTACGATTTGAAGCATTAAAAGATGCTGCACTCTTTGAAGACGATAGTGATTTAAAACTAACGATTGATATAAACAAAGAAGCAAAGACGATTTCTATATCAGATAACGGTATTGGCATGAACCGCCAGGAAGTGATTGATAATATTGGTACCATTGCGAATTCGGGAACCAAGAAATTTCTTGATAAATTATCCGGTGATCAATCTAAAGACGCGCAAATGATCGGTCAATTTGGTGTGGGGTTCTACTCTTCTTTTATCGTTGCAGACAACGTTGTTGTTGAAACACGTCGAGCAGGTGATGCTGCTGATCAAGGTGTACGTTGGGAATCTTCGGGTGAAGGTGAGTTCAGCTTAGAAAATATTGAAGTCGCTAAACGCGGTACGACTATTACATTACATATTCGCGAAGATGAAGCCGAGTTTCTTGAAGACATGCGCATGCGTACGATTGTAAATCGTTATTCCGATCATATCGAAATGCCTATTTCAATGTACAAATTAGATGATAAAGGCGAAAAAACAGATGAATTAGAAGCCGTTAATAAAGCATCAGCTTTATGGAAGCGCAGCAAGTCAGATATTACCGATGAAGAGTATTCTGAATTTTATAAAGGCGTCGCGCATGATTTTGACGATCCTATGCATTGGATGCATAACCAGGTAGAAGGGACGCAATCGTATACAACCTTACTGTTTATTCCTAAACGTGCACCGTTTGATTTATACGAACGTGAAAAACAGCATGGTGTAAAACTCTATGTTAAACGCGTTTTCATTATGGATGATGCTGAACAACTTATGCCAACCTATTTACGCTTTATTAAAGGTGTGGTTGATTCAGACGACTTACCATTAAACGTTTCACGCGAAATACTACAAAAGAATAAACAAATAGAAGCGATTAAAACCGGCTCGGTTAAAAAAGTATTAACCGCACTCAGTAAAATATCAAAAGATGATCCGGAAAAATATGCAACGTTCTGGACAGAGTTTGGTAATGTCTTAAAAGAAGGAATGGCCGAGGATTTTGCCAATAAAGATAAAATCGCTAAACTATTACGTTTTGCCTCAAGTAATAATGATTCAGATATTCAAAACGTTTCTTTAGCTGATTACATCGGTCGAATGAAAGAAGGCCAGGATAAAATTTATTACATTACAGCAGAAAGTTACACGGCTGCAAAAAATAGCCCGCACTTAGAATTCTTCAAGAAAAAAGGAATTGAAGTATTGTTGATGTTCGATCGTGTTGACGAATGGATGATGTCTTATTTTAATGAATTTGAAGAAAAGAAACTTGTTTCTGTTGCCAAAGGTGAACTCGACCTTGGTAATTTAGAAGACAAAGAAGATAAAAAGAAAGCCGAAAAAGTTGAGAAAGAATTTAAAGATTTGGTTGCAAAAATGAAAGATGCACTAGAAGGCAAAGTGAAAGAAGTCCGTGTATCTCATCGTTTAACTGATTCACCGGCTTGCCTAGTGGTTGAAGAGCAAGATATGGCGGTTAGTATGCAAAAAATTCTTCAACAAGCAGGGCATACTGTCCCAACGGTTGACCCGATACTAGAAATTAATCCTCAGCATCCTTTAATTAAAGTGTTGGAAGATGACACAAAGGCGGAGCAATTTAATGACTTGTGTTTAACGTTGTTTGAACAAGCGATGCTCAGTGAAGGTGGGCAGCTAGAAGATCCTTCCGGTTTTGTTGCTCGAATGAATAAGCTGCTTATTCAGTTTGTGAACTAAATTAAACAGTTCAGTGACTTTAGGACGGTTCCGTACGGGACCGTTTTTTTTGCCAAAATTTCCCCAATGTTTATAATTTACGCTACCAAAATATGTATATTGGGGGAAATAATCCTCTGGATTTTAACAACACATTGATTTTATTGAGATTAATTTTTTATGGGGATCAAATATTCATTAAACAAATAGGGTTTATTGTCGATACAGCTAGGAGTCGATAAAGTAGATATTAATTTTAGAACAAGGGAATTGAGATGAGAAAGCTAGCGTATATTTTAGTTGCACTTCTAAGCTGTGAATTATGGTTTGCTGCGCAAGTGATTGCTGCTGAAAAATCACTATTAATGGGTGTTTTTCCGCGAAGAAATGCAAAGATGACTATTCGGATGTTTAAGCCTTTATCTGAATACTTAACTAAAAAAACAGGTAAGAATATACAAGTAACCACGGCAAAGAATTTCCCAACGTTTTTTAAAAATGTCAATAAAGGTCGCTACGATATTGTTCATTACAATCAGTTGCAGTATATCGAATCAAATGCAAAACATGGCTATACAGTAATTGCGCAGAATGAAGAATTTAAGACAAAGTCTATTAAAAGTGCCATTGTTGTGCGAAAAGACAGCGGTATTAATTCAGTTAAGGATTTAAAAGGTAAAACTATTTTATTCGGTGGTGGCAAAAAAGCCTTTGTCGCATATGTTGCTAATGCCGTTATGCTTAATCGAGCAGGGCTTAGCAAAAGCGATTATATTACCAAGTTTGCAAAAAATCCGCCTAACGCAGCTATTGCTACATTTTTAAAGCAGGGAGATGCTGCGGGTATTGGTGATGTTGTTTTAAAGCTCTCTCTTCTTAAAAAAAAAGGTGTTGATGTCTCTGAGTTAAAAATCGTCGTACTCGGTGATCAGCCCTTACCTCATCTCCCTTGGGCAGTGAATAAATCTATGTCTGTTGATGTGAAAGATTCAATACAAAAAGCGATGTTGAGTTTAAATGATTCCCTTGAAGGTAAAAAAATTCTTAAAAAAGCCGGTATGACTGCCTTACATAAAGCTGAAGATAAAGATTACGATAGTAGTCGTAAGCTAATAAAAGAGTTTAAGTTGATTCAGTAATGTGATGACTAATAAGCGAGCTATGATAAAAAATATTTTTGTGTGTGTAATAGCATTACTATTATGTTCGAGTTATAGCCAAATAATTTATGCTTACTCTGCTGATGAGCCTTTAGTTATTGGTATTTTTCCCAGAAGAAATGCAATTAAAACTATCCAGTTATTTAAACCACTGGAAAGTTACTTATCTGAAAAATTGAAGCGCAAAGTTATTTTGCAAACGTCAAAAAACTTCGCAACTTTCTGGCATGGAGTAAAAAATAAAAGATACGATTTAGTCCACTTTAATCAATACCATTACCTAGTATCACATAAAAAATTTGGATACGATGTAATTCTTAAAAATGTAGAGTTCGGTGAAACGACCATTACGGGCTCGATTATTGTTAGAAAAGATTCTGGCATTAATACCGTTAAAGACTTAAAAGGTAAGTCGATTGTTTTTGGAGGAGGGCCGAAAGCAATGCAGAGTTATATTTTTGCTCGATATTTATTAGAAACGAATGGTCTTACAAAAGGTGATTATAAAGTAGCCTTTGCCAAAAACCCTCCAAATGCGATTCTTGCAACTGCATTTAAACAAGCTGATGCTGCAGGAAGTGGTGAAAAAGTTTTGCGTTTAGGTGTAGTTCAAAAGCAAGTTGATACAAGTGAGTTAAAATATTTAATACAAGGGGAGCAGCTAGCACATTTACCATGGGCAGTGGACAGTGATATGCCTGATTCTCTTAAATTGAAAATTCAAAGCCTTTTAGTGAATTTAAATAATACTAGCGAAGGTAAAAAGGTTCTAAAGTCTGCAAAATTAGATGGTTTAGAAAAAGCGGGTGATTTGGAATACAATCCGCATCGTAAAATTGTTGAATATGTTTTAAAAGAGAAGTATTAATATAATTCAATAACTTACTATTACGCTAATGAGGTGTTATTTAGTGATATTTCCTCATACGTCTGTAAATTAATACCGTTTGGTCGTTTCCCCCTAAATGATAGTTAATATCTCGGTTATTTAGTGTATTATTAGAGTCCAAATTGTTCCTGCAGGATGCCATTGGAATTATATTTAAATTTAAGTATTAGGGATAATTACAGCATGATTACAGAAAAACGCAGACATCGCAGAATACCATTTGATCGTCCAGTAAGCGTAACGAATTTTTCGGGCGAAAGATCAACAATGAAGGCGACAGACTTTTCATTAGATGGTGTTCGTTTTTCCTCGAATCAGCCGAAAACAGTTGGTGATATCTTAACGGTAACAATGAATATTGGCGCAAAAGGCAAAGTTAAGGTAATACAAGCTAAAGGTGAAATTGTTTATCGTTATTACAACAATGATAAAGAATACATGATGGGCATGCGTTTTTATCAAGATAGCTAGTAATCAAATATACATAGGTAGTAAAAAGTGAGTGTACAAGAAGTAATAGAAACAAAGTTAGCGAACGGCATTAACGCTCAACATCTAACAGTCGAAAATGAAAGCCATAATCATAACGTTCCTGAAGGTTCCGAATCTCATTTTAAAGTTGTGCTGGTGTCAGCCGATTTTGATGGTAAAGCATTGCTTGCAAGACATCGAATAATCAATAAAATTTTAGAAGAAGAATTACAAGGCAAAATACACGCGCTTGCGCTTCATACTTATACTGAATCTGAATGGCAAGATGCCTACGGTACAGCACCTATGTCTCCCCCTTGCTTGGGTGGCGGTAAGTAAAATTATTTTACTTTAAATTTTCAAAGACAACACTTATCCAGTGTTTTACTTCTTTTTTCGCTTGCGTATTTAAATGCATTAAACAACCAATATTCGATGTGGCAATAATATCGGGTTGCTCATCTTCTAGTGCGCTAATTTTATTATTAAGTAACTGCGAAGAAATCTTTGGATGAAAAATAGAATAACTTCCCGCTGAACCACAACATAAATGTGAATCTTTGATTATGTTGAGTGTATAACCCAAAGATATTAATAATGATTCAACTTGGGTGTGAACACCAAGTCCATGTTGTAAGGTGCAGGGCGCATGAAAAGATAATGTTGAAGGTTGGCGTTGTGATAAGTGTTGTTGCTCTTTTTCTAATAGCTGAATGGGATCTTTAACTAACATAGATATTTTTTCAGCTTTATCTTTGTATTCAGCATCATGTTGAAAATATTTTTTGTAATCTTTGAGTGTAATCCCACAACCAGAAGAAGACATCATAATAGCTTCTATCCCATCATGATATTCAATAAAGTCTGTCCATCGAGCGATATTGGACTTCATTGAAATGGTCGCTTTCTCTTCTGCGGACATATGTTGAGCTAATGCTCCACAGCAACCGTCGAAAGGAATTGTTTGAATATTACACTTATCAAGTAAATGCGCGAGATTTTTGTCAATGTTAGGTGCAAAAGTATCTTGAGCGCAGCCAGTTAGTAAAATGACTTTACGTTGATGCTGAGTCTTCGGCCAATCTAAGTTTGAACGAGATATCTTTAATTTAGCTTTGAATTTTTTAGGCAAAAGCATGGTGGTCGGTTGTAGAGCTTTAATAACATTTTTAAATAACTTTTTACTTAATAACAGTGATAATAATATCTTGCGTGCATTGCTCATTAAAAAGGAGCGATTAATGTTGCTTTCAGCGAATCCTTTACCGATATCCAATAAACGTGAATATTGCACCCCTGACGGACACGTCGTTTCGCAGCTTCGGCAAGTTAAGCAGCGATCTAAATGCGTTAATGTTTTTTTGGTAACTTTTTCGCCTTCAAGCATTTGTTTGATTAAATATATACGCCCGCGTGGCCCATCAAGTTCATCAGAAAATATTTGATAGGTTGGGCAAGTAGCGGTGCAAAACCCACAATGCACACAGCTACGTAGAATTTTATCGGCTTCTTCAGTTAATTCGGGGCTGAGTAAATTTTTTATTATATTGGTTTGCATAATGCCTAGCGTTCTACTTACGGTTTACTGAAGTCGTACATTTTATTTCTATTTAGAATGTTTTCTGGGTCGAAAGAGCTTTTTAAATTCTTATGGATTTGAAGTAATGGTTTTTGTAAAGGATGAAAAATATCAACATCATTATCATTTAAATGGTTTTTAAATAACGTGGCATGACCACCTATTTTTTCAACATATTGGCGTAATACTGTTGCCGGTGTTTTTGTCGTTAACCAATGCAGCGCACCATGCCATTCGGTAAGGCATCGTGTATTTTCTTCAGTCAGATCATGAGCATCGAGTTTGGTATTAAATTTTGTTGAGATACGCCATAAAGGTTGTTTTGTATTAAAGAAACTATGTGATTGTTCTCGAATGGTTGACCAAAAGTGCTCACCATCTTGTTGTTGTTCACCACCTAACTTTTCTTGGGTCGCTTTCACTGCTTGAGCATTACCCGCTAATCGAATAGTGAGCACGTTATTAAAATAGCAACTTGCTGTTATTGGATAAGCTTGTGCATTAATTCGTTGCAACATCGAGTAGGCGTCGTCTAGTGGCAACGTAAAACTTAAACTTGTTTGAGCCTCTGGCTTAGGTAAAACTTTAAGGGAAACGTTTAATATAATACCTAACGTGCCTAAACTGCCACACATAAGCCGAGATATATCGTATCCGGCAACGTTTTTCATTACTTGTCCGCCGAACTTCAGTTGCTCACCTCGGCCATTAATGATTTCACAACCTAAAACAAAGTCGCGTGCAGAACCATTGTTTGCGCGAGCTGGGCCTGATAAGCCACATGCGATAGTGCCGCCCAAGGTAGCGATACGGAAAAGGTTATCATTGTGTGTTTCAGTATTAATGGTATCAGTACTGGGTTGACTAAAATGAGGGGGTTCAAAGGCAAGTTGTTGGTTATGTTTATTTAAGGCCTCTTCAATTTCGTCTAACGGTGTTCCTGCTCTTGCGGTAATCACTAGCTCGGTTGGTTCATAACTAATAATACCGCTATGTTGGCTAACGACTAAAGGCGTACCTTTAACGCTATTGCCATAAAATTTTTTAGTGCTATTACCTATAATTTCTAAAGGCATTTGAGCTTGATATGCTTCTTCAACTTGTTGTTGAATAAGGGCGGCAATATCATTACTCATTAGAAACGATCCAATTCAGGATGAGGTAACTGACCATCATGCACATGCATGCCACCTAACTCAGCACAGCGATGTAAGCTGGGTACGGCCTTGCCAGGGTTAAGTAATGTTTTTTGATCAAACGCTGCTTTAATAGAATGAAATTGTTGTAATTCTTTAGACTGAAATTGTATACACATTTGATCGATTTTTTCGATACCCACGCCATGCTCACCGGTAATAGAGCCACCGACTTTTACGCATAGTTCTAAAATTTTAGCGCCAAACTCTTCGGTGCGTTCTAGTTCACCTTCTATATTTGCATCGTATAAAATAAGTGGGTGCAAATTACCATCGCCTGCATGAAATACATTGGCAACAGGTAAATTGTATTGCTTAGATAATTTATTTATTGAATCTAAAACTTCAGGTAAACATCTTTTAGGAATAGTTCCATCCATACAATAATAGTCAGGCGAGAGTCTACCTACGGCAGGGAAGGCGGCTTTTCGGCCTGTCCATATTAATGCCCGTTCTGTTTCATTTTGAGAGATACGCAGAGACTCTGCATTATTTTTTTCTGCTATTTTCTTTACAGCCAAAATAGATTGTTCAACTTCTTCTGTTGTACCGTCAAGTTCACATAATAAAATGGCAGCAGCTTCTTTCGGGTAACCTGCATGTGCAAAATCTTCTGCCGCATTGATGGCGAGCTTATCCATCATTTCTAATCCGGCAGGAATAATACCGTTTGCGATAATATCCCCAACCGTTTTACCGGCATCTAAAACATTATCGAAAGCCGCGAGTAATACTTGTGCTTTTTCTGGTATAGGCAATAACTTAACGGTGATATCGACAATGATACCAAGTAAGCCTTCTGAGCCGGTAATCAGAGCGAGAAGATCATAACCGGCTGAATCTAAACTTTGTCCACCGAGGGTAATTAACTCACCTTCAACGGATACTATCTTAACTTCTAAAATATTGTGAACGGTTAAACCGTATTTTAGACAATGAACTCCACCAGAGTTTTCAGCAACATTGCCACCAATGCTGCAAGCAATTTGTGAGGAAGGATCCGGTGCATAATAAAGGCCAAAAGGTTCAGCTGCAGTACTGATTGCTAAATTTCGTACGCCCGGTTGAACTTGTGCACTGCGTGCAATGGGGTCGACATTCAAAATTTGGTTAAGTTTAGCTAGAGAGAGGATTAAACTGTTTTCCTGTGGTAATGCGCCACCAGAAAGACCGGTTCCTGCACCACGTGCAATAATGGGAATATTATTATCAAAACAGAGTTTTACAATTTGCTGTATTTGCTTAATGCTTTCAGGCAGTACCACTAACCACGGTAGAAATTTGTATGCCGATAAACCATCACATTCATAAGGATGTAACTCATCTTTGTCGACTAAAACACTTGTTTTTGCGACAATTTTGTATAAATGTTGGATGAATTGTTGTTTTTGCATTGTGTTGGAATCATATCGTACTGATGGGTGAAAAAATACAGTATGGTTTATAGTGGTACTATATAACTTGTAAAACAAACCATCACACTAAGTATATATGACTACTCGACTCGATAAATGGCTATGGGCTGCACGATTTTTTAAAACACGCAGACTTGCCACTGAAGCCGTTCAAGGCGGACATGTGCATGTCAATGGTGTGCGAGTAAAGCCTGCGCGACCTATTTTAGTTAATGACGAGTTGGTGATTACTAAAGGTTTGTTCAAGTTTACAATACACGTTCTTGAGTTATCCGATAAGCGTGGTTCGGCTACTATTGCACAACAACTGTATAAAGAAACAGATGCGAGTATAAAACGCCGAGAAGACTTGAATCTTCAGCGTAAAAATCAAACAATAGCGGCGCCTGTGAAACGGCCAGATAAACGAGAACGTGCAAAAATTATTCGTTTTAAAAATAAATTTGCACCCTAATTAATTAGTAAGATGTTACTGGAATAGAATGTATGCCATCCAATAATTTTAGACCAACAACACCGTTGATTGCGGCGGATACTATTATTGAATTAATTGATGAAAAGAATAAACTCGGTATTGTGCTGATTGAAAGAAAGAATCCGCCGTATGGTTGGGCTATTCCTGGCGGTTTTGTCGATGTTGGTGAAACAATAGAGCAAGCGGCAGTACGAGAAGCAAAAGAAGAAGTTTGCCTGGATGTAAAACTCTGCTGCTTGTTAGGATTATATTCTGATCCATCAAGAGATGATCGAGGACATACTGCAACAGCGATTTATATTGCAACGGCAAATGGATTACCACAAGCTGCAGACGATGCAAAAAACGTTGCTGTTTTTCCTTTAGATCAATTTCCAAAAAAACTCGCCTTTGATCATACTCAGGTCTTGCAAGATTATTTAAACTATAAAAATTCTGGCAAGGTGAAGGCCTTGTACCCGGTTAAGTAAATAAGATGGGCTCATCAGTACAACGTAATCGATTAATAAAAGGTTTTTTCTTTCTATTCGTTTTTGGCTTTATTGCTGTTTGGCAAGTTTTTACAGGTTATATTGATTCATCAACAGTTAAAAAAGAAAAGTATTTAATTAAATTTGATTTGAATAGTCTTGAAACAGGTGAAGTAAGAATTTTGCATAAAACGGGTTTACCCTTAGTTATTATGCGTCGCTCTAAGCAGGACTTAAAAAATTTACTCGCTATACGTTCAAGTTTATCCGATCCGGATTCTAAAAAAAGTGAACAGCCAAGCTACGCAAGAAACTATCATCGTTCTTTAAAACCTGAATTTTTTATTGCTTACGCATTAACGCCGCGAATTGGGCATGAAATTAACTACCGATTAACATCCTATAAAACGGGCCTTAATAAACAGGATAAGTGGTTTGGCGGTTTTTCAGAGTCACGCACAGGTTACTTATATGATAAAGCAGGGCGCAGCTATAAACAGCGAGGAAAAAATCTGTTTATCCCTAGTTATAAAATAACACCACAGAATCAACTGTATGTTTATACACTTAAAGAGTTGGATTTCGATTAACTCCATGAATTTATAGCCTTTATTTCGTTTATAATTGAAGGCTTGAAATTCAGATATTAGGCACTATTATTTATTTTCACTTTAACTAAATGACTGGGGCATCTCCGTGGCAACTATTGAATTAAATAAAGATAATTTTAAAGAAACAATCGAAAATAATAATTTTGTGATTGTTGATTTTTGGGCTCCATGGTGTGGGCCTTGCCAGGGATTTATGCCTGTTTATGAAGAATTATCTGAAAAATATCCAGATATTGTATTTGCAAAAGTCAATACTGAAGACGAACAAGAGCTGGCAGCGGGTTTCCAAATTCGTTCTATACCAACATTGATGATGTTCCGTGAACAGGTGATTTTATATTCTGAAGCTGGCGCATTGCAAAAAACACAACTAGAAGAGTTGATTGAAAAAGCGCAAGGCTTAGATATGGATGACGTTAAAAAACAAATGGAAGAAGGAAACGAAGAATCTTAAAGTTTAAAGCCTAACTCTAAAAAAAAATTAAAGTTAGAGTTAGGCTTTTATCAAGTGTGATTTGACGTATTATCGGTGTTGTATATTGTTACCCTATTAACTTAATCCATCAAAAGGTTGGATTTCGATTGTCTCGCCTGCATTCACCGTTCCACTCTCCGCCGGAATAATGGCAAAACAATTTGCTAAGCTCATACCACTGAGTATATGAGAGGCTTGCATGCCGACACCTTTAACAACCAACTCACCATTATCATCATAGCTAAAAATGGCACGTTGAAAATCTAAACGACCTGGGCGTTTATAAAAAGGTTCCGTTGTACGCGCTTTTGCGATGACTTGCGTATAATTTTGGTTGCCACTTAAGTGTTGTATCGCAGGTAGGCCGAGTTGGTAGTAAGTTGCCATAACCGATACAGGGTTGCCAGGTAGTCCTAAGAATATCGCATCTTTCACTTTACCAAAAGCGAGGGGTTTGCCGGGTTTCATAGCGAGTTTCCAAAAATTAATTTGTCCGAGTTTTTCGAGCGTTTCTTTTACATAGTCAGCATCACCTACTGATACTCCACCAGAGGTAATAATAACGTCGGACTGATCGGCTGCGGTTAAAAAAGCGGCTTCTATTTTTTCGCGATCGTCAGGAATAACACCCATGTCATTAATTTGTACGTTAAGTTTTTGTAACATGCCAAAGATGGTGTAGCGGTTGCTATCAAATATTTGGCCGTCTTCTAATGTTTCGCCTACGCCACGTAATTCATCTCCGGTTGAGAAAAAACTAATTTTGAGTTGACGAAGAACTTTGACTTTTGCGAAACCGAGTGATGCGATAAGCCCCATCTCCGCGGCTTTAATGAGTTTGCCTTTACTTAAAACCAGCGCGCCTTTTTTAATATCTTCGCCGGCGTAGCGAACGTTTTGTTCTGCATTATGCCCTGTGGAAATAATAATGTTGTTGGCATCTTTTTCGATATGCTCTTGCATGATAACGGTATCGGTATCGTCTGATAATTTAGCACCGGTCATTATGCGGACGCACTCGTTGTTATTTACCTTGCCATCAAAAGGTTTACCTGCCCAAGATGTACCAACAAGTTTAAAGGGTTTTGAGCCAGAGCTGGGAATGTCAGCAGCTTTAATGGCATAACCATCCATCGCTGAATTTTTATAATTGGGTACATCTACGGGGGAGTGAATATCTTCAGCTAACACATAGCCGTATGATTCCATTGTGGCAACGTTAACCGTGTCGTTGATTGGTGTAATGCTTTCTAACATTTTGGCACGAGCTTGTTCCAATGTAAGTAAACCCGCGAGTAATGATTTTTCGTCACAACCGCCTTGCTTTACATTAATGCTTGCAATGGGTTTGGGGGTAATGCTGACAGGTATTTCTTTCATGTTGTTTGTTCCGTAAATTGTTTTATATAGTTTAGTATAAATTCAATAATGTCTGAGTGTTTATCTATATTTAGTAAGGTTAACTTTTTCAGAAGCTCAATATTTTTATCACTTATTAATGCGATAATATTTTCATCTTCTGGATACATATAAGGTTGAGGGTGAGTGCTGCGATTAATTTCTATTTTTGGATAAGCGACGTGTTTAAAGCCTTCAACTAATATTAAGTCGAGTTTATCTAATTGTAATGAATTTATGCATTGAGCCAGATCAGGTTCATTGGTAATGGTTGCATTTTCGATAATAAGCGCTTGACGTGTATTGGATGCAACCAATACCTGGCTCGCACCGGCTTTACGTAAGCGGTAACTATCTTTGGCTGGAATATCAATATCAAAATCATGATGGGCATGTTTGATTAAAGCAACACGAATGTTTTTTCGTGTTAATTCAGGAATTAATTTTTCGAGCAGGGTAGTTTTGCCTGTGCCACTGTAAGCAACAAAACCAAGCAAGGGGGTATTACTTTTTATTGAGGTGGCACTAGTCATCACAGTTCAACTTTTCAAACGCTATAAGATCTTCTGGCGTGTTGATATTATAAAAGGCGTGTTTAGGTTTGTTAAAATCAACAACGGCTGGATTATTTTTCTCTAACCAAATTTGTGCTTTACGTTCACTGGCATTTAGAAATGCATTGAGTGATGGATACAATGACTTGTGAACTAACATCGATATATTTTGCAGTCGGCCTTGACTGCTCGCAACAGCGACAAGTGTTTTGTTGTTTTCTATTGCGTTGGCAAGTTGCAAAACATAGTCGATGGGGAAACAGGGGGTATCGCATGCAATGGTTGCCAACCATTCCGTTTCTATAGTATTGAGCGCAGCATGAATGCCGGCTAATGGACCAGCGTACTCTTTGATTTCATCTTTAATTAACGTCGCACCGATATTTTCGTAAAATTCAAAATGACGATTTGCACTGATGAGTATCGAATTTACTTGAGGGGCTAGCCGTGCAATGGCGTGTTCAGCAAGGGTGCTATCTTTATAGGCGACTAAGCCTTTATCTTCATTATTAAAACGTTGTCCACGGCCACCGGCAAGAATTAGCCCGGTAATGTTTGCTTTGGTAGGCGCCGCTATTTTATCTAAGTGCATGATTTTGTTAGTAAGGATAACTTTTTAACCGATTGGGCATAATTGTTGCAGCTTTACGCATGCGAACGCAAGTGATTAACATTATAATTGGACGAACAAGATGAAAATAGATTCTTCTTTTGATACGGCTTTTTTGCAATTGCAAAATGGTGTGAATAATGCAAAAAAAGCAGCATCACAGGTTCTTGAATCAGTAGGATCTGACAAGGTTAAAAAACTCGATATA
>Ga0316209_1001922_pt1 | contig 18756 bp, 4 predicted proteins | sample 6monopyrite_MG_FD_204945 | JGI IMG/M metagenome (GOLD analysis project Ga0316209, IMG submission 204945) | Microbial mat bacterial communities from mineral coupon in-situ incubated in ocean water Damariscotta River, Maine, United States -... | ecosystem: Environmental > Aquatic > Marine > Coastal...
CCGAAGACCGACGCGGTGCCTTGTGTATCGACGAGCACGATCGCGTCAGAACCGGGCGAGCCCGCGACGCTCGCGAGAGGAGCGAAATTATCAGGATGGACTGTAACGATCCGTTTTCGGCTGAGTTGATTGAACATGACGGCCGAGGTATCTGCGAAGCCCACGACGATCGTGCGGTCGCGGTCGCCGGGGCGGATCATGGTGACGGCCGAGGTCCCGATGCGTTGATGCAGGCGTTGCCGGAGTCGTTCCGGCTTGCCGTAGACAGCCCAGCCCGCGACCCCGCCCTGTGCATCGCCCACAAGAAGCGTCTGCGAGCCGAGAGACATCACCGCGGTTGTGATCGGGATCGAGGGCGCGCCATCGGACGCGGATGCTTCCAAGATTCTCAGAGCGGCATCGGTTGCTTCGCGGTCGATCGCGGTGATCCGGCCGGACTTCCAAACCGCGTAGACCCACCGGCCGTCGCCCGTTGCAAATACCCAATCGGGTATCCCGCCGAGCGCCGCGGCGTCTAGCCCGAAGTCATCTATCGAAACGCGGAAGCGGACCTTACCGCCCAAGGCACGGCGGCCCGAGAGCCGGCCTGTGACAAGGCCGATGTTGTCGATCGCGGCGAACGATCGCTCGCGTTGCGTTTTTCCTTTGGAATCGACGGCCAGCGCGGTATCGCTCAATCGAAACGGGCCTTTGCGTTCGATGTCGAGAGTCCAGCGGCGGAGGGATCCGTCCTCGAAAGATTGCACAAACGAGCCATTTTCGGTCAACTCGGATTGTGCATCGTCGGCCTGTTCAACGGGTTCCCATGTGAGGGCCGGGCGTACGAGTTCGAACGCGCCGGTATCGGTTGTGATTGTGAGCCAGCCTTCCCCCGCTTCCGGGTTGATCGACGCCGGGATCTCGGAGTTTTCCAGCGCGGGCTGCTGCGTGAGCAACTCTCCTGAATGAAGATCGTGGACGCGGAAGATCCCATCGTCATCCAGAGCGATCAGCCGATCGAACGAGGTATCGACCGACATCCAGGCCGGGGATGCATCGCCTATTTGATAGCGTGCGATCTCGCCGAGCAGTTTGCCCCCGGCAAAGAGCGGCGCGGCGCTGACGACGAGGAAGACGCAGATCCCGAGCATCGCGAGCAGGACCGCCATCCCGCCCGAAGTGATCAAGACAGAGGCGAGCCGATCCTGCAAGCGCACAAGCCCCGAGGTCGTGCGCCCAGACGACGCCCGGTGGCCCGTGCTTCCCCCCATCTCGTCCATAAGACGGCCCCCGGCTGAGTTCGTGATTAGAAGTTTGGCTCGAGGCCGAGGCGGCGTAATTCTTCGCGGGCGATCTTGGCGCTGAGCGGGAACGAGCCGTCTTTGACGACCGCCTCCTGGCCCTTTCTCGAAAAGATGAGCCGGATGAATTCTTCGCGGAGCGGGTCGATGGTTTCCCGCTTGTCGATGTTCATGTAGAGATAGAGAAACCGTGCGAGCGGGTAGTCGCCCGAATAGGCGTAATCGACGGTCGGCGAGAACGCTTCTTCGCCTTGCTCGAACGCGAGGGGCACGATTTTTACATCAGGAGTGCGGTAGCCGATGCCCGAATAGCCGATCGCGAGCGGGTCGCGCGAGATCGCATTGACGACTCCCGATGAGCCGGGGTTTTCCTGAACAGTCGGCTTGAAATCGTTGCCGCCGCAGGCGTATTTTTTGAAATACTTGTACGTCCCGGACGCGGAGTTGCGGCCGGTGATAGTGATGGGCCGATCCTTCCAGCCGTCCTGCGTCACGCCGACATCGCCCCATGTGAGCTTCTCGGGGCCCGCGACCGAAAAGATCTGTTCGAGCTGCTCGATAGTGAGCGATTCGATCGGGTTGTCCTTATTGACAAAGATCGCCACGCAATCTACCGCGACGCGCAGTTGGGCCGGGGCGTAGCCGAACTTCTCGACGAAATGGTCTTTTTCTTCGGGGCTCATCTCACGCGACATCGGGCCGAACTGGGCCTGGGTCTCGAGCAGCGCCGGGGGCGCGGTGGACGAACCCTTGCCCTCCACCTGAACGCGCACGGCCGGGTGTGCCTCACTAAAACTGCCCGCCCAGAGGCCGACGAGATTGAGCATAGTGTCCGACCCGACCGAACGGAGATTGCCGCCCACGGTCTGCTCGGGCTTATAATCGGGCAGTTCTTTATCGATTTCGACACCGCCGCCGACGACGGCCGCGACACAAACCGCGACACAAACACACGCACTCACAAACCGTCCACGCATCATCATCTGTGTGTTCCTTTCAGAACGGATCGGCACACTCGGCCGCGCTGATGCTAGACCCCGGCGAGCCCGCTAATCGTCATTCCCCAGGCGGACAGTGGCCGAACCGGGGCTGACGATCTTCTGGCCCGTCTTTGCGTCTGTGAAGATTGCGCGAAGGCTCACCGGGACCGATCTGATACGGTCTTTTCCGGGTGAAAGCCGCAGCGCAAACCGGTAACACAAGCCCGCAGGAGAATCCGCCATCGCTCTGGCTGTTTCCTCTTCTGAGAACACCCACTTGCCGATTTCGTATCCGCCCCGGCTCTTGACCTCGAACTCGAACGTGCCCTTCTGGGCGATCGGCATCGCGTACTGCCTGGCATCCCCGAAGAGATAGATCGTGACGGGGATCTGATCCGGGAACCCGTTGCCGTCCGCATCACTGGGCATCCCGGCCGAGAGCACCATCTGCTGGGGCTCCACGCCCACAGGCCGGGTCGGCCGCGACGGTTTTTCCCGGTTCGTGATCGGCGCCGACGAGGTGGTTTCGGTCACGCATCCGCTCGCCGCGAGTAACGCGCACACGCAGACGATGCCCGACAAAACGAACCGACCAGAATAGATCATCGCCCGAGCATTCCGGCGCGGCGCACGCCATGACAGTTCAGACAAAATCACTTGGAATCATCCTCCTCGCTCGTCAGCCGATCATCGCGTTCGATCCTCGCGGGCTCAAGATCGGGCGGGGGCGCAGCGTTCTGCTCCGAGCCCGATTGGGGTTCGGCCGGCGGGAGCCGGAGATCCGATTCATCCGGGAACAGCGGCACCGGGATCACATCAAGATACTTCCCGCTCTGATTGATCGTCTTGCGCATGCCGTCCGGGTCGGCCAGGCTGCCCAGCGAGTTGTTGAGAATCCTGCTCTGCATATCCATCGCACCCGGTCCGTCGCCGGGGATGATGATCGGCCGGAGCACGACGAGCAACTCGGTCTTGAGGTTCGACTTTTGAGAAGATTTGAATAGCTCGCCAACCAACGGGATGTCACCAAAGAACGGGATCTTCCAGACACGTTCTTCACCAACAGTCTGGATCAAGCCACCGATCACCACTGTCTGACCATCTTTGACAGTCACGGTGGTTTCAACCCGCCGCTCGGTAATGATCGGGCTCTCAAAGTTTGCATCGATCTGGGTCGTTCGCGTGCTCACAGATGAGATCGACGGCTTGATTTCGAGCCTTACGAACCCGTCGGGTGAGATCGACGGTGTGACATCCATGATGATGCCGATGTCACGCCGCTCGGTCACCACCGAGACGCGGTCCTGGAAATCGTTGCTGCCCGTAACGATGCTGACGTTCTCGCCCACCTGGATAAGAGCGGGTTCGTTGTTATTGACCGTGACCTGGGGCCGGCTCAGCACCTCGAGCTTCCCCTGCACCTCGAGCGCCCGGATCAATAATTCAAAGTCGGTGCTCGCGACACTGAAGTTGGGAACGCCCAGCGCCGTCGCAACACCAGCCCCGGCCGCGAGTTTGTTGAACACATACCCATCGCCGCCGAACCGGCTGCTCGCGACTTCGAGCCCGACGTTGAAGTCGAGACCCCATTCTGAGTTGTTATCGAGCGTGACCTCGGCGAGCAGCACCTGGATCATGACCTGCGGCGGAGACGCATCGAGCTCGCCAATGATCTTCTGAACCGTCTCGATGTACCGAGGCGAGGCGCTGATGAGCACCTTATTGGATTTGGTATCCCCGATTACCGTGACCTCTTGCTCGAGCTGACGCGCGAGCGAGCCGGTCAGCCCAGGGCCCAGAACGCTGCGGCGGAGCTCGGCCTCGCCCGCGAAGTAATCGTTGAGCACGGTCTGGATCTCAGCAGCCTGAGCGTTCTTGAGCGTGTACACCAACTGCTCACGCTCGTTGGCCTCGATCCCGTCGAGTTCGCTCACGACCGATCGCACCTGATCTAGATACTCAGTCGTCCCCGAAACAAGCAGCGTGTTGGTCCGGCGGTCGATCGTGATCGCGAGCGCCTGACGCTGATCGGGCACCGGGGTGAACGCGGACCCGGGCGAATCACCCGATGGATCAAACCCTGGATCACCCTGCTCAAGGTTTTGCCTGGGAACGAGCACCAGCCGATCGCCCTGCTGCTCAAGATTGAACAGATCACGCAGGAGCAACGCCATCTGCTGGGCGTCCGCGTTCTCGAGCCGGAACTGGGCGATCTCGCGGTCGCCGCTGGTTTCTGAATCGAGGTCATCGATGATCTCTTCGACCAATGACATGATCGCGGGCGGCGCTGAGATGAGCACCGAGTTTGTGCGCAGATCCGAGGTCAGTCGAACGAGATCTCGAACAGCCGGGTCGATGGTTGCTTCGGTCACCTCGCCGTCGAGTTTATCCTGATAGAACCGAAGTTTGGTCGCCTGGGCACCGCCCCGCCCGCCCGCGATGGGCCGGCCCGCGAGCAAACCCTCGACGATCTGGACGATCTCGAACGCGTTGGCGGCCCGCAACTGGATCCGCTTGATCTGCTGCTCCATCTCCGACTCGGGCTGATCGAGCGTCTCAACCAACTCACGGATCGCCTCGATATCGGAATCGGTCCCGCTGACAAGCAGCGCGTTCTGGCGCTCGCTAGCGACAACACTCACCGATTGCCGCCCGCGTTTCTCGTTCTCACGACGGACGTACAACTCGTTGATATCATCGGCAAGCTGGGTCGCGCCGCCGGGCGAATCGACCGAGATCAGTTCCACGCGCTCGGCCTCTGCGAAGCCTTCGCCGTCGGCCGTGAGGGCTTCGATGAGTTCCTTGACGAGTTCAAGATTCTCATCGCTCGCGGCCACGATCAATAAGTCGTCGGCGGGAACCGGCTCGATGCTGAACACATCCAGCGGGCTCTCGACCCCGCCCCGGCGGTTCTGTGCGCTCAGGCGTTCGTTCATCAGACGCCTGATTTTCGGGGCAAGATCACCCACATCCACGCCGGGGACCGGGATCACATGGAGCCCGACGGCGAACCGTGCTTCGTCACGGTCGAGTGTTTCGATGAGTTTTTCGACGACCATGAAACTGCGCGGGCTCGTCGAGGCGATCAACGCGTTTGTGCGCACATCCACCGTCACGATGAGCCGGTCTTCGGCGCGCGCACCGGGGATGTCTTCCCGCTCGTCGAATATTTCCCGCAGCACACCCGACACCCGATCGGCCGAGGCGTATTCGAGCGGGATGACCCGCACCGCGTTGCTCGCCGACGCGAGCTCGACATCCAGCTGCCCGACAAGGACCTTGACGAGTTCGATATTGGTCGGAGTGCCGACCACGATCAGGGCGTTGAGCGATTCTTCAGGGGTAATAAAGAGTTCCGACATCGGGGCGAACAGATCGCCCACGATCTCCTTCGGGTCCGTGCCGGTTTGGTCAGCATCGAGCACGACACGGAGCCGTCCGATCTGCTGCTGGAGGCCGATCGCGTCTGGCGTTTTGCCCAGACCGCGGATGAGCACGTCGTCGAGTTTCTTGGCGAGTGTCACGGCGTCGGCGAATTCGAGTTCGACGATCGAAGTCTCGATCCAACCGCGTTCGGCGTCCTCGCGATCGAGATCCGCGACGAGCACCTCGATGAGCGCCACGGCTTCTTCTCTGCCCGCGACGATGAGCGCGTTTGTGCGCTCATCGATGGTCGCCGCGATCTCGCCCCGGAGCGCCTGCCCCGTGGTCGTCGTGGGCGATGCCATCCGGCGGGTGCCCGGCAGGCGGCTGAGAGCCTCGCCCCGGCGGAATAGATCCTCGATGATTTTACGGACCCGGCCGGCGGCGGCGTTCTCGAGCGGGAAGATCCGCACGACCACCGAATCGCCGACAGGCAGACGGTCGAACAGGCCGATGATCTCCTCCATCGCGCGCACGTTGCCGGGCGTTGAGGCGATGATCACCGAGTTGGATTGCCCGTCGCCGATGAGTTTGATGGGGACCGCGAGATCGATATCGATATCGGTTTTCTCGAAAACATCGCCGACCATGCGCAGCCGGCGGACCTGCTCGGCGAGCGCGGCCGCGGGCTCTGTCCGGCCGTCGCCCGGATCGGAGCGGAGCAGGTTTTCGAGCAGTGAAACCACCGAACCGGCGTCGGCGAGTTCGAGCGGAACGATCGAGAGCATCGGAGCCTCGGTCACATCCACCGCGTCGAGCGTCTCGATAAGCGCTTCCACGGCTTCGAGATCGATCGGGCTGGCAACCACGGCGATCGCACGCTTTGTGCGCATCGGGACAACCCGGATCGACTCGCTGACGATGCCGGGGCGGTCGGCGGATTGCGGGCGCGTGAGCCCGAGTTGGCCGAGCAATCTTGCCATCGCTTCCGGCGAGGTGTGCTCGAGTTCAAAGACACGGACACCCTGGCCCACGCCCGGGGTCGGGAGTGATTCTTCGTCGCCGCCTTGCTCTGAGTTGAGCGGCCCATCGAGTTCGCGGGCGAGGGCCTCGATCTTGCGCTGCATCTCTTCGCTCGCGGCGACGACGAGAGCGTTGGAATCACGATCGACCTCGATCGTGAGTGATTCACCGATGCTCTGCGCCATCGGGGAAAAGATGTTGTTCAGCATGCCGCGGAGTCTCGCGGCGGGGAGACGATTGAGCCGGATTACCCGAGGCGCTGCGGCGGTTTGCTCTCGCGCGAGCATGAGCGACTCGGCGAGCGCTTCGATTTCCTCGAACGCACCGTCGTCGGCTCGGATAATCAGCACGCCCGCGTCATCATCGCCAACGATGATCACCCGGGACGACGATCTGTTGCCAGAGGCCGTGAGGAAGACCTCGCGGACACGCTCGGCCAAGCGGCTCGGACGGACCGATGGGCCGACGGGGATCAGCCTCGCCCGCGGGAGGCGCTGGAACTCGGGGAGATCGAGTTGATCGACGATGAGACGGATCCGCTCGATCTCGTTGCGGCTGGCGAAGACAATCAGCGAGTTCGATGTCGGCTCCGCGCTCACGCTCGGGGTCTCGATGGCGCTGACAAGCACGGCCGGGGATTCGGTTTCTTCACGCTCGCGCGAGTCGTTGGTGCGCCGGCCTTTGGCGTCGCGTTCATCGCGTGCGCGGTCGCGGCGGATCTGCTGATCGAGCGGGGCCCGGAAGCCCTCGTTGAGCGCCTGGGCGACGCTCGCGGCATCGGCGTGCTTGAGCGGGATGACAACGAGTTGGCGGGAAGTGTCGTACTCCTCGGTGTCGAGTTTTTTGAGCAACGCCTTGATATCGTCGAACACCGATTCATCGCCCGTGATCAGGAGCGAGTTTGCGGTGCGATCGGCGATGATCGTGACGTTGCGTTCGACCTCGCTCCGGGCTTCTTTGGCACGCGGGCCGTAGAAGACACCGAGGGCGACCTGCACCGCATCGGCCTGGGCGAACTCAAGATTCACAAACTCGGTCCTGCGTGTCGTCGGCTCCTCGACATCCATCTGCTCGATCATGTTCTCGATGAATTTCATTTCATCGGCCGAGGCGGTGACGCTCAGGACGTTGCCGTAAAGGCTGTAGTCGATGTTCGCGGGTGGTGTATCCACTGCGCGCGGGCGGTCGCGGAGCATGGTGCGAAGTATCAGCGTCGTATCGAAAGCGCCGGCGTGGGTGAGCTCGAAACGCCGGAACTCGACGGGAGATTGCACGACCGCGGTATCGAGCGCCTCGATCTGTCCCATTACCAGTTCGACGGCTTCCTGCGAACCCGTGAGCAGCAGCGCATTGCTCCGCGTTACGGGGGTAATCTTGACATTCACGCCCGTCGGGAGCGCGGCTCTGAGGCTCTCGGCGACATCGGCGGCGCGTGCGGATTCGAGCGGGACGGTCACGATGCTCGAGGCCGCGTCGTCGGCGACGCTATCGAGCTCGGCGAGCAGGGTTTCGATGTCCTCGATCGCTTGCTCCGGAGCAGAGATGATCAGCGCACCCCGGCTGGGCTGCGGCGTGATGATGACGCGATCTTCAGATGGCCCGCGGCTGGGGAACATCGCCCGCATCGTCGTAGCGACCTCGGTGATATCAGAGTTCGCCAGCGTGTACACCTCGATCCGCCGGTTCTCACCCATCTCGGGCTGGTCGATCTGCACGACAAGATCACGCAGGATCGGCATCTCTTCGGGCGGAGAACTCACGATCAACAGATTGCCCTCGCGCGAGCCGATGACGACCACGCGGCTCGAACGTTGCTGGGCGGCGCGGGCCTTGCCCTGGAAAAAACGATTGAGACTATTTGCAGCCCGCAACGCCTCGGCATACTGCAGCGGGATCGATTCGATGATCTGGCCCGGGCCGCCCGCGGCCTTGTCTATCTCGGCGATGTAGCCGACGGCCTGTTCGACCTGAGACTGTTCGCCGATGAGCAGCACGAGCCTGCGATCGGCATCGATCTCGACCTGGACTTTCTTGGGATCTGGCCCGTTCCAGTAGAACCAGTTGGGCGTGCCCGTCACGTCTTCGATGAGCCGTTCGATCGAACGGAGATCGCCACGCTCGACGAAGACCGCGCGGACGACTTTGCTTGTTTTTTCAGACGCCGGGGTATCGAGTTGCGCGATGACATCCTCGATTTTATCGATGATATCGCCCTCGCCGATGAGGATGACCGAGTTGGACGCACGGTTTGTCTGGATGATGATGCGGGCGTCGATCGCCGACTGCGGGTTGCGCGAATACATGCGCTCATTGCGGAATGCCCAGCCGATGTTGTTGATGGTATCTTCGATATCTGACACGCTGGTGTGGACCAGTGGGATGATCCGGAACGCAACCGCGCGCTCGGCCGAGGGCGCGTCGAACTGCTCGACGAGGCTCTGGATCTGCTGGTAGTCTTCATCGCTCGATGCGATGACGATCGTGCCGCTGCCGCGATCGCCGAAGATCGCCGCATCGCCCGATCGGCTCGCCCCGCGTCTGCCAGAGAGGCGGGCACGCTGCTGGAAGAACCGCTGCAAGCCCGCGGCTACCTCGGCCGCGTCTGCTCGTTCGAGCTTGATCGAGCGGACAGGGTACGAGCCCGACTCGCTCACGTCGATCTTTGCGACGAGGGCTCGCACTTCTTTGAGTGTTTCCTCGTCGGCCTTGACGACGAACATGTTGGTCGCGTCCTCGGCCGAGATCTGAACGCGGTCTTTCTTGGCAGGGTCGCGCCCGATGATGACCTGCTCGACGATCCGCCGGATGCTGCTGGGCGTGGCGTGCTCGAGAGGGATGATCGCCATCTTGAGATTTGCGATCTCCAGCGAGATATCGCCCGAGGCGATGAGCCCGGTGATCTCATCGTGCTGGGCCGACGAGGCCGTGATGAGCAGCGTGTTGGTGCGGCTGTCCGCAACGAGCCTCGCTCGCGGGATGCCCGCGGCCCCCCGGCCCTGACGCTTGGCGTCCATGGTCTGCTGGATCGTCCGCGCCATCGTGCTCGCCTCAGCATTGGAGAGCGAATACCGGCGGATCTCCATCCGATCCGTCACGGGGCTCTGATCGAGCAGGCTCACAAACCGGTCGATCACATTGATCGCGGCTCTGGGCGCGCTCACGATGAGCGAAGTGCCCGACGGGTCGCTCGTCAGAGTCACCTGCTCGGGGTCGAACGCGCTCTGGATCGTTTTGCCGTCCGGGCCTTCCACGGTGAGCATCAAGTTGCGCACCCGGCGGGCCTGCCGCCCGCGGGGCCGCGCCGAGAACAGATCACTCACCGCACCGGCCGCGCCCCGACCGTCGATATTGGTCAGCGGGTAGACCTTGATTGTGAGCTCCGCCGAGCGATCAAGCCTGGCGACGCCCTTGATGAGTTGTGAAACGGTTTTAAAGTCGGTGTCGTTGGCCCATACGATGACGGCGCCGGCATCCGGATCCGGGCTCACCGCGACAACACCCGTAAACCCCGAAGGGTTGCGGTCGCTCGCCCGGCCCACTTGCCGCGCGGTCTGATTGATAAGGTTTGCGACCGCGCGAGCGTCGGCGGTCGCCGGGAGTTTGACGATCCGGACCGCGGTGGGCTCGGCGGGGGTTTGCTGTTCGAGCTCTTTAGCAAGAGCCGTCAGCCGATCGGTGACACGCGGGGAGCCGATGAAGACGAGCGTGTTGGTCTTCGGATCGACCGCGATCGTGACGACGGTGTCTTGTTCTTTTTCCGTTGTTGGTTTATCGACACTCTCAGAATCATCTTGCACGGCGGCAAACGCGGCCTGGATGACCAGATCCTCCACCGCCCGATAGAACCCGCCCGCGCCGGCGGGGTCGAGCATCGATTCTTCTTCGCCGTCTTCACCGGGCTCCGCCAGCAGGTCATCAATATCAATGATCTCAACTTTGAGCCCGCTCTGTTCGCTCAGCATCCGCTTGAGCGTGCGCGCGATGCTCGACGCGTCGGTCTTCGAGCGGTCGAGCCGGATCGTTCGCATCTGCCGCGATGTTGTCAGCGTCGCCGAATCGAGCTGGCCCGTCAGCCCTTCGATCAGTTTCATCTGATCCGGGTTCGCGCTGACGATCAGCGAGTTCGACGACGAATCCACACGCATCGTCGGGGGCGTACCGCCCGCAGAATCGTCGGCCAGCACCGCTTCGAGGCTCGTCGCGAGTTCCTGCGCATCGGCGCTGTTCAGCGTGATGACCTTGACGATCCGGCCCCCGCCGGGACCATCACCGGGATCAATATCGAGCCCGGTTACAACTTCTTGAGCAAGCGTCAGGATTGCTGTCGGGGCGCTCACGATGATCGCGTTGAGCCGGCGCTCGGCCGCGACTCGGATCGGGGGCTTTTCATCCGTGATGCCGCGGCGTGCCCTGTCCCTCTGAAGCTGGAGACGCATCCACCACTCCATATTCTCATCATCTTGATTATCGGTGAGCACACGCTCCACGATGGGCGCGATCGATTCGGCGCTCGCGTGCTTCAAGAAGATCGTCCGCACGCCGATCTCGCTGGGCTCGACGGCGATCTCGTCCATCGCCTCGATCAACTCGCCGGCTTTCGCGAGCCTCTCGCTCGAAGCCGCGACGATGACCGAATTGCTATTCGTCTCGGCAGAAATCCTCGGCTCGGGCTCGCCCGCAGGAAGGCCCGCGCCGAGCGTTTCCCTCAGCGCCTCGGCGGCCGACTCCGCATCGCCCTTCGTGAGCCTAAAGACCCGGACCTCCACGGCCGCGACACCCCGGGGCTGATCGAGCGTCTCGATCAGATCGCTCGCCATCGCCATGAGTTTCCCGGGCACGCTCACCAGCAACCGATTCGTCCCCTCATCGGCCTGGATCGTCGGATGAGGGATATTGAGCCCCGCACGCTCGGCCCGCCGGAGTTCCTCGGGCCACCGGCTTTTATCGCTCAGCATCTGCTGCACAGTCATAGAAACCGCCCGCGCCTCGGCGTGCTTGAGCGCGAACGACCGCATCTCAACCAAAGGCATCGAAGCGCTGCGATCGTCAAACTCCGCGAGCAGTTTCACCGCAGCATTCGCCTGCTCGGCCGGGCCGATCACTAGCACCGCGCCCGACGCGGGGTCGGTTGATATCTCAAGGGGACGCCGTTCCACATCGAACGTCTCGCGCACGATCTTGCTCACCGTCGCCGCGAGCACCGCCGGTTCGGCCTTCGCGGGTGTAAACGTCAGCACCGTCCGATCCGCGGCCTCGGCGGGCGCATCAAGCCGTTCGATCATCGCGCGTGCCAGTTCGATCGTCTCGGCCGGGCCGCTCACGATCAGCGCGTTCGTCCGCCGTTCCGCCTCGACACGGATCTTGGGCGGCGCAACATACTGCCCCCGGCTATACCGCAACCTCGCCGCGAGCAAACGCGGGTCGGTCTGCTGCTGATCCATCAGCAATCGCTCGACCGTCCGCGCGATCTCACTCGCGTCGGCGTGCGTGAGCGTAAATGTCTCGACAGCGGGTTTTTCCGGGTCGAACGGCTGCGTATCCAGCGGGTCGATGAGTTCTTCAACCCTTGCAAGATCGGCCTGCGTGCCCGTTAGCAGCAGCGCATTCGAGCCCACGGCCGCGAGGATCACGACCGGCCCGCCCGCGGGCAGTTCCATGCCGGGCACCGCGCTATTCAGTGTCCTCGCAACATCGCCCGCGTCGGCGAATGTCAGCGGAACGATCTTCACGGTCGACCGCCCCACCGTCGCCGCTTCGGTGTCGAGCGCTTCGAGCAGTTGGGCCGCGACGTCCTGCACGCCGTCCGGCGCCGAGATGATCAGCGTGTTGCTCGCCGCGTCCGATGCGACTTCGAGCAATTCGTCGATGAGCCGCGCGGGCGCATCGTCAGACTCTCGCAATCTCGCGCTGAGCAGTTGCACCAGCAACGGCTTGAGCCGCTCGGCCTTGGCAAACTTGAGCGGGTACATCCGCAGCGACGTCGTCGGGCGATCGAGATCGCCATCGACCTCGCCAATAACCGCATCCACCTGAGCAAAGATCACGCTCGGGCCCGAAACAATAATCGTTCGGCTAGAAGGCTCGCTGGAAACCGTCACAGGCGTGCTGCCCGTCGAACCCAGCGCCCCGCTGCTGCCGAGTTGCCGCAGCGTCGTCGCCACGGCGTTGAGATCGGCCCGCTGAATTTTATACGTCCGCAGTTCGATGCCCTCGTCGACCTTGAGCGTGTCGAGCGATTGCACGATCTGTTCAAACCCGCTGAGCCGCTGCGCCGGCGCATCGACGATCAACGAATTCGTGCCCGGATCGGCCCGGACGCTGACTTCTTTCTTACCCCGCAGGTGCGGCAGCGGCCGGCCCCGATTGTCGTAGGGCATGGGCGGCTCTGGGTACATCGCGTCGATCGTCTTTGCCAATTCCTCGGCCCGGGCGATCTTGAGCGGGAAGATCCGTATCTCGCGCCCTTCGCTGTCGTACGCCTGCGCGTCATTCAACTCCCGAATAATCTGCTCGATCTCGGGCAAAACATCAGGATGCGCACTCACGATCAGCGAGTTAGTCGCCGCGTCGGCCTGGATGTCCACCGGCTTGAGCTGGCGGTCCTCGGGGCGGCGCTGGGCATAATTCCGCTGGAGAATCTGCGCGATGTTCGCGGCATCGGTCGAACGCAGGCGGATGATCCGCAGCGGAGGACGCTCTGCGGACTGCTGGTTATCCAGCGAACGAATCAACGATTCGATAATCCGGAACTGCGCGGGCTGGGCCGCGACCATGATCGAATTATTCGATTCGATCGCCTCGAACACCGGCTGCGGTCCGCCGTCGATCCGCAGCGTCTCGCTGGCAGACACCATCTCTTCGAGGAACGAGATCACATTCCCAGCTTTCGCAAGCCGCAGCTCGATCAGCCGGACCTCGCGGGCCGGGCCGATCTGCCGTTGCAACTCGTCGATGATGTCGATGTACCGACTCATCGCTTCACGGTCGGCGACGACCTCGATCGAGTTGGTCGTTTCATCGACCGAGATATCCACCGGGCCAGCGCCGGGGATCTGCGCCACCTGCGCGTTGTAGATCGATAGCGACCGCTCACGGACATCCCCCGCGTCCGCGTTCGCGATCGGGATAATCCGCAGCCCGCGCTCGATAGGCACGGCCGTGAGATCGGCGAGGATCTGATCGACCTTCTCAAACGTCACGGTGTCACCCGCGACGATCAGCGTGTTGCTGATCGGCTCGACCTCGATCACGACTTCGACCTTCTGCTTGCCCGGCTGGGCGGGGCCAGAAAGCGTCCCGCGACGCGCGAGCCCCGTGAGCATGCTCGCCACCGCCTTGGGGTCGGCCCGCTCGATGCGATACGTCCGCAACTGCGCGACCGGGGGAACCTCCACCCGGTCGAGCGTCTCGGCCAGTGTCACCAGCGAGTCACGGCGGTCCGCCGGAGCGTCGATGATCAGACTATTACTGGATGCATCGGCCGAGACCGTCACTTCTTTTTGCTTCTGGAGCCAAGGCATCGGGTTGCCCCGGCGGTCCCGCGGCATCGGGGGCTCGGGGTAGAGCTGGTTCATCGCGCTGGCGACATCAGTTGCCCGCGCAACCTTGAGCGGGAACAAAAACGTCTGCCGTTCCGGGCCGTCTTGCTTATCTTCATTGAGTTCTTCAACAAACGCTTTGATATCGTCAAACAAATCGGGATGAGCGCTCACAATCAGCGTCCCCGTAGCAGTGTCCGCTTTCACCTGTACAGGCCGGGCGGTGCGATCCGCGAGCGGGCGACTGTTGTACTGCTGGGTCAGCATCGAAGAAATCGCGTTGACATCCGCCGTGCGCACCTGCAACAACTTCAAAGGAGGCAACTCGCCCTGTTCCACCGTATCGAGACGGCGCACAAAGTCCGCGATCATCCGATGCTGCGCATCCTCGGCCGTCACCAACAACGAATTCGTCCGCTCGATAGTGCGCACAACCGGGTCAGGCACGGCCCGCGATGGATCCACCGGATCAGAAGAACTCAAAAGTTCGATGAGCGGCTCGATGATCGCCTTGGCTTCCACATTGCGGACATCGACGATCCGCGTTGTGCGCACCGGCGGCGTGAGCTGCTGGGCCTGCCGCAGCGAATCATCCAGCAGCCGCAGCGCCTCGGGCGTGCCCCGCGCAATAACACTCCCGCTCAGTTCGTCGTACTCCGTGCTGACCCGAGCCGCCGCCGGGTCTTTGGGATCCAACGCCGAGGCGTGCTGCGCCATGAGCCCGTTTGCGCGCGCAAGCAGTGCCTTGGGGTCGTTGCCGCTCACGCGGATCACCCGGAGTTGCTGGCCTGTCGCGTTCTCGACATCCAGCTGCGCGATCAACTGATCGATCACCGAAAACTGCCCGGGCTCGGCCCGGACAACCAACGTATCGAGCTCGTCGATCGCCTCGAACGACGGCGCGATAAACGCCGAGCCGTCCTCGGGTGTCAGCATCGACTTTGCGAGCCGGGGCAATTTCGCCGCCAGATCGCTCGGCCTCAGCACGCTCGGGGTGTACGTCCGCTTGGTTGTGCGCACGGCCACCGACCCAGCCGCGTCACGCAGCCGGGTTTCAAACCGTTTGATCGCCGCGGCCGATCCCACCAGCGTCGCCGAGCGTGTGCCCGGTTCAAGGATCACCCTGATCGGGTCCTGCGAATCCTCGCCCGCGAGCGCATCGAGTTCGGTCGCCCGGCTCACGATCGTCTTGGCTTCGCCGGCCCCGGGGATCATCACCTGCCGGACCTGATGCCTGATTTCGGGCTTCACATCAACGCCCGCAACGAGTTGCCTGAACGCCTCAACATCCGCCGGCGGACCGCTGACGAGCAGCCCATCGCCGTTCGGGGTCGGCGTGTATCGCAGCACCTGGTTCTGCCTTGGCGAGAGCATCCGCCGGGCGATCGATTCGACCGACTTCGCCGTCGCGTGTTCGAGCGGGATGACCCGCGCCGTCGTCATCGCGCTCAGCGGCGCTTCACCCGCCGGCGCCGGGTCGAGTTCGCCCAGCAACGCGGTCGCTTGCAGCAGCAACCCGCGATCGGCTACCACAACCAATTTGCCAACAACGTCGAGCGGGATCATCGTGGGCTTGCGTTTTTCGGGGATGCCCCGGAACAACGCCTCGAGCTGGCTCTTGGCCTGCTCGGGTGTCACCGAGCGCATCTGGAATGTCGCCAGTTCGCTCTCCCCGCCGGCAAGCCCGCCCTCGGGCGCGTCGATCAACGCTACGAGTTCCGCGACCGTCTGCAACCGCACGGCCGACCCCACCGCGATGATCGCGTTGAGCCGTTCGTCTGGTTCGAGGCTCAGACCCGCGATGTCGATCTCTTCGACCTCGCGGACCTTGTTGTCTTTGCCGATGATCTGCTTGAGGATCCGCTGCCCGACCAGGCCCTTGAGCGCCTCGACGGCCTGCTTGGGGTCCGCGTTGCGGAGCATGAAAATCATGTACTGCGAATCGACGGGCTTGATCGAATCGATGCTCTGAACAATGTCGCGGATCCGCACGCACTGGGCCGCCGTCTCGACCACGATCACCATGTTCTGAGGCTGCACCGCCGCGGCAAGCCCCGGCTCCTTGATCAACGGCTTGATCTGCTCGATCACCTGGTCGGCATTGGAATTGCTCAGCGGGATCGTGATCGTCAGATATTCCGACGGATCGACATCATCAAGATCATCCGCGTTGAACACCCGCCCCGGTTTCCGGGCCGCGTCTTCCAGCGTGCGGAAGTACAAGAAATTATCCCGCCGCACAAGCAAACGCTTGTGCATCGCAAGATTGAGATTCAAAATCTCGATCGCTTCGTTCAACGTGTAATCGGCCGCGGATATAAACGTCATCGCGCCCGCCGGGACCTCGGCCTCGCGGATCACCGGCAGCCCGGATTCACGCGCGAAGAAATCGAGCACCTGCCCGAACGGCGCACCGTTGAACGTGAACCGAAGCCGAGGGTTCAGCGGAACATCCTGCGCTTCCATGCTCGCGTTCGCCCCGCCTTCGGGCTCGGCGAACGCAGAAACAGGAAAACCCGCCGAGGCGACAAGCGCGAGGGCGAGCAGAGTATGTGAAGATCGGCGATCCATCGCGGACTCCTGTCATATCCACCCGCGATGATCACGCCGCTCCCGGCCCCGTCGCTGGTGGAGAAAAATTTATGTGCCGTCAGCCCGAAGCCGACTCTTGTGAGTGTACCGATTCCGCCGGCTTGGCCTGATCGAGCGTTTCGCCCGCTCGGACAACCACCGACAATCCATCCCGTTCAAACCAGGCCCGTTCGCCTGCCGCGTTCGTAAGCGTTGCGCCCAGAATGCCTTGGCCGATTCTGAGCGTCTTTGTTTCACCCGTATCAATCCGAGCGAGCATCACTTCAACTGTCCCCACATCTAGGGTTTCCAGCACTCCCGTCACCCGCCACTTGTCGTACGGCGGTGCCGGCTCGACCACAACGCGAACCGGCTCGGGCGCAACTACCACCTCCGGAACCATCGGCTCGGCGAACCGGAACGGTGATCTCGCCGCGATCGCACGCAACGCCAGCAGATCCGACTCATTTATATGCGCAATCCCGGGCGGTTCCCGATCCGAATCAACCAGATCCGGCGCAAAGATCGTCGCGTAATCCGCCTTGAGTTCAAACGATGTCCGATCTCGACCCTTCGGGGAAATCGTGAACCCCTCGACACGGTGTATCCACGGCTGTGCGCGCAGATCGGCGAGCGTTTCGATGATCTGTTCGAGCGTACCAATGCCCTGGAGCCGGCCCTGGATCACCGCAAAATCGGTCTGCCTGCCCAGCAGCCTGCGGAATGCCCGGCTGACTTTCGAACCCCGGTCGTCCGCCGGGTTGCCCGCGGGTTTGGGACGGCTATGGCTGACAACAATTTCCGCAAGGCCGTGCCGTTCGGCGAGTTCACTGAGCATCCCACGGAGCCGATGCTCGACGACCACCGGCGCAGATGCGAGCATCGTCGCCGCGGCGTCACGCAAGCCGATCTTGGTCGCGCGCGATCCCTTGGCGCCCGCCGAGAACGACTTGGCCTTAGACTCAAACTTCGCGGTCTCTGTGCGCACCTCGCGGTACTCGGTCAGGAAAAATGACTTGGTCGCGTACCACCCGACCCCGCCGACCGCCGCGAGCACCAACACCAGAAGAATCAAAGAGCGGAGTTTCATTCTTCGCCCTCCGATGCTTCATCCGATTCTGCACTCTGAACCCCCGGCGGAGAAGCCGCGGCCGTCACGATCCGCAGACTGAACCGATCCGCCACCTCGGGCCCTTGGCTCGTCACCGTGTACACGCCAATTTTCAGCAATTTCTCGCGGAGTTGATTGATCGACTCGCGGCTGCGCGCAACCCCCGAGATCGTCACGCTCATAGAACGAGTCGCAGACCAAGCCTCAGAATCTGCGAGCTGCGAACCGGGCTTGAACCCGGCTTCCTGATCGAGCCGAACACCGATCTGCCCGAGCGCGACCGAATCGGCACCGGGGAGCGTGTCGATGATCGTGCGCATGTGCGCGGGCCAATCGATCTCGTCGGCGGTCCACGCCTTGATATGCCCGAGCCGGGCGCCGCCCAGTTGGGCCGCGACGTATTTATTCTCGGCTTCTTGCGAACGTTCCTTCGCTACCGCCAGATCGTCTTTCGCGGACGCGAGCGCTCGCTGGCCGAGCAAAAACCCCGCGCCCGCGAGAATAATGAGCAAGAAAACCCCGCCCAGCACGGCCTGGCGAACTCCCGCGGTCGTGTCGGGCGGCGCGGTCGGGTTCGCGTAATCATGAACCGCGATGCCGCGGTCCTTGCAGAGCAGAAGACCCGCGAGCGAGGCGACCGCCGAACGGTCGATCTCCGCGATCCCCTCGTCGAATTCGATCAGCGATGATGGATCTAGCACGCGGGCCGGTATCCGGAGCCGTTCCTTGATCGACGCGGCTAGTGCATTGCCCAACTTCCCGCCCGAGAAGATCACCGCGTGCTCGATGTTGCCACCCGCCGCCGAGAGCCGAAAACTCACAAGCGTGCGCGAAGCCTCGACCGCGATACGGTCCGCGTACACATCGGCCTGCTCGGCAGACTCGGGCAG